>Ga0307375_10003183_pt1 | contig 16298 bp, 23 predicted proteins | sample TR1MG_FD_202531 | JGI IMG/M metagenome (GOLD analysis project Ga0307375, IMG submission 202531) | Soil microbial communities from Risofladan, Vaasa, Finland - TR-1 | ecosystem: Environmental > Terrestrial > Soil > Coastal area > Acid sulfate soil | place: Finland: Risofladan, Vaasa | collected... | reverse complement strand
TCGGATGAAGAAATAGAAATCGCCAGAGGGCAACATCCTGACGCTAGAGAGTATGGAATAAAAAATTTTGGATGGCAAAGGGTTAAAGGGAATAGTGTAGAAACCAATACATTAACTTCAGAAGATATGGGGAATATTGCTAGTGGATTAGGAGATGTGTTAGAATCGGAAGGAATTGATGGCGATTATAACTTTGAAATAGAAGTTAGATCTACTAATACATTATATTCAGAAGTTCCTTATTCAGTTATAGAACAAAGAAGGCCGGAATTATTGAAACAATATGGTCTAAAATACACATGGGCTTTTTCTCGTACTAAAATATGGAAAATAGCAATGCTTACAGAAAAAGAAGAAGACGAAGCAGCAGAAAAGTACTTGGAAATGCATAATGAACAAATGACAAATATGCTTCATAATTATTACGATAAAAAGAGAAAAAAAGGTAGTATGATGTCATGGGATGTTATCCCCTTTGCTAGATTAAAAAAGATATGGACTGATTATGCAAAAATGGGTGTTATTAGAGACGAAAAAGGAATGCAATCAATAGTAGACCAAATGATTAGAATTTTGGCAAGATTAAATGCTTCTAATGATTTGGCAGGACATGGAAATATAGATGATGAAACAATAAAAGATATGACTGGTTATGATATGCCAGACGGAGATAATGCGGAATTCTATTTTGACTATCTTGAAACAAAGCATGGAACCCCGATTAGTGATTATGGCTTGCCTAAATTATATGAAATTGGAAGAAAACTTATGTTTACTAATGATCCAGTAGAACAATTACTATTAGTAGATCAAATGTTAAATATTGTCCATCCAAGAGGAGACTTAAGTGCTTTATTTGTTGAGGGAGGCAGAGCATCTTTAGATCAATTGGCGGGATTTACTAAATGAAAATATATAAAATAGCAAAATCTCATAAAATTGTATCATTTGATTTTGATGAAACAATATTTCTTTTGGAATTTGACGAAAAATTAGGAGAGTATAAATTTGATTTTAATGATAGACACCTTGGCAAAATAAATCAAGATATAATAAAGATAATGAGAGATCATATTTCTAAAGGTGACCAAGTAATATGCGTTACAAGTAGAAGCGCAATATGGAAAGAAAACGTAGAATATGAAATAAAAAAGAATAATGTTCCAATAGATTTATCAGAAATATATTTTACAAATGGACAATTAAAGGCAGAAACGTTAAAAGCATTGGGAGTTAGTATTCATTATGATGACGATCCAGAAGAAATATCTGCTGCTATAAGTGTTGGAATAGAAGGAATTCAAGTTTGAAAATATATAAAATATCTCAAATACAAAGCGATATTATAATTGATTTATCAAGATATATAGAATCTATTAGGCAAAGGATTAACGATTATATAGATTTTGATTATCAAGAGCATGAAAGACTTAAACAATATCAATTTAAACCAGATTGGATTATAAAAACATTAGAATCTATACAATACCCAAACACCGAAGAAGTTAGAAATTTTTTTATGTCTAAAGATTTAAACAAATTACATGATATTTTAATGGATATATTTTCATGGTGGAAAGACGAAAAGGATCAAAAATTATGGTCTGTAATTTCTCCAGTAGTTAGAGCATTAAATGATTATGATTCTGTTTTACAAGGCAATAAAATAACATGGACTGAAGAGTATGGTGAAGCCCGTATAAAAGAGCTTGTTTCGCAAACTCAAAAAAACATGGACAATATTAAAAAGATGATAGAAAATGCAATTTTTAAAATACCACAATGGAATGATTCGTCTGTTAGAATAGTAGCATCAGAAATATACAAAGAAAATGATTTAGATGAAGGTAAACATGCTATTATAGAAGTTGGTGGTAAATCTTCTTGGGGAAGTGTGCCTAATTTTACTTTGTTTGTAGACGATAAGATAGAAATTGATGATGTTTTAGAGGGTGGTGATGACGATTTCTTTACAGAGTCAGAAGGGCAAGCTGATTATTTTAATCTTATTAATGTTTTAAGGAATCCTGACGCTTTTATGAATTCCAAAGCTTTATTACTTTACACCGCTAGACCTCTTCAAGATCGTCAGAAATATCTTGATGCCGAAACGATACCCAGTAATATATTTTTGACTACCAGTTATGACTTTGCAGAAGGATTTGCTATAGAATCTGGTCCTAGAGACGTATGGAAAATTAAGATATTAGATAAATATTTAGTTAAAACAATGGATGCCCCAAATCATAAACAATATCAAACGATTGGCAAGGATAAAGTTCCAGTTATATCTATTACTTTAATTGCTGGGGCAGAATCACTTAGGGTATTATGAAAATATATAAATTTGTAAAAGAATCTATGTCTAAAGAAGATAAATTTTCTGGAAATTGCGGTATGTATTCTATTGCATTGGCAAAAATAGCTAAAGAAAACGGTAAAATTCCTGTAATTGTTATTTCTACAGATACAGATAATTTGGATGAATTAATGTATGGGGAACCGAATATCTATCATGTTGCTGTTGAAATAGATGGAATGTTATATGATGGTAGGGGAAAAATAGATGAAAATAATTTATCTAATTTTGCATATGCGGTTTATGGAGATTCTAAATCTAAAATTGTATATCTAGAATTTAATAATGATGTTGTAAAAATGATTAGACAGCAAACACAATGGGATACATCGTGGGAAGAATATTATAAAGAGATAAAAAAAGCTGAATTTATAAAACAAGTTGATTCTTTTGATCCACAAATAACACCAAGTGAATTAGACATAGATCAAACAAATGAAAATATATAAAATATCTACAAATATTATAAAAGCCTATCATGGTACGTGCGAAAAATATTATGATATTATAGAGTATAGTGGATTGAAAAATCCATATTTAGCTAGAGATATAGAAATAGCTGAATATTATGCTGAACAAACATCAGAAATTAGTAGATATGGCAAACCTATTATTTTAGAAGTTGATATTTTAAATGTGAGTAATCTTAGATATGATAGAAATTCTATGGAAGAACCTATAATGTTTGAAAATGAAGCAAATCGGGCATTTGAAGAAGTGTCTAAAAATCATCCAGAGTGGATAGAAGATGAATATTTGATTATTCCAGATACTGAATGGGAAATATCATGGAATGCTGTTGGCGCAGCTAAATATCATGGGACTATACCTATAGAAAATATTAGAGTGGTATAATGAAAATATATAAAATAGCACAAAATTTGTATATAGAAAAAGAATTTTTATCTGATAGGTGCTGGGTTTTTTAAAGAATGGCGATCTGGAAGTTGGTAAACTAACTATTCAATGGTTTGAATACGATAAAGAACACTATTATTTAACTCATTTTAAAATTGCCCCACAATTTTGTAAAATGGGATGGGGAACTAAAATGTTTAATGAAATTGTTAACGATGTACGTTTTCTAGATCGTCCTATCCTTGTAGACCCAGCTCCTTTTGGTGGGGATATAGGTAGCAATGATTATATGGAGGAACTATCTCATTTGCAGGATATGTATCGCAATAAATTTAGTTTTGAAGATTTGCAAAAATCAACATTTTTAATTAGAAAACCTAAATAAATTCTATGAAAATATATAAAATATCTAATAAAATCGGCACATCTTTTTATGTTTCAATAAATAATTTATGGTCACATAGAGAATATCTAGAAGAAGTGTATAAAAATATATCTGAGGGAAGATTTTCTCTATCTAAAGGGAAAACGCCAATTGCAACTAAATCCTTACAGCTAAAAGGATCTTTTTTCATCATGGATGGGCATCATAGGGTTTTAGAAGCAATTATAGATGGAGAGAAACAAATTCAAATTGAATGGAATAAACACTTGCCATATTTAGATGCAGGAATTGGTAACGATTTGCCACAAGAATATATGAGGATTATAGATTTCATAAGTGAAAAGAACAAAAAGGTGAAATAATGTATATTAACTGGTATAAAATAGCAAAGAAAGTTAAACACTCTTACAGCTGGGTTTTTATTAACCTTCCAAAAGAAATGTGTAAAACAATGAAAGAATTTGCAGACGAAATTGATCCAGATGATTTATTTACTGAAGAAGCAGATGGAGGCAAAGAAACAGATTTTTATGTCACTGTCAAGTACGGTCTTCTTACAGAAGACGACCAAAATCCAAAGGATTGCATAAAAGGGTTAAAAGGTGGTAAAGTTTACTTAGGTTCTTCTTCTATATTTGAAACTGATAAATATGATGTTGTAAAAATTACCGTGAAAAGCAAAGATTTAGAGAGATTACATAACGAATTAAATAAGTTGCCGCATGAAGATAAATATATGGATTATCAGGCCCATGCAACTATTGCATATGTTAAAAAAGGATGTGGCAAAAAGTATAATAGAAAGTTTAAAATAAATAAAAGCTTCTCTTTTAAAGATGTGTTTTTTGGCAATAATGAAAAAGATTACAAAATTAAACTATCGGCAAAAATATTTAATTTGTGTAAATATAGTAAAAGTAAATTGGATTAATTTTGAAAATATATAAATTATCTCAAATAGTGAAAGAATGTGACGAAGATCAGGAAAGTAACGCAGAAAAATACTTTTCTATAGGACATGGGGATTATAATGAAGATGTTGGCTTTGAGCCTTCTTTTATAATATGGGTATTTGATGGAAATTCGGTGTTGTATGAGGAAGTTACTGGATTTGATGAATCTAGTGGTAGATGGGAAGATGATAAAACTCATGGAACAATATGGGGGCATGATTTTACAGATAAATTATATAAAGGGAGATATGAACCAGAAACCGGAACCTTAAGTATAGTCAAACCCCATAGAAATAGATTTAGAGATGTTCCTGAAATTGTTTTTAATGCGTTAAAAGAAACATTTGATAATATAAAAGCTATTTATATATTTTAATTAAAATTATGAACTGGTATAAAATATCACAGTCTACTGTATTCTGGCATATCTCAAATCAAAAATTTAATAAATTTGATTCCTATATGACGGCTCAAGGTATTATATGGTTTGCTAAAAATAAAGAAGACCTTATCAATGATTTACATGGGGCTTCCATCAACAAGAATAAACCAGTTTATCTCTATCAATGCCAAATTAATATGAGCAAAATAGCTGGATGGGATGAATATAATAAATATTTATTATGTGAATTAACATCAAAGGGGTATGACTCAATTGACCTAGATGATGATATTGCTGTTTTAAACCAAGATATCATAACAATAATAAATATGGAACGAATATCATGAATTGGTATAAAATAGCTAAAAAATTAATAATATCCAAAGAATGTAAGGATGGTGATTGCTATCCAGTATCTGGAAGATATATGATGGACCATAGATTTTCAAATCCTAATTTATTGTTGGTTCATGGTATTGTCACCGGACAAGGTAAAATTTCAGGAATACAATATGATCATTCGTGGATAGAAGATGGTGACATGGTTATAGATAAATCTTGTGGAAGAAATTTAATATTACCTAAAGCTGTTTATTATGCATTGGGGAATATTAAAAACATTAAAACCTATAACCCTGAACAATTTTCAAATATGATTAATAAATATCAACATTGGGGTCCATGGGAATTATAAAATTTTTGAATGGATTTTATTTAATTTTAAGGAATAATATAATATGATAGATTCGTCAGATATTTATTCTTGGTTAATGCCAGATGGCAAGGTAATGGATGTCACAGATTCGCATTCATTGTTTGTTTCAGATCACCCTTCGCTTTTTGGTAAAGGCAACGAAGATTTATCTGGTCTTTCTACTAACCACCTTTATGGTATTGCGTTTGAATTTGGGGCAATTAGATTTATTGTTTCTAAGGAATCTATGAGTTTGGAAGGTGAACGGTCCCAAATACATAGACATTATGATAGATTTATCAATGCAATAAAAAATTATAATGTTAAAGAAATATATGTAAGTTATTATCCTAGAACTCCTATACATGATGTCCTTACTCCACAAGAATTTATTATGAAATTTGCAAAATCAAATAATTGGTATAAAGCTGCCATGTCATTAGACCCTAATGCTTATAAAACAGAATCACAACCAGCAAGACTAAGAGAACATCAAGATATAGCTAATGTTTGGAGTCCGTTTACAGGTAAGACTATGGCAATACCACAAGAACAAGACCAAAGTAAAATTGACGAGTTATATAGTGGAGTCCATTTTGCATTTACAGCCGAACATGCTGCCCTTTATGCTATCGGAAAAGCAACGAAAGATGATCCACCAGTAGTCATTGAAATTGAACCAAAGGGATTAACCCAACAACCAGATGTGGATGCAATGATAGACCAATCTTTACAATATTATCTTGAAGAAAAAAATAAAGATTGGCTAAATATATTGCAATCTGGCGAAGATATAGAAACTATTGCCGATAATTTGCGCGAAGATATTGATAATGATAAAGATAATTGGAGCGAAGAAACAGATTCATGGGAAACTGCTGACGATGTTATTATGAGAGAACAAATTCCTATACCACCCAGTGTAATATTTGAATTGATTACAAAAAAAACACCTAAAAGTGTTATAAAGATCATAAAACAACTAATTAGTGGGAAAATCTCTCCTAAACTCCTAATAAAAATGGTTGGTCAAATGAGAGTAAATAATTCTATAGATTTGTCTAGAGTTAAAGCTATTTATCAAGTTCCTTGGGTTGATTTAAACGCTGATGTTACCAATAACCCACATGATATGGAAGAGGAACAATTAGAAGAGTTTTTGGAGGAAAATGGATGGCACATGGAAGGAGAAAACATTATTAATGAAAATGGACAAATTGTTCCAAGATATGAAGAACTAATATATGACCAATGGCTATCGTTAACTCCCCTTTATGTTAATAAGCAAATGTATTTTAGGGGCTATACGAGTAAAGATAGTATCTTTCATGGCACAACCCTTTCAAGGGCTAAAAGTGCCTATCCTGAGTTATTAGGTGGTTCTCAAGTGTTGGCTAATTCTAAAGTTAAAATAGAAAATTGGTATAAACCGCCATTTATGAGAGCGATGAATTATTCTGGGACAATGACAGAAAAGAAGGATATTTTGTCAAAAAATCATAATAAGTATACGGTAGCGCAGACAAAAGCGGAACTTAAACCCTATTATATAGTAAAGATTATAAATGATAGGGATGAGATAATAGACTTTCTTAAAGATAAAAGAGTAATGGCATATAGTGCATCTCAAGCTAGATTTAAATTTATTGAGATGTCTATAAGATTACAAGACTATTTAGAAACAGGAATAAAAATTGAAGCAAGACTAGATATAAAAGGATGGGAAGAAAGAAAAAGATTAAAAGAGCAACAGAAAATAGACGAAGAAAGAAGAAAAATTGAAGAGGAAGAGCGTATAAAAAACATGTGGTGGAATAACGATTAAGGAGAATGATATGGACAAAACGGATAAATACAATTTTTTCAGCAAGGATAATATTCTTGTTTTGGCAGAAAGTGACACCAAGAAAAGCAAAAAAGGAAATGGAATTGGTGAAATTTTAGCATTAGCTAGAGAAATAGTTTCTTTTATTGATAGAGTAGATGCTTGTGCGGAATCACAAGATATTACAGAAAATAAAGAAAAAATACAAGCTATATCCGATGAATTAGAAAAACATTATATAGAATTGCTTGATATGGCAAAGAGTGGAAGATCTGTTAATCAAAAAGATCCTATGACTGGACAAGAGGCAAAACCTGCTCCAGGACCATCTTCACCAGTACTACCAACTAGTCCATCTCCTATTGGATAATAAATGCCAGAGCCAGAAATAGCTAGAAATCAAAATTTGTCACTTCAAGACATGAGGGTAATTATTCATGGATTGAAAATGGCAGGTTTTGCTTCTATAGAACCAGAGGCATTAGATCAAATTAGATTTAGAATTAAAGGGTTGCCTAATCCCGAAGAGTTAAATGCTTTAAATGGTGATCCTGTTTCTCTGAAACGTCTTGCAAAAGAAGTAGGAGAAATTATGCATCTTTTAGAAATATATGGTAAAAAGGGACCAGAATTTAAAGCTAGGTTTGAATCTTTGAAAGGGTTGCCGCCTAGATATAAGGTACTTGAATGGAGAAAAGCAAATATGAAAAATACGGATTTTGTTAGACAAGTTGTTAAATTATCTGCTATTGTTGATTCAAAAGGACATGGAGAGATATCAGATAAACTAAACTCATTTGCAAAAAATGTTCTAGATAATAAAGGAACAAAAGAAGAAGCTGAAACTGTTGTGCTTATGTTAACAAAAGCTGGCATGGAAAATGAATCTAAGATTATTAGAGAATCTGCATGGTGGAATCCAAAAGGTTTTGGAAAACAAGTAATGGATACGGCTAAGGGCATTGGACAACAAATGGGAGAAAATATTAAGACCAAATGGCAAGGTGGTGGTCGCTATAAAGATAATTTGACTAATGAAATAAACAACGCACTAGAAAAATTTAGACAATCTATGGATACAAATGTATTATTTGGCGAAACCAAAAAACTTATAAATGGATGGGGGAAGGTAAATTTAAGTAGTAAGTTGCCACCAGAAGAAGCAAAAGTTGTTCAGGGGCTTTTAGATTATGTAAAAAAATTAGAAGGCAAGGCACAACAATTTAATACGAGAATGTTAACTGAGTTTAACACTTGGATTGACACAGAAAAACAAGCAATTGCTAGTATTGGTGGAACTGCTCCTGCTGCTCCTGAGGCTCCTGAAGCTCCTGAGGCATCCACTGATCCTGCTGCATCTGGAGGCGAAGCCGATGTGGATACAACAACTCTGGATGGTGCTACTATTGATTCTATTTTGGCTGCATTAGGAGAAAGTGTAACTGCTAGTCAAAGGAAGAATATAAGAACTATAAGACTTGGGGCGGCTTTACCTCCAAATATTTTAGCATATATTGAAAAATTAAAGAGTGATCCTGCCGCAAAAGCCGCAAAAGCTAAATTTATAGAACAATTAAAAGCTAGAAAAGCAGAGTTGGCTGCTGGCGGGGCTGCTGGCGGGGCTGCTGGCGGGGCTGCTGGCGGGGCTGCTGGCGGGGCTGCTGGCGGGGCTGCTGGCGGGGCTGCTGGCGGAGAAGGGGGATATGTGTATGATCAAGGAGTCCCGGAAGAATTACGATGGCTTAATTTTGAGGAGCTTCAGTCTGGAGACCCAAGAGAATTTGATTTTGCAAAAGTAAATTCACAGCTTGATAAAATTGAACAATGGCAGAAAATTAAAAAAGCTTCATCAAAGAAGATAATTACAATGGCTGGAGATTATGGTGACGCAATGAGTAGATATAATAGAATGATAGAAGAAACAAAAAAGATATATACATCTTTAGGGTTAGATTATAATTCTGTATTTATTAAAACACTTCAACCTCTTTATTTTTCTACTAACAATAATCGTTTGTTAGAAAAAAAAGAATTAAATGTTCCAAAAATCAAAATGGCTCTAAAAGTTATTCAAGATGCTGTTGAGAAATCTACTACTGCACCTGCTACTACTCCCGCTGCCACTACTCCCGCTGGTGTTACTCCCGGAGGATGGCCTGCAACTTCTAATCCAAAAGAAGCCGCAGATTATGCAAAATTTTTAGCCAGTAAAGGCGTATTTACAATGGGTTCTAACAAAAAGAATATTATCCTTGCGCAAGTAAATTCTGCTCTTGAAAAATGGTATGAAGCAAATAAAAATAATCCTACAGTGCTTCAAGAGGCATTAAAGTATTATCAGTCAGTAGCAGGGGAGCGTGCTCCTGCTCCTAGTGCTCCTGCTCCTGTTACCTCTAAAAATTCAACTAATATGATAAAGATTTCTGAAATGAAATTAAAAAGAATTATATCCTAAACAAATTATATTAAGCATACATCATAATTTTTCTAATACACATATTTTTTTTGTTGTAACAAGTTGTATAATATATGAAAAAAGGGAGATATTATGCAAACGCCACAAATAATGTTATTTTTTAACACATTTTTTTCCGAAAGCGGCAAAATTAACAGACTCAGTTTTATAAGAATAAGACCAGAAGATTCTAATATTTTCGCAAAAGGAATACTAAATACTTCCCATTACTTATATAAAAGAAAATCAAATGGAAAACATGGTATGTCTACGATTGTTGAAGGCGATACTATGGAAGTTCCATCAATTAATATGAAAGAGTTTGATAATGACTTACTAAATGATTGCTCAGATTTTTTACTAAATACAAATAAAATTGTTGATGTCACTGTGTTTTTTAAGGATAATGAATGCGGAATCTTTATGATAGAAAAGAGGCTGTAATGGAAAAAGCAAATAAAACTAAGAAAACTAAGAAGACTAAGAAAACACATATATACATTAACAATAAAAAAGTTGTTGCGGAAATTCATGAAATAAAACTCATTAACTTCATTAGAATATGGTTGAAAGACAATAGAATGAGTGATAGTCCCATTAGAAAACAATCCATTGATTTATGGACAAAGGACGGAGAAGAAATAGTTAAAGATATATTATCCGATGGTTTTAAATATGTGTGCGACATAAAGCATGATGTAATGCGATATGTTCCACCACATCAAATTTTAACAATATATTTTTACGGAAACAAGGTAAAAATTGATGAAGCAACAGGACATCCTATGATTTTTAGAGTATAATAATATTATGAAATTTGCCTTGAGATGTGAAAAATGCCGCAATATCTTCATGCCGGGAGACGAGGATATCACTATACAAATAGATTTCTATGAAAAGAAAATAGAATTTTTTTGTCCAACTTGTAAACACAATAACATACTAGATATCGCTAACTGGCAGAAAAAGCAAAAACATAGCCCCCTTCCTAAAATTGGAACAATGTAATGAATTATATTAAACGTCAATTAATACAAATCCCCGTTAGAAGGGAAAGAGTTATTGAAAGAATTGTTGAAAAAACAAAAGAAGACACTCAACAATCTCAACAAATAGACATAAATGTTTTAGCTAATGCAATAGCTCAAGCTATGAGAACAATACCCATCTCTCAAACATTAAATAATTCAATAGATTCTTTTGATAATTCAAAGACACTAGAAAAACTAGCAGAAACAATGACAGTTCAAAGAGGCAACAATACACCTAATTTTGATAATTTGGGTAATGAACAACATACTAAAACAGATAAAGACGAAATAGCAAAGACTATAGATTTGTTGAAAGATTTGAGTGATTAATATCACAATTTTATTATTTTTTTTGTATAATATATCTTAAGAAAACACAAGGAGAAAATTAGTATGTCAAATGAAGTATTAGATGATGTTTTGTCAGATGTTTTGTCAGATGTTGCTTCCACTATTGATAAAAAACCAACACCTGTAAATATTGTGGATAAAAAACCTATTTCAAAATTCAAAAGCGGAGTAGGAATTGACATTGGTACAAGTTTTATAGTAGTAACTAGACAACTACATAGTGGAGAATTTGTTCATAAATTTCATAGAAATATGCTATATCCATTAGATATATCTGAAGAATCAACAGATATGTTAGAAAATGGTTCATACCCATACATTAAATCTGGAGATAAATATTATGTTGTTGGAGATGCCGCTTTATCAATTTGTCTAGCAATTGGAAAAGGAGAAGTTATTCGCCCTATGTCTGCTGGTGTTTTGTCAACATCTATTAGTAATGCGTCAGAACTTATATTCCTTATAATTAAATCCGTATTAGGCGAGCCATTGTCTTCTAACGAACCGTTAAGAGTTAGTATTCCTGCCAATGCGATTGATGCAAATATTGATAATTTGTTTCATAAAATTGTCTTAAATAACTTCTTTAAGACACTAGGATATGATCCAAGGCCAGTCAATGAAGCAATGTGTGTTGCTTATATTACTAATCCAAAGGTAAAAACAGAAGAAGGAGAAGAAATTCCACTAAGCGGTATAGCTATAAGCATGGGAGCAGGATTAACAAATGTAGCTCTATTATTTAGAGGTATGGAACTAGGGTCTTTTTCGGTTAGTAAAAGTGGAGATTATATTGATGAAATGTCTTCTTTGGCAACAGGAATACAAAAAAGTAAAATAATAAAGAAAAAAGAAAAAGATCTTAATTTAATTACGCCAAATCATAGTGATAGAGCTTTGTCTGCATTATCAATATACTACACAGAATATATTGATAGGGTTGTTCATTATATTAAAAAAGAGTTTTCTGAAAGAAAGTCTGAGATATCAGGAGAGGCAGAAATTGTTATTGCTGGTGGAACATCTATGCCACAAGGTTTTATAACTTTATTTGAACAAGCAATATCTAATAGTAATTTTCCATTCAAAATATCTAAAATAGTTCATGCTACTAATCCATTTTATGCAGTAAGTGAAGGTGCTTGCTTAAAAGCACGATCCGATTTTGAAAAAAGAAATAAAGTAACGTAAAAATATATAACAAAAAGGAAAGAAAGCCTTGCTTATAGAAATAATAAGCAAGGCTTTTTGTTTATATACAATAGGAGAAACATATGTATTGCTCAACTTATGATTTTGAATCTCTTTTACCCAAAAATATTACGTTAGGGTCACAGAATATTGGTACGCCAAGTCCAACATCTACTACTAATCGTGATTCGTTAACTCCAACACAAGCATTAAAATTTATAAAAATGGGGATGCAAGAAGTTGACTCTAGACTTACTTCTTTTTATATAGTACCTCTTAGACTTGTTAAAACTTTTGAAACAGAAATTACGAACGATTTATCAGCAGGAACGAATGTAAGTGTTAAGGTTTGGAGCACTAGTGCTTTTTCAAAAGGAGATACAATCCGTTTACAAGGACCAGATACAATGGAAACTGCTACAGTGTATGAAGTTACGGATGGAGTAACACTAACAGTACAAAGTGTTACTGGTTCTTATTATATGGAAACTGGTAAAATTAGCATTATAAAAGTTCCAGACCCTATTCCTCTAATTACAGCACGATTAGCTGTTTCCTATGCATTTGATGAATTATTTTCAGCAGATCAAAGTCCTAATATTTCTGGATATGGAAAAGAACAAAGAAATTTGGCGAATAACGCAATAGATAGAGTTTTAGAAGGAGCAGTTTATTTATTTGGACAAGAACATACAGGAAGAAGATTCTTGAGAGGAACATTGATTGATGCCTATGGAAGTCCTACAGCTTCACAGGCACAATTCCAGTTTGGATCGGAGAAACCAACATAAATGAAATTATTTTTAGATTTGCAAAAAAGTTATATGGCGAAAGCAAATGCTTTAGTTACTATGGTTAATGATTTAGAGTCAATGAAACATGGAATTAAAGAACAAAAACCATATAGCAGACAAACTGTAGAACCAATGACTAGACTAAGAGATAACACAAAAGAACTTGAAATAGCAAAAGAAAAGCCAGATGAGCAATTCATAATGGATAGATTGAACGATATTTTGGGAATTTAAAATGGCAATAGAAATTATAAATGATGCTATAATAGACGTTATCAAAAAAAATATGATTGCCAAAACAAATGTAACGGCAAATATTACTAGTGGCGACGTTATTATTAATGTTTATAATTCTTTTCAATTTTCTAGCAACCAAGAAATTGTCCTAATAGATTATAATTATAACACAGAAGGTAATGCACATTATCAAATTTTTGAATACGCTAAGATACTTGAAGTGAATAATACAACAGCAATAACATTGACAGATCCAGTTGTTGGAAATTGGTTAGTTTCTGATGGTGCATTTATTCAAAAAACGATTGGTCACGCACCTTTATATGAAAACAATGTGTTTTATGGAGATAGAGAAGTTATACCATTTGACCAAATGTCAGTAGCAGTAGAACCAGTTTCTTTGTCAAATGAATGGATTTATATACAAGGTGGATTATCAGAAGAATATAGAATTAAAATTCTAGTTTATGGTAGGGATATTAAATTTGAAGACGGGCGAAGAATTTTAGACCGTTATTCTGATTCAATATATCAGCTTCTTTTAAATAATATTCACTTAGAGGTTGATAATTATCACACATCATTATCAGTTAATTATACTGCTGGAAGTACAACTATTACAATCCCTGATACTGCTGAAAATAGAAAATATATAACAGAGAGTGGAGCATCGCCTTATCCATATGAATATCAAATGCAAGATAACGAAGGGGCTTCTTGTTGGTTTCATATAACAAATATTGCTACAGTTGGTTCAACAATGGTTCTTACAATAAATCCTACTTTTAATTCTACTTTTAGAGTAAGTGATTTTGCAATATTGAAGAAATGGAGTACTATTGAATATATATATGATTCTAGGATTGATTCTGTCACTTATGGTGTCGTATCTAAAGGGTCTGCTTTTGTGAGGGCTTCAGAATTAAGTTGGTTTGGCAAGAAAGTTAATGAACATCGTTTTCCTCAAAAATCTAATAGAATTTAATAATAGAGGAAAAAGGAAAAGGAATTTAGAAAATATAAACAAATAGGTAAAGGATAAATAGATTATCTAATAGAATATATAAATGACAACTTAAAAAGGAATAAAAATATGGCAAGTACAAACATATATGATCAAGGCAACGATAGAACATATGTTGTATCGTTTAATGTAAAAAACACACTTCTAAGTGATGTAGATGCTACAGGAGTTATGGACTATTATATTGATGTTTCTACTACCATGAGGCAATTAGATGGAACAGTATATCCACATTATGTTGTTAGAAATTTAAGTGACGTTCCTCCAGGATATGACACAGCCACTAATTTTTCTAATTTATGTGGAAAATATATTAGTTATTTTATTGATCAAACTGAATTAATTGCTTCAAGTAGCTCAAGTTCAAATTCTAGTTCAAGTAGTTCAGAAGGATATAGTTCAAGTAGTTCAAGTAGTTCTAGCTAAAATTAGTAATTTTGAAAATAAACAAACAATTTAAAGATTTAAATAGAAAATAGGAGATTAAGTATGGCTATAAGTTTTCAAATATACAGCAATGCCTATAATAAAACAAAAACGGTAACAGTTGATTTTGTTTCTAATATAGCAACGTTAACTGATGACCAAACAATAGATGGTGATGTACGTTATTTTTTCAAATTTACAACTTCCGCTAGAGATACTGGTAATGTTGCATTTAAACCAAGGATTGTGTCAAATTTAAGCGATTTGGCATTAAATAAAACAGTACAAAGTGCATCAAATGTTACAGCAGCATATACTAATGTTTCTGCAATGATTACAGACTATTTATTTGACTATATTCATGGTCACACTGCCGATCAGTATTCTAGTGGCTGCATTGTCCAAGCCCCAATGAAATTTAGTACATAAAGAAGGAAAACGATAAAATTTTTTGAATAATAGATAAAAAGGAGTTAAAGATATGGCAACAATTAATCCAGGATATATGGGTTGGGCAAAATTTGGCGACACCCAATTCCGATTTGAAAGTAGCAGCGTAGCAGCTAAACAAGAAATAAACGCTCCAGACTTGGTAACAGGTTATTGGAGAAGAATGGCGTACAACTATGGAAAAATTGATATTAGCGGAACAATATCTGGTCCGGTAACAGAAAGTTTTAGTGCTGCTGGAACTGGAATGTGGGATAAAGCAACTACTAGAGGTTCTTGTGGAGAATTAGATGAAGAATCATTAGAAATTCATTATTTTTGTAGCACGGACTCAAATAGTACGTGGTCTTGGCCTGCCGCCAAAGTAAATTCTCTTACATTTTCTTGTTCGGCAGGTGATGTTGCTAATTTTTCTATGGACATTATTGCTGCTCAAGCAGGTACAGTTGCTCCAGAAGCTGGAACTTTTGAAGATATTGAAAAATTAGTTACATGGGATAAAGTAACTTTGGAAGTTGCTCCTGGTGGAGATGCAGGTCAAACATTTGACCAAACTAATTTTAGTAACTTTGAAGTAACTTTTGCTAACAATGTGGAAGCACATTATGCTATGAAAAATACAGAGTCGGATTTGTATCCTTTTGCTTTGGTTGATGGTATTACTACAATTACTGGATCGCTTTCTGTTTATAATATTCCAGGAATGTATGGTGCTGATAATTGGGATGCTTATGCTTCTGATAGAATTGGAACACTTTCTTTCAATGTAGGATCGGGAATTCAGACGCTTAATGTAAGATGGCATCGTGTTGAGCCTGCTGCTAGTGTTGGTCCAATCATTTCAACAGTAGCATTTACAGGCGTTGGCAAGCAATTGTCAGAC
>Ga0307375_10003182_pt1 | contig 16299 bp, 15 predicted proteins | sample TR1MG_FD_202531 | JGI IMG/M metagenome (GOLD analysis project Ga0307375, IMG submission 202531) | Soil microbial communities from Risofladan, Vaasa, Finland - TR-1 | ecosystem: Environmental > Terrestrial > Soil > Coastal area > Acid sulfate soil | place: Finland: Risofladan, Vaasa | collected... | reverse complement strand
CGGCAAATGGGGACAGTCACGATTGTTTGAACAATCGTGTGTTCCAATATATCCATGCCGCGCCTAGCTCGCGTTGATGTCGGAAATGAAATCTATCACGTGACCAATCGTGCGAATGGTCGCATGCAGATATTTAATACGCCGGAGGAATACTGTTTGTTTGAACAGCTTCTGTTGGAAGCAAAAGAGCTCACTGATATGCGTATATTTGCATATGAGATTATGCCGAATCATTGGCATCTAATTCTCTCACCGCGCAAAGATGGTGACCTTGGCATTTTTATGCACCACCTGACCAACAAGCATACGAGGCGGGTTCACACCGCAACAGGAACTACCGGCAGCGGGCATTTGTACCAAGGAAGATACAAATCCTTTCTCGTCGATTCGGAGAACTATCTTTTGACGGTGATTAAATATGCCGAGCGTAACGCCGTGCGGGCTGGGCTCGTCCTTCGCTGTGAAGATTGGCAATGGGGAAGTGCGTGGCGCCGTGTCTACGGAACGGCACAGCAGAAGAAATTGCTCGATCGATTGCCGGGGCAATTTCCAGACGAGTATCTAAATTGGATCAATACTGTGGAGCCATCAGAAGAGATTGAAACAATCCGACGTTCAGTGAATAAGGGTGTACCCTATGGGCGAGAACGGTGGGTTGATAGTATGGTTGCTGCGTATCATCTGGAAACTACCTTGCGTAGTGCCGGGCGGCCGAAGAAACATTAGAACACGAGAAATAGAAAATAATCGTGACTGTCCCCATTACCTAGTCCCCATTACCGTACTAGAGTATCAAAATCAGCAACTATTTTTGGCTATTAACTCGAGCTTTCCTGAACTTTGCATCAAGCCGCCCGGACTCTTCCCATGCGAGATCGAATGTTTCGCGAAGCACCTCCGCGAACTGCTTGCTTTCGATACGGACGGCAAACTCTTCTGCTTCCGAGATGAGTGCTATGGTATTGCCGAATATGTAGAAATCCGACATGAAGGAGTAATTCTCGGCAGGAATAAGTCGAATGTGTTCAGGAAGTTTAGCTCCATTGCCGTTTGTTGCCGCAATGATTTTGACGCCGCTCTTTTTCTCCTTGAAGTTGTCAGCAGCTGCAGATGCATGCAGGAATCCGCGCACGTCTACGGTTGCAGAAGCAGCAATTACTTCTTGCCATGTCGCCTTGATCCCCTCCATGCTCTCAAAGAATATCGCTCGAGTCGCATCTTTCTTGTCGGGCATGATCGCTTCCAGCTCATCCAGAGCCTTAACGACAGCGGTATGAGCAAGCTCAGCGTCCACGACCGATCCCTCGGCCTTCTTAAGAAGTTCCTGGGGCATATGCGCGGAATATTCGAGAACGCCTGCCCTCGAGTGCCGCTCAACGAACCTTTTTTCAGTGAGCGAATCAAGGAGGACATAGGCGGTGCTGCGGTTGAGATGCGCCGCGGCGGCGATACCTTGTACGGAAGCCTGGTTGAGACCGAGCAAGGTAAGGTACAAGGACGCCTCCTTGTCAGACAATCCGAGATTCCGCAGTTGAGAGACGATGGTCTTATCCATGGCGTGCATAAGGATCGCGTCCGATACGCCGCGCTTCCTCTCGCGCGAGATCGAAAACCGTTTTCATCACGTCCGCAATCGCCCTGCTCTCTATCGCTACGCACAGCGGCGGCTCGTGGGACATGAAAGCGATCTTGTCATCGAAGATTCCCAAATCTGACGGGAACTTGAATCGGTCAGAAGGCACGAACGTGAGTTCGTCAATCGTTCCGGGCACGTGCTTTATCATCTCGCGGCCCGCCTTATCGTCCGGGTGAATGCCGTACATGCGTATGCCACGACGGAATCGTTCGCGGATGAATGTGGGGAGGTACCCCGGCAGGCTTTGCGCGATCTTTCCCGCAGACGAGAATATGCGTATCACCCTCTCCTTGTTCTCGAGAGCTTCCTCGAATCCGCGCTGCAACCCCTCGATTCCTGTGAGAACCAGCATGCGCGGCTTATGCCGACTAATCTTGCGCAGAGTCTCGATCTCGGGGAGGAGAGTCTCGAGATTTTGGCGTGTCAGCACGGCATGTTCAAGCCGCTCCTTAGCTATGCGGATGAGACGTTCGGGAGGGACAGCAACATAGGCGCGTACACCTCGTTCGCCAGCGATGCTCGCAAGCCCACGTTCCAGTAGACGATCGAGAATGACGTAGAGCGAGCTCCGGTTGAGGCCAGTCTCTTTCGTGATTTTCTGGACCGTGGCTGGCCCAAGAGCTAGGAGCGACAGGTACACCATCGCGTCCTTTTCAGGAATCCCGAGTGCCGTAAGCCGTTTTACGAGGGGTGTCATAGCGTTCCAACAGGCGAGAGCTCATCTCGGCCATTTGTTGTCAGATACTATCAACAATCTCGAATTAAATCAAGATACCATGTGCCTATGGTGGAGACAAGCCGTTCTGGCATTTCGATCCCCATTTCATTCATATTTCAAAAATGCTTGTTAAGCTTTGACAACAATCTACATTAGACCAGCCTGATCACAGGCTGTTCTTTGTTACGGGTTTGCCGAAGCGAAGGCAACAGTCATTTTGTGTGGAGGTGGCAAAATTAATACCATTCATGAAATGCCCTGGAGCGACAATGCGTCTCCGATTTTTGCCGAAGGTGGTGGTTGCGACGGCGACGGTAGCTGCGGAAATGGCGGCGAAGGCGTCGGTTGCGGTCACTAACTGCTGGCCGAGGGGGGTCGTTATCTTACCAGATAACGACCCCTACTTTTTGATCAGATTCTAAAGGACGTGAGATATAATCAATGGAAATGAAAACAGCATATAGCATCAACGACTTCTTGGAGGTCAAATCTGCCGGTGGCGCGAGTTTTAGTCCTGACGGTACACGGGTTGCATACCTGAGTAACATTACCGGCACCTCACAAGTCTTCCTGGTGCCGGCTGAAGGAGGAGATCCTGAACAGCTTACCGATTTTCAAGACGCCGTTTCCTTCGTGCGATTCTCTCCGACTGAGGATGTGCTCATATTTGGAAAAGCAGAAGGCGGCAACGAGCAGACGCAATTCTATTTGTTAGATCTTGCCACTCGACAGATCACGGACATCACCACAAAGCCTGAGGTGAGATATAACTTCGGAACATGGTCCCTAGACGGGAGGAATATCTGCTTCGCATCGAATGAAAGAAACGGAACGGACTTCGACGTGTATGTGATGGATATCGCTACATTCGAAAAACACTGCGTCTTCGATGAAGGAGGTTCATGTGTCGCAGAAGGGTTCTCCCCACGGAGTACGTACATTGTCGTGCGGAAGAATCATTCAAGCGCGAATATGGACTTGTATCTTTGCAATCTTGAAACGGGCGATATTGACCACATCACCCCGCACGAGGGACCTGTGTTTTACGCGGGCTCACTCTGGCTTCCTGACGAATCCGCTTTCTTTCTCGTGCAGGATAAGGGTAAGGAGTTCGCGGGCCTTGCTCGTTACTCGCTTTCTGAAGGGGAATTCCGATATGTCTTTACCCCGGATTGGGACATCGGAGGCGCCACTATAGATCGAAGTGGCAAGAATGTAGCTATCACCGTAAACGAGGAAGGGTACGAACGAATGATGATATATGACACGGAAACATTCGAAGCTCGTGCGTACCGCTTGCCCGCGGGTAACGTCTACCGGGCAAACTTTTCTGAGAGCGGATCACACATTGTATTCAGTCTGGGGGACTCGCGCCGGACGTCGGACGTATGGATTCTTACTCTAGAAACAGGGGAATCGCATCAGCTCACGCATAGTCACCAAGGTGTCCCGCCTGAAGCGATGGTTGAACCGGAGCTCGTCCGCTTCAGGTCCTTTGATGGGCTCTCAGTTCCTGCTTTTGTTTACCGGCCGAAAGGAATCAAGGAGGGGGTGAAGGTTCCGGTGGTTATCAATATCCATGGCGGTCCCGAGGGGCAGTATCAGCCGGTGTACCAGCCAGTGATGCAGTATCTGGTGCACAACGGATACGCGGTCATTGCGCCGAACGTGCGAGGTAGCTCGGGTTACGGGGAATCATACATGGCACTCGATGATGTGGAGAAGCGCTTGGATTCGGTGAAGGATATCGTTGCGTTGCAAGATCACATTGCGAGCATGTCTGATATGGATGCCACCAAGATCGCATTGTATGGAGCAAGCTACGGCGGATTCATGGTTCTCGCCTGCATGGCGTTCTATCCGAGACTCTGGGCTGCGGGAGTCGATATAGTAGGCATCGTGAATTTTGTCACGTTCCTTGAGAATACTGCTCCGTATCGGCGAGCCTTGCGAGAAGCGGAATACGGCTCGCTCGAGAACGATAGGGAGCTTCTGGAAAAGATCTCTCCCATACACTCGATTGAAAAGATAGAAGCACCGTTGTTATTGATTCATGGCGCGAATGATCCGAGGGTCCCGCTTTCCGAGGCGGAGCAAGTCGTCGCGAGACTTAAAGAAGTGGGCAGACACGTTGAGTTGCTCGTATATCCGGACGAGGGGCATGGGATTGCGAAACTGCGTAATAAACTCGATGCCTTTCCGAAGGCAGTAGAGTTTTTAGATAAGGCGTTAGCATAACTGAAATCAGCAGCTCGCTGATACTGGAAGGGATACCGAGGACAGTCGCGATTATTTCGAGGGCTATATGATCGGCGCCAAAAGCATCGCCACCATGACCCGCGGTTTCGCGGCGTATATATAAGGCAGCAGGGTGATCCCCCGAGGGGATTGCTATTTTCGAGCATATATGCTATAGTTTTATTCAGAGGGTTACCGTACCTTGTCAGACCCTTACACCCATACCGTTTGCCATCAAAAAGGAGATCATCATGGCTCAGTTGCATGTTGTAGAAACATCTCGGACATTATTCCTTGCGGCCCGAAAGGCTCAGGAACCGACGTTCGAGCACCTCACGTTCCCGTATCAGCTTGCGATTCCGTTCCTGTTCCTCATCGGAGCGTATGTCCAAGCGAAGAAGGCTATCTACAGATTCTTCGGAGGGCGTACCTGCGTCCCGACGACGAACTTCTGGCTCGTCGACTGGATCAGTATCAACAGTCGCCGGGTCCGGGACGGTGCCGCGAAATGGCTCGCGCTCGATGCGGTCTATAATTTCCGCCAGGGCGAAGGCGCCAACTGGATCGTCCGCGCATTCGATAACTACTGGATGCACATCCGGAACGCGCAAGCAGTCCGGAATCGGCTCATCATCGTCAAGCGCGAGCTTGCCGGTGCGATCCTGAAGGTGTCGAAAACGAAGACCGGCGGCGAACCGGTTCGCGTCCTGTCGCTTGCGGCCGGAAGCGGACAGGGCGTCATCGAAGTCCTCGCGGACATGCGTCGCGCCGGTGTCCATTGTGAAGTGATGCTCGTCGATCAGGATGGGACAGCGCTCGCACACGCCCGCAAGCTTGCTAAGCAGCACGGTGTGAGCGATATGATCACCACCCGCGAGGGTAACGTGATCGCGTTCAAGCGTGAACTGCACGGTTCTCGTCCGGACATCATCGAGATGTGCGGTCTCATGGACTACCTTGAGGACAATCTCGCAATCGCGCTCATCAAGAGGATCTACCACTACTTGCAGCCGGACGGATTCTTCTTGACATGCCACATTCATCCGAACGCCGAGGCCTATTTTCTCTGGCACGTGGTGAACTGGGGCATGTTGTACCGGACGCGCAAGCAATTGCGTGACCTCCTGATCGCGGGCGAATTCCTTGATCCGAAGCTCTTCACTGAGCCGCACCGGATTCACAGCGTCGCGGTTGCGCAGAAGGTGTGATGGGGATGGGTCTGATGATTAGTGCGCCATGACCGGGATGCTACACTTAGTGGCATCCCGGCTTTCTTTTGTATATGAATTTCTATGCCATCTCCGCGCTCGTCAACGTCGTCACCAGCGTCATTCTTGGCTTCCTGATCCTGTTCGCTGATCGGCGCAATCGTGCTAACCAGCTTTTCTCCCTTTTTGCTCTTGCGGTCGCGGTGTGGGGGTATGCCTACTTCTCATGGCAGATAGCGAGCGATCCCGAATCGGCGATTTTGTGGGTGCGCGTCCTCATGGCGGGGGCGATCTTCATCCCGTTCTTTTATTTCCATTTCGTTGTCAGGTTCTTGGGGAAGCAGTGGCAGCTCCGCCGATTCGTATGGACGGGATATATCACAGTCCTCTTCTTCAGTATCGTGAACTGGAGTCCAGCTTTCATCTCCTCGGTCGTCCCGCGGGTCGGGTTCCCTTATTGGCCCGTTGCTGGTCCATTGTTTCTGCCGTTTCTGATAGTTTGGGTGGCCTATGCCGCGTATCCCGTCTGGCTTCTATTCAAGCGGTTGCGCGCCACTGATGACATAGAGGAACGTGCGCAGATAACCTATATCCTCATCGGGACAGCGATAGGATATGCGGGCGGGTGTACCAATTACTTCCTGTGGTATGGCATTCCGGTGCTGCCGTACGGTAACATCACCGCTTCGCTGTACATCATATTCGTTGCGTATGCGATCCTGAAGCATGGCTTGTTCAGCATGAAGGTGGTCGCGACGGAGTTCATTGTTTTCGCGCTCTGGCTCTTCGTATTCATCCGCATGCTCCTCGCGGTTGACCCGGGCGAACAGCTCGTCGATGGCGGCTTGCTTTTCGTGCTGCTCATCGTCGGAGTCTTGCTCATTCGCAGCGTCGATCGGGAAGTGGAGCAGCGGGAGAAGATACAGAAGCTTGCGGAGGAGCTCCAGGAGACCAACGAGCGGCAGGAGGGGCTCATCCATTTCATCGGGCACGAGGTGAAGGGATTCCTGACCAAGGCCGAGGGGGCCTTCGCGGCGCTCTCTGACGGCGACTTCGGCCAATTGCCGGATGAGCTCAAGCCCTTCGTCGAGCATTCGCTCGCGGAGACGCGCCAGGGCGTGGACTCGGTCGCGACTATCCTCAAGGCATCGAATCTTAAGAAAGGGACGGTGACGTACGCGAAAGAGCCGTTCGACCTGAAAGCGCTCGCGGCCGAGGCGGTCGAGAAGGCGCAGACGGCGGCCTCGCAGAAAGGGCTCACGCTCACCTTTACGGCCGACGATGCGTCGTATCAGATGACGGGCGACAAGGCGCAGATCAACGATCACGTGCTCCGCAACCTCATCGACAATGCCATCAACTACACGCCATCAGGCTCTATCGCGGTCTCGCTCAAGCGTGACGGCGCCAAGCTCGTCTTCGCCGTGAAGGATAGCGGCATCGGCATCACCGACGAGGACAAGCGGCGCCTCTTCACCGAGGGCGGCCATGGTAAAGATTCGGTAAAAGTGAATGTCCACTCCACCGGTTACGGCCTTTTCATAGCGAAGCAGATCACCGAGGCGCACGGCGGCACTATCCGCGCCGAATCGGAAGGGCAGGGCAAGGGCTCGACCTTCACGGCCGAATTCCCTGTCTGAAAAGCTAAGATTCTCCAGTCTTCTGTGCCGGTGGCAGGGATCGAACCTGCGACCTCAGCTTTATGAATGCTGTGCTCTAACCAACTGAGCTACACCGGCGAAGTGAGGAGATAGGCAAGCGCGTCTTCGCGATCGCCTATCCTCCGAACGAGCCGATGAAAGCGTGCAAGCGACGCTTACACCGGCGAAGTGAGCGACTTTAGTTTCTTACGAGCGATAGCGAGTTAGAAACTAAGAAGCACCCCTGTGGCGGAGATAGGCAAGCGCGTCTTCGCGATCGCCTATCCTCCGAACGAGCCGATGAAAGCGTGCAAGCGACGCTTACACCGGCCATGCAAGAACACTAGCAAAAACGCCCCCTCGAGACAATGTCGTGCCGCGCTTAGAGCGTCTGCACCATCATCGTGTTGGTGCCGCCGACCTTGCCGAAGGGGATGCCGGCGGCCAGCACGACCGTGTCGCCCCTCTTCGCGAGCCCTTCCTTCACGAGCCGCTGCTCCGACTCGGTGACGACATGGAGCAGCTCTTTGAACGATTTCGCGATGAACGGGTGGCAGGCGAATGAGAGCGAGAGCTGTCGTGCGGTCTCTTCGTGAGGAGTGAAGACGATGATCGGGCGCGACGGCCGGTAGCGCGAGATCATGCGCGCCGTGAAGCCGCTCTCAGAGAGAGCTACGATCGCTTTCGCATTCGTAGCATGAGCGACGTCGACGACGGCGCGGCCGATAGCGTCGACGGTCTCCGTCTCTTCGTGCGCGCGCGTGTCGCGGAACAGGTCGCGGTACGAGCGGTCGTTCTCGGTCTTGTCCGCTATCTTCGCCATCATGGCCACCGCTTCGACCGGATAGTCGCCCATCGCGGTTTCCTGCGAGAGCATCACGGCATCCGTGCCATCGAGGATCGCGTTGGCGACATCGCCGACTTCCGCGCGGGTCGGTACCGGACTCTGGATCATCGATTCGAGCATCTGCGTGGCAGTGATGACCGGCTTGCCCGCGGCGACGCTCTTGCTGATGATGCTCTTCTGCAAGAGCGGGACATTCTCAGGCGACACTTCGACGGCGAGATCGCCGCGCGCCACCATGATGCCGTCGGTCTCCGCGATGATAGCATCGATATTCTCGATCGCTTCGAGCGTCTCTATCTTGGCGATGATGGCGGGAGTGTGCTTGGGCGAGTGTTTCTTGATGAGCGTGCGGAGCTTCTTGATGTCATCTGCGGTGCGCACGAATGAAAGCGCGACGAAGTCGACGCGCTGCGCCAGGCCGAAGACGAGGTCCTCGCGGTCTTTCCTGGTGATGGGGCTTATCTCGCGGAACGCGCCCGGGATGTTGACGCCGCGGCGGCCCTTGATGGTCCCGCCGACGAGGACGGTGGTTATGACCTCATTCCCACGTACGGAGACGACCTCGAGCTTGCGGCGTCCGTCGTCGAGCATGATGATGGCCCCCTTCCTGACCTCTTCGTGGAGGTGGGGATAATTGATGAAGACGCGTTCCGTCGAGCCGGCGCAGGGCAGCGTCGAGAGCGTGAAGCGCGCGCCGGGCACGAGCGTGATGCTCCCGTCGGCGAAGTCGCCGATGCGGACTTTCGGTCCCGAGAGATCTTGCATGATGGCGATGGGCTCGCCGAGTTTCTCCGATACGGCCCGGACGGTCTTGATGCTTCTCGCATGGTCCTCGTGGGATCCGTGGGAGAAGTTGAGCCGTGCGACATTCATGCCGGCGCGGATGAGTTCTGCGAGTCTCTCAGGCTCTGACGAGGACGGACCGATGGTCGCGACGATCTTTGTTCTTTTGAAGCGCATAAGTAGTGCAGACTACACTATCCTTCGTCCGAGGGGAAGTATCTCGTCTCAAACAGGACATTTTCGGGAGAGTTTGGTAGGATAGCGGGACGAGCGTATTCTGTCGCTTGCGGTGATAAGCAAAGCTTGCCCCCTTGGCGTTCGGCTCGTTTTTAGGAAAATGGTAGCAAGTTCTCGATCACTTGCGGGCGTAAGCTTGAAACAAGCTTGCCCCGCTGCGTTCGGGAAAAGAGTGAATGAATTCACTCTTTCTCCCTCACTTGCGGGGGTAGCTCAACTGGTTAGAGCATCCGCCTGTCACGCGGAAGGTTGCGGGTTCGAGTCCCGTCCCTCGCGCAAAGTTAGAAACCCCGCAAGGGGTTTTTAATTTTGTGACGAGGGTGCGAAGCGAAGCTTCGCAAGGGACTCGAAAGCCGGAGCCATATGCGAGCAGCAGCGAGCATAGCGAGGCAGGGTCGTGAGAATCCGCGAGCGGCGGCGAGCGGATTACTCCTGACCGAGTCCCGTCCCTCATCCCACGCATGACAGAATGCCATTCTTATGTGTAGTATGGCATCCAGACCCGAAGATCGTTCCAAAAGGGTTCCCCCCATCGTCATCGCGACGCTTCCTGACAGGGCTCGCCGACGGTAAACCAACAAGGAGGCTATATCATGAAAGATAGCGTGCAGGTTCCCATTCAGCATCAGTCCGGTTTCTCCTGTCGCGTGCTGCGTGTCATCACCGATAGGCTCAGAGAATCTTTCCAGTTTCAAGAAACGGCGGCCGCGCTGCGGCGTGTTCGCGGAAGCGAGGTCTCCAGGCGCGCGGCCGGCAAAGGAGAGGCGCTCATGCGCACGCTCGATGTCATCGATGTGTTCCCGCTAGAGCGATTCGACGCTACCGAGCATTTCGTCATCGATCTCTCGAATGAGGCGCCGATGAAGATAGCGTGTCTCAGCCCCGAGTTCAAAGCGCGCTATCTGCCGATCGTCGATGGCAAGGCTCGTGCCGGGAGACTCGCCGTGAGCCGGCTGCATGACTTCTGCTACGATGCCGATATCATCGACCGCCTCGGCGGGGAGGGAAGAGCCCGGGTGACGCTCGGCCAGTACTTCGGGGCTTTCGCAGGGCAGCCGCATGGAGACCTCGGACCGCTTCTCACGAATGGGCGTGCCGTCATCGGTTACATCCCCGATATCAACGGAGACCTCGGCGCAGTCTACGGATATTGGTTTCGCGGCGGGTGGGGGTTCGCGGTGCGCCCGCTCATCCCGCCGATCCGTTGGGGGCCCGGTCGCCTGATCCTGTCCCCGCGTCCCCTTCGCTCGGTTCGGTGAATCGGATCCTTCGGCCCTCCGGATCTTCGCTCGCGCTTCATGCGCGACGCGGAGATCCGGAGGTTTTATTTTGAATACGGAAGGGCCAGGCCAGCATTTGACGATTCGTAATTACAATGTATAATGGCGTTCAGGCAGGACTTTGACAGGCACCTCTCACCAGGAAAGGGTTCATGATGATCAATCGATATGCAGCCGCCAGTGCGGCAGCGAGGCGACACGCTCTCGGACTCATACGGAAGCGTTTCGAAGCACCTTCGCCGCCTGGCCGGATGTTCCACCATGCCGGCGGTCACACGAAGAGCGTCCTATATCGCGCGACGCTCATCGCGGCAGCCCTCGGCCTCTCGTCGCACCACGTGCTGCTGATGCAGATCGGTGCCGCCTTCCACGACGTCGTCCAGGAATGGGACCCGATCGAGAAAAGCGGCGGCGTCATAGTCAGGCGTCGCAAGACCGTGAGTAACGAAGAGAAGAGCGTCGCAGAGGCGCGCAGCTTCATGAAGACGCTCCCGATGAAGTTTCAAGAGTGGGAGAAGAAGGAGATAGATGCGTCTATACTCGTCACCATCGCTGAGTGGAGTGAGGCACACAAGACGGTCGTCCAGCCGAACCTCACGGCGAAAAGCCATCGGCTCGTCCTTGCGGTCGCGCTCGCCGATCTCGGTGCCGCAGGCATGGACCCGGTGGGGTTTATCCGCGACGGCTGTTCGCTGTTCGCGGAAGAGCAGATCGATATCGCCCTGACGCTTTCGGCAGCACGCCGGAGCGAGGATATCGACAAGGTCGTCCAAGAGAAGTACCGCAAGCGTCTGCTCGCCTGGCTTTCTATGCAGGCAGCATTCGCCCGGGGCAGGAAAGAGCTGTTCTTCCATGAAGTCCAGGGCCTCGACGTGGCCGCGACGCAGCGGGTACGGATGCTCTTCTCGCATTTCGACGAGTCGATAGCGGCAGCTGAAGAAGAGTGCGGTCGTTTCGAGACCATGGCATTCGCCTCACTCGCACGGCACCTGGTGCCGGACGCGTTCTCGGACGAGGGCCGGTAATTTTTAAGGGCGGTTTGATTTGCTAGACAGCAAATCAAACCGCCCTTTTTTCTTGCTTCGTCGCGCGCTCCTCAGCTCGGCTTTGCCGCGCGCCCGTACTTGTCTTCGAAACGAGTGATGTCGTTCTCGTCGAACTCGCCGAAGGCTATCTCGAGGAATGTCACGCCGCCGGGGCCGCCCTCCATGCGGTGTTCATGGCCCGCCGGGCTGAAGAAGCTCTCGCCCGCATGGATGGCATGATGGTCCTCGTCGAGCGTGATGACGCCCGTCCCGGACAGGATGCGCCAGAACTCGTCGCGGTGCTTGTGGCTCTGCAGGCTGAACTCTTCACCCGCTTTCACGGTGATGATCTTCACCGTCGATGTCTCGTTCAGGGTGAATCGTTCGAAATCGCCCCACGGGCGGATATCTTTCTCGTAGTTAGCGAGTCCTTCCATACCGCAAGTATATACCAAAAAAGAATCCGGCAGTGATGCCGGATCTCGTGTTGCGGTGTGCGCTGCGGTTGTCGCTCAGGTGCGGCCATACCGGTCCTCCAGGCGCTCGATGTCGTTCTCGTCGAACTCGCCGAAGGCTATCTCGAGGAACGTCGTACCTTCCGGACCGCCCGATACGCGGTGTTTGCAGCCGCGCGGGCAGAAGAAGTGATCACCTTCGTGCGCCTCGTGGTCGGTGTCGTCGATACGGATGACGCCGGAACCCTTGAATACGAACCAGAACTCGTCGCGATGCTCATGGGTCTGCAGGCTGATGGATTGGCCGGCGTCCACGGTGATGATCTTCACGGTCGATGTCTCGTTCAGGGTGAAGCGCAGGAACTCTCCCCAGGGGCGCGTATCTTTTGCGAAATGCGGTAAGATTTTTTCCACGATGTCCTCCTTTCCGGACGGTTGAATGATAATGAGCTTCTCGTACTGGAATCAGGGTAGCATACGTAGTCGGGAAAGAATTGAAAGTATAGGGGAACTCGGCTAGTATGCACTGGTAGGATAAGCCGAGATAGCTCAGTTGGTAGAGCAGCGCCATGGTAAGGCGCAGGTCGTCGGTTCAATCCCGACTCTCGGCTCCAGAATCAAACTCAAAGGAATTTCGCCGTCTGAAAATTTCGCGGCGCGGAGCGCCGTGTAAGGGGAATACGCATTTCCGCGCGCTTCGCGCGCGTGAAGGGAGAGGTTCAATCCGAAAATTTTTTGGAGGGAGGATTTTTTGGAGGGGTAGTTTTCAGAACGGGCGATTTCATCAAGACGCGAAGCGTCTTTTATCCAATTTTGGAAAGGTTCAACCCACGCGGCAGGGGCTCGTTCGAGGCGGACGATTTGTTCCTCAATCGTCTTGCGTTCGCTCATAAGCGAACGACGGCGGGACAAGTATTCTTCGCGCTCCAAATCCTCCGCGACATAGAGGTCGGTTAGACGCGAGAAAGTGCGAGAAATGTCCGCTACTTGCTCCCGCAGGTCGTGAACAGCTCCTGCCGCCGTTTGAGAGGCGTTGGTGGCCTCGGTATCAAGCAGGGCAGACAACGGCGATATCCACTCCCTCGGCATCGCGTATTCGCCGAGAAGCGCCGAAAGTTGCGAATCCAACAATTCGCTTCTCATCGGCGCTTCTTTGCATTTCACCACCTTAGATTTTCGCGTACAGCGGTAGTAGGTGTAGAGGTGAATATTGCCGTTCTTCTGGTGCTTTTCTTTCTTCTCGGCCGTGATGCTCATACCGCAGGAGCAGTGGAGCAGACCGCAATACGGGCTCGGATCATCCTTAATATCCGGTACGCGACCGCGACTATGCAGAACAGTATTCGCCTTGTCATATAGCTCTTTTGAAACGAGCGACTCGTGCGTACCCTCGTACACTTCGCCCGCGTAGCGGAAGTGACCATAATAAAAAGGATTTTGCAGGAAGAAAGAAATTTGCGAAATGTGAATGCGACGATTGCCTTTAGACAACACGCCGGCTTTCTCAAGCATCGTGGCGAGACTGTCTAAAGTGTCTTTGCCGGTCGCATACCGCTCAAAAATTTCCCGAATGAGCTTCGCATTTTTGCGATGCGTCTTGATAGTCTTCGTACTCGGGTCGTTCAAATATCCGAATGGCGCGAGGCCGGGATAGATACCCTGACGCGCTTTCTGTCGTAGCCCTCGCGAAGTGTTCGCACTCAACTGGCGAATGTACTCATTCGCCATTCCAAGTTCAACGGACATCATCAACACATTGTCGTTGGGGAAGTGAGAGCGGTCATGAGTTTGAATATGACGAATGACACCTTGTTGCAGGAGCCACTGTATCTGTCCGCCGTCTACTGGATTACGCGCGAGCCGATCAATTTTCCAGCAAATAATCCCTTGTGCTTCGCTCTTTTGTATTCGCCCCATCATCTCGCCGAATATCGGACGCCCCGGCATCTTTGCCGAGCGTTTTTCAACGAATACCTCAACGACGTTGAGTTGTTCGCGCTTGGCGAGCGCATGCAATTCCGCCAACTGCGACTCGATAGACAAAATCTGTTTGTCTTCGACATCAGTGCTTTTGCGAGCGTAAAGAAAATATTTGTGCATAAATCTTAAATGGCCGTCCCGGTGCAACCAACTCAAGTCTCCTTGAATTGTCCGGGACGGCCATTAAAAAAGGCGACTTACTGAGTTGGTTGCGTTGTTAGTATAGCACGCAAGCACGAACCCTTCTTTTTTGTATAATGATAGGTATGAGCCTTGTTCAGTTCATAAACAAGGGAAACTTGAGAATTGCCCGCGAGAACATGGGCATAATTCCACAGGCGGCGTCCAAAAAAATAACGACGTCGGGTAAAGATGTCGTTACTGAGTGGGAGAAGGGGGCATCGCTGCCGACGTGGTCTCAGGTAACGAAACTTTCCGCGTTGTATAACGTGCCGGAACTCCTATTCTTCGCGAAAGAAAATCTCCAAAGAAATAAGACCATTCCCGATTACCGAATTGGAGTCGATCAGAAGAGCGACGAGAAAGTGAAGAAGCTAATCAACCTTGTTGTGACAAGACAGAAATGGATTGAAAGACAACTAAGGGATAGTGGTGCTCAAAAAAATAAATTACAAGGTACCGGTAGACATTTATCGTCGCCAAAACAACTTGCGGAGTTCATCTCTGAGAAGCTAGGTATAAACATTTCAGAAATGAAAGAAATATCCGCGCGTAAAGATGCTCTCGATTACCTAATCGAGAAAGCCGAAGAGGGCGGAATATTTGTCGGAAAGACAATCGCATATCATTACATCAAGGTTGATGATATGCGCGGTTTATTTGTATCAAACGATTATTGTCCTTTCATTGTGTTAAATCGCAAAGATACGTTGTCAGCACAAATGTTTTCTTTTGCGCACGAACTAGCTCACTTTTTCAGAAGAAGTGATGCAGTTTCCAATTCACTCGATTTCAGAAATACAGAGAGAAACATAAATCCAGAGGAGATCTTTTGCAATAAGGTTGCCGCTGAACTTCTTTTACCAGAGCGAGATTTCGTTAAGGATTTTTACAACAAATCTGATATCAATGCAATTTCAGATCTTTATAAAGTCAGTCCGCTTTCCGTTTTCTATCGTCTCAAAGAATTGGGTAAAATTCGCAACGATCTACAGTCCAGTTTGGAGCGAGAAATCCAGAAAGAAATGGACGAGAATTTGCGAATCAAAGCGGAGAAAGATAAAGCAAAGAATGGAGGCAATTATACAAATAACATGCGAGACTCGAACGGCTCGCTATATAACCGTATCGTCCAGAGTTCCTATTTAGAAAATAGGATTGGCTATGTAGAGGCGGCAAACTTACTTAGATTTTCTCCTGAAATGGTATGAATCCCCCAGAAGATAAGAGGGTATACATCTTGGACACTAACGCGTTGATTCAGTTTTCACTGTGGTTGCCTATAGATTTGAATAAGACTTTCTGGACAAAGTTTGAAGAATCGCTTAACAAGGGAGAATGGGTATTATTGGACGTTATGGTTGATGAAATAAAATTTGGCAATGATGGATTGAAAAAATGGTGTGATAGACAAAAGCAAAAAGGACTGATGCGGAGCATCACAGACGACCCCCGCAATCGGGGCGCGGAAATAAACAATACCTACAAAATGATTGACGACGTTACCGGAAAATCTACTGGTGACACGTACCTTATCGCCTATGCCGAAGCAAATAAACTTGTAGTGTTTTCACGCGAAGCCCCACGAAAAGGTAACAGGGATTTGTATAAAATTCCAGATGTTTGCAAGGCACTGAATGTTGAACAAATATATAAACCAAGAGAATTTCTCGAAGCCATAGGCTATAGAAACTAAAAGGGAGCTTCGCTGGTTTCAGACCCGCCAGCGAAGGGGTTGGTGCGCGCACGGGAGGGTGGGGCAAGCACACTACAAGAATTCGTATTCGCATTCCCCTCCAAAAAATCCTTCCTCCAAAAATTTTCGGATTTTGTATTTCTGAACCTCCCTCACGCGCGCGAAGCGCGCGGAAATGCGCATTCCCCCTATGCGGCGCTCCGCGCCGCGAAATTTTCAGACGGCGAAATTCCTTTGAGTTTGATTCTGGAGTCCCTATTAAACTCCGTTAGAACCTATTTCGCCCAACACCCGACCCAATGATTACTCGCACCTCGCATAGCCTCGGTGCTCGCCCCGCTCGCGTCTCCCGCCTTCGTCTGACTTCGGCGGGGCG
>Ga0307375_10003181_pt1 | contig 16307 bp, 35 predicted proteins | sample TR1MG_FD_202531 | JGI IMG/M metagenome (GOLD analysis project Ga0307375, IMG submission 202531) | Soil microbial communities from Risofladan, Vaasa, Finland - TR-1 | ecosystem: Environmental > Terrestrial > Soil > Coastal area > Acid sulfate soil | place: Finland: Risofladan, Vaasa | collected... | reverse complement strand
ATTGTATCTTCAATAATAATTATTGGGTTAAATGATGACTGCCTTTTTTGTGCTTCAGAACGAGTCCTTGCTTCAAGATGATCACAAATCATTAAAACCGCCGCTTCTACACAAGTAGGTTTTGTTCCTTTATATCTGAAATAATCATCAACATCACTTCCCGATTTATCGAAGAAATATTTCATTACAGATGTTCCGTGGTGCTGACTTGCAATCCTAATAAGATCTTCTGGAAAACATTGCTCGTGTAATAATATAAATGATGTATCAGAAACATGACGACTAATCAATTGATAACTGATTTTTGGATCCAGTTTGTCATGTATGTTTTCATCATCCAACTGATTTTCTGTAAAGCAGGTAGGATTTAAAAGTTTGCCAATATCATGGTACGTAGCAGCAACTTTCATAAATGTAACATCTAAATCCAGATCAATTGAAATCCCTTCAACCATTGCTGCTATTGCTTGTGAATGTTTATAAGTACCAGGACACATCTCTCTTAACCTCTGCAACAATGGGTAAGAAGTTTCAAGAAGTCCTTTAAGCCCTTCTTTATCTTTCTCCCCATTTAATGTTTGTTCTTCTACCATAGACTCTCCTTCTATATGGAACCCCTGACAGGATTTGAACCTGCGACCTTCTAGTTCGTAGCCAGATGCTCTGATTCCACTGAGCTACAGGGGCTTAATTTATCTGTTTGGTTCTTCATCAACCAACTCCCACGGAAAAACAATCCACTTTGTTGTTTCCCTTACATAAAATGTGGGTTTTATAACCGATCTTGGTTTATAAAACAATGTTGCAGTTGGGAATAAGGTATGATAACCATTAAGAGTTTTACCTGTATCTGCAATATCATCGACTACCAAAATAGTATCTGAATAATAACCTGGAAAATAAACATCAGATTCGTCAGAAAACATTTTAATATTTAATACATGTGAAAGGTGAACTGCTATAGGCAAACCACCTCTAATAAATGTATAAATCATTTCAATCTTAGATAGATCAAGACCATCCTTGATTTTTTCTACTAATTCATCAATCAATATTGAGTACTCAGAGTAAGATATTATTGTCTTATCCATAACTATCTCATTGAACTTGTATAACCGTTATTGGAGTTATATCCTTTGACCACAAATGATCCTTTAGACATTATCTTTTTTGCAATCCCTTGTTTTTTATTTACTGAGCACTCGGGACAATTTGTTGACATTTTAATAGGTCCCATTTTCATGGTCACTTCCTCAAAAATATATCCGCACTTTTCACATTGGTATTCATAAATCGGCATAAAATTATACTCCTTTATTTATCCCCATTTTCTGCATTTTTTACACTTTTTACAGTAACAAGTGCTGAGCACTTGGGGCAATTTGTTGGACCCATTTTCGTAGCCACTTCTTCAAAAATATATCCACACTGTTCACATCGGTATTCATAAATCGGCATAAAATTATACTCCTTTTAATATCCAATATAATAATTTTTCAAATATACTACAGGAATGCCCTTAATTATTTTTTCTGTACTCAACCCTTTGAATATAATCTTCTCATCCGTTTTGCTTATGTCAAACCAAGCCTTTATGCCGTCATTGTCTTTTATATTTATCCTATCTCCATTCGCAGATATTATAGACAAGTGACCACTTCCCTTTGGCATATGAAGGTCTGAGTTTAACCAATTCGGAGCCTGTTGAAATTCGTATAATTTTAAACCGTTTTCCTTACATAAACCAAGTGTTTTCTTTATCTTAGCAACTCGTTCATTCTTATCTTTTTGTCGCTCCCTTATACCAGCTTCAAATCCCCCTTTAAATGATACATAAGGTTCCATGTTGTTTTTTCTTCCCCATCTCAAAAAGTACATATACAGTCCGCCACCAGTAACAATAAATGCTGCGAATGCCATAAGTATAGATATAATTAATCCTTCTATCATTGTCTTCACCTTTTATAATTTCGTTATCCTAATGAATCACACCAAGGGCAATAATTTTCACTTTCAGACATAGCTTTCGCTGTATCTATCCTACGATCATATTCTTTTTCCGCCCCATCTTCTGGAAGTTGTGTCTTTAAATATTCAAGTAAACTACTCTCGCCTCTTCCACAATGTTCATGTGCTGCCATAAATGACCAATAACTCATGATTCCTCACTTTCTATTTCCCTAAATTCACATTCCTCAATCTCCAATTGTGAACGTGTTACACTTGCACAATATCCAGTCACTTGCAATTTACAAGCTGGAGCATCACATCTTCTTTTTTTCCAATATTCCCAATATTCTTTTTCTTCGGACATAATTTCTCCTTTCCTGATTTGTTCGCTTTTTCACAACAATCTTGTTAATTAGCAGACCGCAAAACCAGCTCTCTTGTCAATTGACAAAGTTCCACATCTACCCTGAAGAAGATTGGCCAAATCTTCGGGCTTCTCTGGTCTGCTAATCTTATATATTTACATGCTTCCAGACAGTGCTGTTTTTAATATCTCGAATGGTTGTACGATCTACTCCAAACCTCTTTCCAAGAGAAGTTTGAGTTTCACCATTATTTAAACAATGTTTAATTTCTTTAACATTTATTTCTGTGAGTTTTGAATTTGGATGTTGAGAACCTCTTAATTTTTTTCCTTTACCTTCTGGGTTACTCATTTTAAATTTTTCTTTCCATTCTTTAGATTGTTCTTCATAATGATGTTTTCCATGTTTAGTATTTGTAGAAACTTCTAGATTATCTGGATTATTATTTCTTTTATTATCATCTTTGTGATGAGATATTTCCCATGGTTCTAATTTTCTTCCAATTTTTTTTTCAAGAACTTCGCGATGAATATAAACTGGTAAACCATCTTTACCTATATAATACTCATATCCACCATCAATACTAATTTTCTTTTTTCCACAGAAATTTTTATGATAGTTTTTTCCTCTTAAAGTAGTAAATTCTCTTCCGCATTTACATTTAAACATAAAATCTCCAATTATTTCAATATCTTACTGGGGTAAGGGACGGGGATCGAACCCGCACGTCCTTTCGGACACAAGAGCCACAATCTTGCGCGTCTACCAGTTTCGCCACCCCTACCATAATTACTTATTTTTTGGAACAGTTAACATCCACTATTTGTTTGTGCATGTTTGTCTTCTAATTTTAATTCATAGACTTCATCTTCATCTTCCGATTCAATAATGTCATCTTCATCTGGATAAATAAGTGTAGCAAGACAATCCAGAACACATACATCACAGATTGCAGTTTTATCGCTTGCTACAATTAGTTTAACTACTTCGTTTTGGTCTTTACCACAAAATGAGCATTTCATTGTTTTTCCTTTTATTTGCTGGTGGACTGGAGCAGAATTGAACTGCCTACGACGCTGGGCTTCAACCAACCGCTCTACCGGTGAGCTACACAGTCCGTTAGTGGAGCGGGAGAGGGGGCCTGTATCCAGTAAATCTTAATGCCCGGGACATTGATCAAATGGACCTCCCCCGCATATATATATTTATCTTTTACTTGCCCAGGTAGTAAATCCCATATATGCACCAATAATTGATGCACAACTCAAATAAAACCAAGTGATGACCTCACTTAAAATTTTTAGTTTTTCTGTGGACACCAAATTCGTGAATAAAATTAATGCTGTTGCAATTAACATTGACACCAATGATACCCATGCCATTCGCCTTCGATTTCTCCACCTTCTATGCATAACGTCTATATCATCTTCACCAAATTCGTCAAATTCTCTTTCCAAGTGGTCATCTCTTTGTCTTCGCCTTGTTGGTTTTCTATGAGAGTAACCTTCGTAATTTTCATAATCTTCAGCATCGTTGGCAACTTCGGCATCATCAATTCTGGGTAAGCCTTTTTCCCAAGTATCATTGTCCATGAATAATGGTCTCCTAATAGTGGAGCGGATAGCGGGATTCGAACCCACGACTTCGACCTTGGCAAGGTCGCACTCTACCGCTGAGTTATACCCGCTTTCTTACTGCGTTTGGATATCCGTTTACTGTGCCCTCATGAAACTTCTGGGTCTTTATGTTCTTATGTTCAGCATCAATTGGATGCGGTGACCCAAAAACTCGACCGAAATAATCTTTATGTTGATGCATTTTTACTTCAACAGATTTCTTTTTCGCTTTTCTTGTGACCATTCAGCACCCACCTTTCAAAATTTAGTTTGTAATGTATATGTATATAAGAAACACTGCTGTTGCTATTAATATCGGAATTTTTCCAAATACAGTTTCCATACATTTTATTTTTTCATCACACATTTCTCTACAACATGCTCGAATTAAACATATTTTACAAGGATTTTCTGAAATCATGATTATCCTTTCTTTTTTATTGGAGCGGACGGAAGGATTCGAACCCTCGACTTCCAAGCTGGTGGCCCGGCACTCTACCACTGAGTTACGCCCGCTTTTGAGATTCCTTTATATCAATCTTTCATTGCAAGAACAGGTTTAAATCTGTCAACAATTATAGCCGTTGGTTCAATCGCTTCTTCAATAATTTTGGGATCTTTATATGCACCCTTTAATTCATCATTTGGAAGCTTAGAACAATATATATCATTTTGTTCCATACGGTGCTTGGCATCTTCAGTTTTTAAATTTTCTTTTGCCCATCTTCTTGAACCAACACGACCAGCACCATGCGGGGCAGAAAAATTCCACTCAGGATTTGATCTGCCTGAACACAGCAGTATTCCATCTTCCATATTGAATGGAATAATCATGTATTCTTCACTGTATGATCTGATCGCTCCTTTTCTGATAATAAAGTCATCGAAGTCAATAAAGTTGTGACTTGTTTGAATATTCTGTTTTACATCTGACCATCCGTGTCTACATGCTTCTAAAACATAACTAGCCATATATAGTCGATTTAGGTCAGCATATTTTTGAGCAAATACCATGTCTGTTAAATAACCAAACATATCATCACCTGTTAAATATGCAAGCTGCCCTTTACCAGCTTGCCGTTGCCAGTAGTTGCAAATTTTTAATCCGAATTGCCGTGAACCTGAATGAATTGTAAACCAATAATCTCCAGTCAGTTGCGATTTTCCCAACTCAATGAAATGGTTGCCTCCACCAAGAGTTCCTATTGATTTAATAGCACGACTAAAATCCATCCCGACTTTTTCACATGTTTGTTCTAAAAATTTCATGCTAAATTCAATTGGTGAGTAGTGTGTTCCTTTTTGCTTATTGAACTTCATAACGAATTTTCGATGTTCTGCAGTTACGGAATCAAAGAATCCGTCATTAATAAGAATATTATTTGAGTGAACACTAGTACCGAAAGGAATATGATCACGAATATTGCCATCAATATCTTCTCTTGACATTTCAGCCAATACATTTTTACCGACATTCATTGAAAACATTCCGCAGTTAATATCAACTCCCACAACGTTCGGTATTATCATATCAGTCATTTTCATTGTGAATCCAATAACGGCACCGTTTCCTTTATGACAGTCAGGCATTACAGCAATGGGATTCGTAAATGCTTCATGATTCAAAAATTCATAGACCTGTGAAATAGTTGCACTATCCACAGAATCAATCATTACTTTAGCTTCTCCATATTTTCCTTTGTAAGTTAGCATTTATTGTTTCCTTGAAGGATTAATTGATTTATGAAATCTAAAAATATATCCGGAATAATCAATATACTTTTCTACAAAAATCCAGATTACAGCTGATGGTGCAAGCCACGGAAATGAAAAAATAGTAGTCCATTTTTCTAATGAATCCATTTCACCAAGATCAGCGGGATTTTGTATATGATGATATGCCATCAATAGGTATGATACAAGTATGTAAATACTGGTAGTGACAATTGTTCTTGTTTTAGACCAATAGAAATAAGATAACACTATCATAGTAAACATTGTTGCAACAGTTACAATGATTGCTGATAAAGATGCCCACATCTCAAACATACTAATGTGATTGGTTAGTAATTTGCACTGTTGACCACATGCTGGTTTGACAAGGCAATATTTACAAGGATTCGTCCATTGTGTTTCGATCTTCTCCACTGCCATAGCAGCTCCTTTATGTTTGTGTTAATCCCACCATCCTTCAATATTTTTACTGATGATTTTAAATAGAAGTTCCCTATCTTGTTTTTTTAAATATTGCTCATGTTCATAAGCATTTTTGAACTCTTTTCTTTCTTGTAATTTATCTTTTTCAGTTTTGATATTGGGCCGCGTGATATTAAGTTCGTATAAATCGGGGCGGTCTTTACATGGAGTAGAAGACATTTCTATATCGCCCCACTTTTCATCCATCTTTTTGAATGCTGAGTAATCATCTGCAATCAATCTGTCGAGAAGTAGCACACATGTCTTGATTTTATCAGCTTCTTGTTCTGCCGTTGTATGACGATCATATTTTCTGATGTGTTGTTCAGTGAAGTGAAGTTTTTGTCTTAGGGTCACATAAATAAAATAATGATCCCAGTCTCTATCTTTCCATATGGTGGGGAACCATTTGATTATATTTTTGATGCCATAAGGAATATCATATCTAATGTAATTTATAATTCTTATACACAGTTTTGTCATTGTTTTCCTTTTTCACATGAAGATATATTTTAATGGAGCGGACGGCGGGATTTGAACCCGCGATGCATAAAGCGCCTGCTTGGAAGGCAGGTCCTCTACCACTAAGGCACGCCCGCTTGGTTGGTGGCACCGGTAGGATTTGAACCTACGATCTTCCGATTATCGGTCGGCTGCTCTACCAGCCTGAGCTACAGCGCCATATACATTTATATTTTGTTCTAAATATCCAATAATACAGGATTGAACGTCTCAGGTTTTGGGTATTTGATTTCTACGTTATCATCATACAGTTCAACATCATCAGCATGAAAAGTATAAGTAAAATTTTTAGTTGGACTTTTTATTTTTATAGAGTTTTGATCTCCTCCCTTACCATCAATTACAAATGATTTCCCTCTCATTTGATCCATCTCACCATCTGATGATCTACCAAAATCTGAGTATGTTTTTGCTAAATTTTTCTTGATACGAACAATCATTCCTTTTATATACTGTCTTTGTTCCATGATTATATATCCAGGTGTTTTGGATTAAAAGTTTCTGGCTTCGGATATTCAATTTTTATATTATCATCATATAGATCAACATCACACAGTTCAATATCATCAACGTGAAAAGTAAAAGGAAACTTTTTAACTGGATCTTTTATTTTTATAGCGGTTTGGGATAATTTTCGAGAACCACCAAAGCCAAAGATTGGAAATGTTTTCCCTTTCATTCGTTCCATTGAATCATCTGATGATCTACCGAAAGCTGAGTATGTTTTTGCTAAATTTTTCTTGATACGAACAATCATTCCTTTTATATACTGTCTTTGTTCCATGATTATATATCCAGGTGTTTTGGGTTAAAAGTTTCTGGTTCAGGCAATGGTAATAAATCCTCATCAGAGAGAAGCTCTAAATCATCTGTAGAAAACATAAAAATTCTGCCGGCTTCTTCACACCAAATATCTATAGAATTTCTTTTCTTAAAAAGTTCTTTGGAGAACTCAGTATCATATATTCGACCAGCCATTTTTAACATGTACCCCGTTTCATCAAGATTATATACATGTTGTGTTCTAGATCCTTCTAGATTTTTAGTTATTCGAACTCTTTCAAATTTTTCCATTTTTCATCTTTCATTAAAGTTGGCTCCAGCGATAGGCTTCGAACCTACGACCTTTCGGTTAACAGCCGAATGCTCTACCATCTGAGCTACGCTGGAGTATTATTTAAATAATCTCTTCCTTCTTTAAGAGCATCTAAAAAAGCATTTATCTGCTCGTCTCCTTGAAAAATAAAACTTTCTTCAACCTTTACATAACCAACAAATAACATCTTAAGAGCGCCTTTAATTCTAATCCACATGTTCTTAAAAAAATTATCTGATTGCCAATGAGATGACCAATAAAGATTCTTATATATATTAAGACAAATCATGTCAACATCTTTTTCCTTCTCTAACTCAATTGTTAAATCACACTTGGGTTCGCCGCACGAACAAGATGCTCTATAATAAATTGCGCCTTCAAATTCATTTAATTTCATTACTCTTTTTTCTGTCATTTAATCTCCTTGTAAATTTTTAGGATCAAATTTAAAAACACCCTTTTGCCCATCAACGACCAATGGAGATTTTGTTGTGTGGTCAACAACGTATAAATCGTCTGGGTGCCAGTTCCATCCATCTGCCATAATGCATGGTCTATTAAAGTCGTTATCCCAATTGACTAATCCTATCTTTACCTTTTGTCCTATAAGAGAGACCATACTTGAGTTACACCCATAAAATTTTTTTGTTTTTAATAGATTTTCTTTTACTATTGCAATATCTCCAACATGAAACATGTGTTCTATTTTTTCAAACTCTTTTTTTCTCATACCACAAGGTCCATAGGATTAAAGAAGACAGGTTCAGGTACATCTTCTTCTATTTCTATCATTTCCAAATCTAAATAGTGCCAGAAACATGGTGACTCTTTACTTCCATCAATTTTTACTTTTACAGCTTCGTGGACATCATTGTGAATTTGTAGAACGGTGCCATTTTTTCCAATAAATTGTTTACCGTTTCCATTAGCGGTCCATCCTTTTTTCTTAGTATTGTCAAAAGATACTATTGCTACTTTGCGGTTTGGTAAGAATGGATGAATTTTTAGAGTTGTATTCTCAAATCTTTCACGCTCATTCATAGGTTCATCATAATATTCTTCATTTTTGTATTCTTCTTCGTAATCATCAGACATAATAAACATTACCTTTCAAACTAAAGGTTAAACTGTGGTAGGAGTGAGAGGAATCGAACCTCTAACCTTACGCTTATCGGGCGCTAACACCGGGCATAAACCGGCTGCTCTACCTAGTTGAGCTACACTCCCATTAAATTGTGGTGGAGCCGACAGGGTTCGAACCTGCGACCTCCTGGGTGCAAGCCAAGCGCTCTCCCAACTGAGCTACGACCCCACAATTATGTTTTCTTTGCCATATCTTGAGCTATTGCTTCTTTAAGAATTCTTTTAATATTTTGTTTGAACTCATCTTTTAAGATGTACATTTCTGATTGATGTGCTGAAACAATTATTGATGCGACATCTGTTTCGATATCTTCTTCTTCCGCCATTTTTTTAGCTTCATCAAATGTAATATTTTTTAGATTTTTATTTAATCTCGTCTCCCATGCATCAAGTAAGTGAGAAATCATTTCTATTTTATTTGGTTTGTTATATAGTAACATGTGCGTCAGAAAATATATCATATCTATTGATAGATTAAACTTGTATTCACTCTCGGTTACATCCATTGTTCCCTCATTTTAAAATGGCGCTCCCGACCGGACTCGAACCGGCCTTTGAAGATCGACAGTCTTCCGCCTTCCCAGATGGCTACGGGAGCTTAAATTATTCCTTTTTCGGACGGAGAAACAACTTCTTTAATATGATCCGTGTCTAGTAATTTAGGATCAAAAATTAACTCGTCTGATTCTTGTTTTCCTGCTGGAAAGATAGCATACTCACGAGTACGTTTGTTTCTTACAAGTATAAATCCAGCCTCAGTTGCAGCTTTACGAATACTTTGTTTATTTGTCCATGCATCCAATGAAACTGGACCAGGACCAACATCCTTGAAAAATTCTACCATCATGGAATGCCCTTCACGGCTAACTCTCCAATCAAGATATCGTCGTTCCACTGAGTTTATATACTCAGAAGTTTTGCTTTTTTTAACTTCTACTTTCTTTATTTCTTCTTTCAATTGTTCATTACTTAGCATTGGTTTACACCCTTCAAATGAATTTTTTTTGGCGAGTCCGAGAGGATTTGAACCCCTGACCACTGGGTTTGGAAGCCAGCACTCTGACCAGGCTGAGTTACGGACCCGCATTTCACTCAAAATACTTCTTTATTTTAATTTTATGATCTTCGCTTCTTGTTATTTTATATGTAATTTTTTTGAAACTTACCAAGGAAACTTGTTTCCTTGTTTTTTCTCTAGATTGATTAAATGTATTCATAGTCTTTTTTAAATTAGCTGGAGTACTCACACGAAAACTATTTATTTCCTGCCATGTTAGAACTGGTATTGCTCTATGAAAAGTTGTTAAATATTCTTCCATTATTGAGCATTCAAAGCTATTACAAGCTGCTTGAACAATACAAAGGTTACATGGAAATTCGCCCAAAGTTGATTTCGCTGAAATATCTTTCATAATAATAACCTTTAAAGTTTGGTGACGCCGACAGGGTTCGAACCTGCGCATGACTGGTCGAAAGCCAGTTGTGTTAACCACTTCACCACGACGCCATTGTTATTTATTTTTGTGGCAATTATTGCAGAGCGTTGACATCCAATTACCGCCCCTGAGTTCACCAGGATTTCCACAAATCTCACAAGTTTTAAATGATAAACTTTCTGCTTCATCTATAATATCTGATATTTTTTCCTTTGTTGATTTCCAAAACTTTCTTCTAAAATTAATAATTTTCCAGTATTGCCTTCCTAACTTTCTGTTAAACATAAAAGTTTGACACCATTTGCTTATTTTTGAATAACATGACGGATTTTCACATTCAATATGACAATAGAATCTTAGTCCACCAAATTTTTCTTTTACTTGATCTGCAACCACATATACATTATCTGTTATCATCAATACATTTATCTTCCTTGATAAATCGTTAATAATGTCAAACCATCCATCCCCACATGCAAACCCCCAGTGCATACATGTTTGACGCATGTCTCCACCATAATCTCGATATAGACATGGGTATGTTTTAACCAGAAGTTTTTCGAGTTCTTCTTTCATATTGTATCACCTTTAGATATCTAAAAATTTTGAGTTAAATTGTTGTGGTTCAGGATATTTAATTTCACAATCAGTCAGGTCATTTCCTTGACGATCTACTATAAGAATGTCGTCTTTATCCCAAACCCATGTATTGATTTTATAACCAATTCTTTTTTCCCCATGTCTAGCACTCGCAAGTATAGTTTTATATTGGTAGACTCTATTATTATTAACCATATTAGACATGCTACCATTGGTTCCATAATATTTATAAGTGGCCTTCTCGCCTATAATTTTGGCAAACCCCATTCTGGGTTCATGCTTGTAATCCCCAGAAATTAATTTTTGATATATCCATTCGCAATCATTACATTGTTTGCGACATGGATTTTTATCATATTCTTTGCTGTTCTTACTGCCACATGAAGGACAAGTCATTATTATTCCTTTCAAAAATTGGTGGAGGTGCCGAGAGTCGAACTCGGGTCCGCAAAAGTTCAATTATCAAATACTACGCTCATAGCCAACTTTTTTATTCCAAGGCGCCACGTTCATTGACGGAGTTGGCATAACAACAGCGCCCCGACACCCTTGACTTTTCTGGTAGGTTTCAAAATGTAAACGCCAGGTAAGGGATAGAACTCCCATTTACATTTCTATCTTCCTAGTCGACGTCCTTACTCAATCCGGAAGATTAAAAGAGCAGGACGGAATTATGCCGCTAGGGCAAATTCAGTGTAATAATCGTCTGCGATTATATTTATGTACCTACTATTTAACGTGAAGTAGATATCCACGGAGCGCATCTCAAATCTCTTCTTCCACGTCGAAGCCATTTCACCCCCATTGTGTTTAAATCACCCATTCTTCTATCATATTTGATACACATGTAACAATCCATGATTGATCTTTTGTATACTTTGTTCCTGCTGGATCTGTATGAATTTTACTCATAAGAGATCTTTCATCTCCATCACGATTTTTATAATGTAATGTCAAATAAGATTCTTTATCTTCCTGTTCCGATGGTTTCATAGTTCCATTGATTAATAATAGAATTTCTGGATCATCTGGCGGTCTTGAAATCATCCACTGTTCACAGATAAATAGTATAGCGTCTGGATTTAGTTCTTTTGCAATTTGATACACCATATCTTGATAGTCATCTGTTGCCATTTCGGCTTGAGGTGTTACCATAATTGGAACCAGTTGCCCCTCAACGATCATAATATATGTTGGAACTATTGCACCGTGTTCTGTTAATAACATTGACATATGAGTAAATATAAATTCAGCGTGTTCTTTATGCTGTTCGTCCATTATCGCATCCTTTTTTAATGTTTGGAGGCCCAGATGGGAATCGAACCCACGACCGAGGTTTTAGAGACCACTGCTCTACCCCTGAGCTACTGGGCCTCGTTACCCCTGCTGCTTTTTCCAGTAATATGCTATATAGTACTCAATTTCTTTTTCAGTTAAAGATGATTTATATTCGTCTTTAATAAAAGTAGCCCAAAGTGGAATCTGTTCTTCACTTGTAATTTGTGAAGCATATGCTTCAGCTTCCATTTTTGTAAGCATGTTATCAGAAAATAACATTGGTATCCAGTAATAAAATATATAGCGATAACATTGTTTAGCATGAATAAGCTCATGAGTTAAAACAATTTTAGAATCACGATTGTTTTTACATATTAATACTACAGGACCCTTTGGTATTCCAATTCTATCTCCATTTAAATCATTAACATAAATAACAAATACAGGCAACACTTTATATATGTAATGTACTTCAACTTCTGAAGATAATGCTGCAATTATATAACTTGAAAGTAATATAAATATAATGGGAATGAAGAATAATTTTCTAACTTTCAAGTTTTTTATCACCACTTCTTTCATGGTCATAGCAAGTTTAGCCTTTCGACAAATGGATTATCAATATCTGTTGCAATTGCTGTTGTCTCATTATTCAAATCTGGTTCACGAAATTCAACATATTCAATACCATTATATTTGAATTTTCTTTTTAGATTTTCTAATTGTTTTAAACCTTTAACCCCCAAGTAGATTAAGGTTTCGTTTTGCCACCGACGTAAAAAAGAGCCGTGAAGCAAGTATGCTGCTAACGCATGACCCGCTTGCACGGCTCTTTGTGACGGAGTTAAATCCTTACGCACAATTACGTAGAGCTTCATCAATCTGACTTTCCCAAATTGTCATGTGACTTTCAATGCTTCTCTTTCTTGGTTTTTCGTAGCATTGTTGTTCAATAAGCCCATAGGGCGTATTGTTAAAGAATTGACAGTATGCAATATGTGTATGTCTATATTGATCTCGATTGTGATCTAATCCTTCAACATATCCATAAGTTACTTCTTTTCTTTTGCTCTTTTGTGTTCTAATCGTTTGTGCTAATGATTTCTGTTCTTCCTTGATCCTATGTTTGAGTTCTTTGTAAGTCATGTCAAAATCTCCTTTTCCTTCAGTTAGTGAATTTTGTGTGTCTTTTATTCATCATACTGAATCAGGGAGGACCCCGACAAACCTACGTGTCTGGCCGTGCTATCTAATGATCATCGGCCGCCCACTCAGGCAGCTGACAATCATCACCATCGCAGCATATATGCCCGATATCTTCGCCTTCATTGATATCTGGGGCATCATCGCTGATGTGGATGTTGCCGCCAATTTTCTCCTTGCTTATACGAATCATTATTTTTGAACTCCTTGCCTTTTAAATTTGTGTATTATATGTTCTAAATATAGTTGGACATTAGTTCGAATCTAATATTATTAAAATGCTGGGGGTGGAAACAATGCATAGAGTGGAAATCTCATTTATCGTCTGACAACATTGAATCCTATTCCTTTTCATTTTTACCCCCAGCAATATGTGGTCCTCTATACTATGAGTTGGTGAGGAGTGGTGGGATTGAACCACTTGCCGCCTCCTGACATATTTAGGCAACGGTTTTACAGACCGCCGTCAGGAACACTCCCCATTAAATTATGTTTTTATTTTTTAAAACTTTTTTATCCCACAACTCTACTATTATACTAGGATATTTTTCTTTGAATTTTTCAAATTTAATTTTATTTTCTTTTCTAAAATATCCCTTAACCTCTATTAATTTAATAAAAGAGTCATTTTTATAAATAAAAAAGTCTGGCCTATATGATTCTGTTTCACTTAATATAAATTCTTTTTCTTCATAAGCCCAATCTATATTATTTGAGTCAAGAAATTTAGCAACTTTAGCTTCCCAAGAAGATCTAAATGTTTTGTCATTATAAATAGTTTTATTTCCTCTGCCTTTTCCATAAGTATTACCACGCATCTTTTTAGCTATTTTCAACTTAGTTTTTTCTGAATGTTTTTTACCTTTCCAATAATTAAGAAAATAACATTGTATATTGCCTTTTTTATGATGTAGTTTTATTTTTTCAGAAACTATTTTTAATGGAGTATAGTTTTCTTTTGTTTTTCCTTTGAATATACATTCTTTACCAAACATAGGATTTTTATTACCGGGTTGTGAGTATTTTTTTCTGTTTATCGGGCATTTTTGATGTTTATTTTCACAACACCATTTTTTAACGCGATCAAAATAATAAATGCCAGGTCTACCACAGCCATAACTACATAACATTATTTATTCTCCCCGGTCGTCTTTTCTTTTTCTCTGTAAGATGTACATCACTACATCATAGAATTTGTGAAATTTTATTTTTCTTAATTTTGTTCTGATAAAAAAGTAGAAAGGCCCGACTCTTTTCTTTACATAAAAAGCATCTTGTCTTTCTATGATTTTGTATTTCCTTTTATCGGTAGTTTTAATTGCTTCCCCAATTCCATTGTCTGGCACCTCCTTAAAAATTAAATGGTGAGAGCTACAGGGATTGAACCTGTGAACCTCCTGCTTGTAAGGCAGGCGCTCTCCCAGCTGAGCTAAGCTCCCACAATTATTTTTACGTCCTTTCTTTTCTTATCTTGCCAATACTATCGGTAAGAGTATTCCAATGAGTAGTTGATCTAACACTATAATCTCCAATCTTAGCCATATCTGCTGCAAATTGATATAGATCTTTGGTTTTTTCATATTGATCAAAAGCGTCTCTTACTTTACCCTCAATTATACCTGCCATTAATCTTTCCTTTCTTCAAAATATTTCTCAGGGTCTAAGATCCCACTAACGATTTATACCCCTCATCGTTTTGGATTTTTATACCATTTTTCAAAACAATCTTCAGTATCTAATGATTTTGCCCCTTCCGCATATTGGTTTATTTTATTACGAAGATTCAACCATTCTTCAAAACATTCTCTGGAATGTAATGATTCTGCAATCCAATGATGTTGTTTATTTCTCAATACCATTCCATCATAATATGATCTCATCAACGATGCAATTCTATCTTCGTATATTTTAAATAAATCTATGGGAACTTTTCCTTTAAAGCCAAGAGCCCCACTTTCAATATGACAGTTACATTGTAATATTAATTTGTTTGGGATATTTACTGTTAAATTCTGATCAACTTCCCAAACTTTTACAACTCCAGACGCTCTTTGTAATAATGGACTAATAAATTCCCATTCAATATCAATTCTGATTGCCATTACTTATTCCTTTTTTAAAGTGGCGGAGGGGATAGGATTCGAACCTACAAGGCTTTTTACACCCGACAGTTTTCAAGACTGCTGTCACACCATACTTGACCACCCCTCCATATATACTCCTAACATGATTCTATTAGTTTTGCATATTCTGGACAAACTTCTATACACTCCGTTTTGATAGAACATGTCGTACATGGGCACAAATTATTTCCAAGAAGTGGTCTAAATTTTTTTATTAGTGTTGAATATTCCGGACAAGCTTTTGTACACATCATTTTAATAAGACATGTTGGACATGGACACAACAGAGCTTTATTTCGATATTTATAATTACTATCTATAACACACTTAGTAACATACCCACATCCGTTACACTTTTCATTTATGATAGTCATTTCAGTTCACCATTTTTGTTCTAGCCGATACCAAAGCAAACAACCCGCTTAAATCTTTCAGGTTTTTCGCAAGGTTGATACCCTTTTGTATCATACCATCTATACCACAAGGTATCCAATTCAAAATTATAGATGCCGGGAGTTACTTTTTCAATAACAGCAAAATGGTAATAACCACATTCATTAATATCACATGAATTATCTTCAACTGCCTCTTTAGCATCCTCGACGTCATGATAGAATCCAACACATCTAGTTCCACCATATAATGATCCACGAAGAGTTGTTACTGTGTAAATTGCATCAGTTTTCATTTGGTTCCTTCTTTCACCCATTTCATCGCTGTTGTTATACAACCTCTGCTTATACTATAAGCAAATGTTACGAGCGATCCTTTAAACATAA
>Ga0307375_10003180_pt1 | contig 16307 bp, 14 predicted proteins | sample TR1MG_FD_202531 | JGI IMG/M metagenome (GOLD analysis project Ga0307375, IMG submission 202531) | Soil microbial communities from Risofladan, Vaasa, Finland - TR-1 | ecosystem: Environmental > Terrestrial > Soil > Coastal area > Acid sulfate soil | place: Finland: Risofladan, Vaasa | collected... | reverse complement strand
ACGACCTGGTCGCCGACTTCGAGTCGGCCTATGCCGGCCAGATCCTTCGGTACCGTCAGGCCGAGGCCGAACACCAGCGCGACCTCAGGCAACTTCCCCCGTGCGGCGATCCCGACGGCGATCCCTTTTGAAGCCGTCAACACCCGCCGCCTGACGGCGGCGGCATCACGCCGGTCGACCCTCAAACATGCTGATCAGAGGGCCATCAAAGAGCGTGCTCATGCTCACTGCGCTCGGTCACAAACATGCGTCCCGTCCTCACGTCGCCCCGCTTGCAGGCAGCAGCGTATGCACGGAAGTTCTCATCGAACGCCCGTCGAAACATCAACGCAATGCCTTTGCCCATGACTCCGACTGTGTTCACGGTGTTGACTAGCGCGTCGGCTCGGGCGTTGAGTAGATTGCCGGTTGTGTAGCGGATCATCAGAAAAGCCAGTTCGGTTGAACGTGCTCAATCACGAAATCGAGCAACCAGACCAGACAGCGTGTAGTTTCCCGCTATCTCGTCGTGTGGAATCAGCACGTAGCTCCACGGCTTGCCGCCATTCGCCAAGGCATACGCTGATGCGTTGACGCACCATTCCATCGCCGACTCTTTTTTCGCCAGGACAGTTGCATCTTCCATCTCCTTGCTCTTTTTTGGCTCCAGCATGTAGATCGCATCCTTCGTCTCGGCGACAAAGTCCGGCTGGTATTCAAGATGATCTGCCCCCTCGCGATAGAAGATCTGGAACTGGCCTTTCGCGGGCTTGAACCACTTCAAGGCGTCGCGATCAAGGATCACAGCGAGCTTGCGCTCCGCCTCTGAATCGAATTTCTGCACCGAGTACAGGCACCGCTCGAAACCCGTAAACAAGTACTTCGCCATGTTGCTCTTGTCAGCAGGTGAGTCGCGATAGTCCGCAGGCGCTTCCTTGACGGCATGCGTATAGGCGCTCGGCTTCAGCTCGGTGTAGCCCTTGCTGATCTGCACGTCGTAGCCACCACCGTCGTCTTCCCAATAGTGCTTCTGCATCTGCGCATGAACAAAATGCGCGATTTGCTTTTGATGAGTCCGCAGCACGCGCCGCGCCTGCTCCTCGGTCAGGTAGCTGCGCAATTGCAGTACTACTTGGCCCGCAAGCTCATAGAGGAGATCGGCATGTCCTTCGTAGGACACGTCGTCAAAGTCGACCAGGCCCGAAACCACGTAATCCTCAAGGCGCGCTTCATCGACACCGCCGCTTCCGAGCACCAGCGCTTCGACCCCGCCCGTGCGCAGGTATTGCATCCACAGCTCATCCGAGAGCGCCTGATAGCGCATTCCTTCCAGCTGCAAGGTGAAAGGCTTGAAACCGGAGCGCACCTCGCCCTTCGGCACCACCAGGATGCGTGGGATATCGATCGTCTGTTGCGTCACCAGCTCGACCGTCTTCGCCACGATGGCAGCAACATCGGGCTTCTTCGCCAGCCCTTCCAGTTCCATTTGACCGGGTGGCTGCTGTTCCTGCACCGCCTTCACAATGGCGGCCTGCACTTCCGGTCGCTTCAAGTGCTCCAGCGTGGGAACAGCCGCGGGTTGATTCTCGAAAGATCGGATCACGTTCCATGCGATCTGCGCAATCTGCTGCTCTTCCGGCTTCTGGAATGCGGGTCGCGGTTGCACGCCCATGCTTGAAACTGTGCCGCCGGTCTGCTGCGCTGGCGACAAACCGAGCTGCCCGGCCAGTTGCGATTGCGAGACAACGGTTTCTTTTTTTGTCTCCAACTCAGTGCCATCGAGGACGATCGACGCCATGCGGATCGGATTGCCAGGCTTCCTGGCCTCCTGAATGATTTCGTCGAACTTGTCGTGGGCGATGATGTTGAGGCGATCCACCGCGGCAACACCCGTCCGTTTGCCATAGGGCAAGCGCAGCCCGCGTCCGATCGATTGCTCGATCAGGATGCGCGCGTTGGCCGCGCGCAGCGGCACGATCGTGTAGAGGTTGGTGACGTCCCAGCCTTCCTTGAGCATGTTGACGTGGATGACGATCTCGGTCGGCTCGTCGGTGTGTTCCACCTTGAGCAAGCGCTCGATCATCTCCTCCTCTTCCGCGCCGCTCTTGCTGGAGTCGACCTGGATCACCTTGTCGCGATAGCGGCCCTCGAAAAACGCATCGGACTGGATCAGTTTCAGCAACTGACCCGCATGCGTCGTGTCACGCGCAATGACCAGCACGAATGGCTTGACGATCGCATTGTCCGTTTCGCGTGCGTAGGTCTCCAAGTCGACCTTCACGCTCTCATGCAGACGAACACCATCTTCCAGTTTCAGGCGTTCCAGGGCTTCGACCGACATGCCCGCCGGATTGAAGTCCTTGCGCGTGACGACTGCCGGCTCTTTGACGAACCCATCGGCCATCGCCATGCCCAGCGGATAGTCATAGATGACATTGCGGAAGGAGATCGCACCCTTGCTGGTTTCCACGAACGGCGTGGCCGTCAGCTCCAGACCAAGCACGGGCTTGAGCTCGTTGATCGCACGTAGTCCCGAGCTGGCGCGGTAACGGTGCGACTCGTCCATCAGCAGCACCAGGTCGGGCAGGCCCGCCAGATAGGCGAAATAGCTTTCGCCGATGTATTCGGACAGGCGCTTGATGCGCGGGCTGCGACCACCGCGCACTTCGGAATTGATCTTCGAGATATTGAAGATGTTGATCTTGCATCGCAGCAGCACATCGAACAGCGAGCCTGCCATCGACTCGTAGTTGTCGCCGGTGATGATCGCGGGCGCATCCGTTGCAAACTCAGCAATGCCCTTGAACACGTACTTCGGCGTGTTCGGTGTGAAATCGGCGATCAGTTTGTTGTAGATGGTCAGGTTCGGCGCGAGCACGAAGAAATTGTTGATGCCGTGCGCCAGGTGCAGGTACGCGATAAAGGCACCCATCAACCGCGTCTTGCCGACGCCGGTCGCCAAGGCGAAACACAGCGACGGAAACTCGCGCTCGAAGTCCGTAACGGACGGAAATTCGCTGCGGATGATCGCCAGTGCAGCGGCAGCATCCACTGCCTTCTTTGGCGGCACGAGCTCAGTGATGCGATCCAGCAATTCCAGCGAGCGCCGCTGCGGTGGGCGCAAGCTCAGACGGCCAGCAATGGCATTGACGTGCCGGTTCATTCCTTGTCTCCCTTCTTCGTGCCCGGCTTCTTCCGCGCCGGGCTTCGCTTGCCGGCTTCGATCTGCTTGAGCTTGGTGGTCGCTGCGTCGAAATCGCGCTCCACCGCCGTGCCCTTCTTCGCCTGCTGCTGGCGATACAGATCGAACTGCGCGTCAACATGCACCATGGCCGATTCGTGGCTGATGCGGCCGGCGTGGGTAAGGATGTCGCGCTCGCCCAGGCGCAGGAAATCGTCGAGTTTTCCGATCCAGTCCTTCATGGTCATGGGGCGTCGGTTCAGCGCCTGCAGCTCGGCGAACTCCAGGTAGGCATTGACGATACGGTTCAGCGCTTCCAGTTCCTCGGCATCCAGATAGTTTTTCGCCACGGCGGCATCCGCCTTGCGCGGCTGCGCGGCGCTCCAGCTCGTCATGCCCATGTTCGGCTTCCCTGCGTCAGCGCGCGCCCTGACGATTTCCGCTGCCGTGTGGCCATGCGCCGCCCAGTGCATCTTGTTCTGGATCGTCTTGAAGAAACGCTGGCTGGCCTCCGCGCTTCCGTCGTAATCGACACTGGTGGCGTAGATGTCCAGCACCTTGCGCCAAAACATCCGTTCCGAAGAGCGGATATCGCGGATGCGCGACAACAGCTCTTCGAAGTAGCCATCGTCCGGCCCCCGCTTCAGGCGCTCGTCGTCCAGCGCAAAGCCCTTGACCAGAAACTCCTTCAGCCGCTCGGTAGCCCACTGGCGAAATTGCGTGCCCAGCGCCGATCGCACCCGGTAGCCAACGGCCAGAATGGCCTCCAGGCTGTAATGATCCAGGTCGCGGCGCACCACCCGATGAGCCTCCTGCCGAACCGTCCGGAAACTCCGGACAGTTCGTTCAGGGTCGCACTCGCCCTCTTCGTAGATGTTCTTCAGGTGCTCGCTGACGGTCTTGTTGCTGACCTGATAAAGCTCCGCCATCTGGCGCTGGGTCAGCCAGACCGAGCCACCCTCCAGGCGCACCTCGATCCGCGTCCGCGCATCCGCCGTACGATAAAGAATCAACTCGGAAGCGGGCTTGCCCTCGTCGGCGTCCGTGCTCATGCCTCATCCTCGGTGAACAGTCCGGCTTGCGCCGGCTGCGGAACTTGCGGCTCGGGCGCTTTCGGCAAGTTTTCCACCTGCAGCGAATAGTCGTCGTGGCCCCACTCGCAACGCGACAGCACCTGCTTCGGAATCTTGCGCACGGTCAGATTCGGATAGTCGCCCTTGCCACGAAACGCCGGGCATAGCACCAGCAGCGATCGCTCCGGTCCGACTTCATCGGCCAGTTGCTGCAACTGCTCGTGGCTCAGCGTCGCGGTGGTGACGTAGAGGAAGTCGCGCTCGGCGGAATAGCCCTGTTGCCAGTACACCGTGTCGCTGGGCGCATAGGTAAAGCCCTCCAGCTTGCACAGCGCCTCGGCCAGCATCGCCGCGTTGTAGTCGCGGTGGATGACCCAGTTGCCCCACTTGTCTTTCTCCAGCAGGGACGGCGCGAGATGGTAGTAGCGGAAGCCGCCACCGCCTTTCCAGCCAGACACCTCGGTGCAACCACCCTTGTCTTCGCCGTCGACTACTTTGCTAAGCCGCGGAACAATGTGCGTGTGGCAATGCTCGCCGAGCTCCACCATGATCCACCGACGACCCATTTTTTGGGCTACTGCGCCGGTAGTGCCGGAGCCCCCAAAGGAGTCAAGGACGATATCGCCTGGTTCAGAGAATCTCTCAAGCACAATCCGCAATAGCGCCTCCGGCTTCTTACCCCCTCTGAAGTCGACACCACCCTCATTGCGGCAATTTCCAAAGCTTCCTGCGAGATCATAAAAATTTTCAATTGGGACTGTGGCAACTTCAGCATCTTCCCGTCGCTGGCCCACGGGAACACCTTGAAAATATTTGCCCTTTGTCGCTGTCGCTCGGGCGGGGCCGGTGAAGTACCTATACCCAAGGCCATCATCGCCAATGGCCTCTACTTTATAAAGCGCCCCTAGACCATCTTGGGAGACGCGGCCAGTTAGATAGTCTCGGAAGAACCGGCCAGACGAGTTCCCGTCAAGAATGGTTCCGGTTGCCCAAATTTCTTTGAGCCCGTCAATGTGCCCGTCGGACTCTGACAGCGACCATTCACCCTTAGCGAATACGATCGCCTTTTTCCCACCGAGCACCGTCGCTTTGCCTGCCTTATGCTCCTTAATCGCCCACCTGAATTTGGCGAAACCAGACTCCTTCTTTTCAAGAACGGGGCGAGCCCCAAATGCTCGTCGATACACATGGATCTGTTCGACTTGTTTGTGAAAGTCCATGTCCTGCTTGAGTGTCTTTTCGGCATACCTCACTTGCACATAAAGTGTTGCCAAGTAATTGGTACGCCCAAAGACTTCGTCCATCAGTACTTTCAGGTAGTGACCTTCTGAATCGTCGATGTGACAGCAGATGAAGCCGTCCGGCCTGAGCAATTTTCGGATCGACTCAAGTCGATCTCGCATCAGCCCCAGCCAAATTGAGTGCTCAAGGCTATCGTCGTAGTGCTCAAATGCAGAGCCTGTATTGAATGGTGGATCAATGTAAACGCACTTCACCTTGCCCGCGAACTCCTGCTCCAGCGCCTTCAACGCCAGCAGGTTGTCCCCGAAGATCAGCCGATTGTCAAACAGATCGTTCTCGCCAACCCGATGCTTCGCGTGATAGCTCCTCGTCTTATCCTCAAGCAGGATGCGCGGCTCCAACTGGGGCCGCGTCTCCTTCCCGATCCAAGTCAACTCTAGCTTTTGTTTTCTCATTAATACTTCTGCTCAAGTAAAGCGCGTTTAAATCTGATTACGCAATTTCTCCTATGCTCTTGCGTATCGAAAGCGCCCCTTAATCTCCTGTGCGAGATATTGCCCTTTTGATGGTGCATGACGCATTGCCTCAAAAATTGCTTGCGGGATGTCAAAGTAGTTGTACAGGTTGCCCTTCTTGAATTCGACATTAAGCACGCGTGTCGACTCGTCGTAGGCAAATCGGGTGATGGTCGAAGACTCAGGCGTATCGATCCAGTCCATTTCTCACTCCTCATTGTCGGAATCAGATAGTGGCGCCACGGCATCTTGCGGCGCCTTGTGTAGGTGTAGGTAGTGCGGGTCTTGCTGGCGCCACTGCCGTACCATCGCCGGGTAGTCTGTCGGATCGCGCGGCTGCGCCCAGCCGCCAGGGCCCTCATAGCCCTCACAAGGGTTGCCGCGTTCAACAACTTTGGGGTCGACACTATCCGGGCGCCTGTTCGGAGCGGGTGGAAAGATCAGCGTGCGCACCGGCAGGCTGACAGCCTCCCCAACGATGATGGCCTCACCAGTTCGCAGCACTGGCAACATGTCGAACAAACCCTTCAGATTGTCAGACGCCGCGCTCGCGATATGTCCCCGGTCAGTGTCGTTTGCGAGGCGCATCGCGAACAGAGTCCCGCATTGCGAGAGGATGGTCGAGTCAATTTCGGAAGGTCGTTGGCTAACGATCATCATTCCGACGCCGTATTTGCGACCTTCCTTCGCGATGCGCCGCACGGCGACCGCGGCCGATCCGGAGTTGTCTTTGGATAGATAGGCGTGCGCCTCCTCTAAAACCACAAATAGCGGGCGCTCCCTACCACCTTCCGGCAAGTTTCTTGCCCAGAAGACCGCGTCGTACAGAATCCGCAGAAGTGCACCGACAAGGTCATTGAGCACTGACGACGGAATTCCAGAAAGGTCGAGGATTGTTATCGGTTGAGATGCGCCAATCCACCCTTCCAACAAGGTGTCCAGATCCTCAACGACCTTGCCGTTAATATCGGGTAGCCAGTCTCCGGGGTTGAACAGGAATGCCAATCGAGGATCTCGAAGCCTTGAGGCCAGCCCAGCAAGTTGTTGTCGTATGCCAATGGGATCCCGCCCCAACTGGACACGCTCCGGTGCAGGGCCAGTAGTCTTCACCGTCCGGTACAGCGGCGGGGTTACAGACATCGCGTCGCCTAGTTGCTGCGGCTGGCTATCTTGTCCAAGAACGTAGGCTGGTTCGACTTCGTCGGCTGCGCCACCTGGTCGCGGGATGAGCGTGTGATGTTCCCGCTTGTGCAGCTCAAACCACAACTTATGCAAGCAAAACGGAATCGGGGAGTCGACCGTTACTCGTGCTTCCTCTATGCCGTCTCTTGGCTGAGTAACCAGCCCTTCCTTTTTAAGCTGCACGATAACTTCGGCAATGGCCGCAATCTGTGCGTCGCCAAGCCTGCCAAAGGCGAGTGTCACCAACTCTTCGAAACTCAGGGCCCAGAATGGGATGAACAACGCACTCTGCTTTTTAGAAGGTTGGACCGCAACTCGAAAAACTGAGGCCCTATCGGCAAGTGCCTTCGTGTATTCGCCGTGTATGTCGAACACGATGATCCGCGCAGAGGGGTAGCGCGCTGGCTCTGACAACGCTGTCAGCAGTCCCGCGACGGTGGTTGACTTGCCAGAACCGGTTGTCCCAACAACTGCACAGTGCCGAGTGACCAACTTGTTGATGTTCACCAAGGCGGGAATCGATTCAGCGCTTGCAAGATGTCCGACCGACACGAAGTCTTGCGGATCGCCTGATCCATAGATTGAAAGAAGATCCGCTTCGGTGACTATGTGGACTCGATCCTCAATTGTTGGGTGCTGGGAAATTCCGCGCTCGAATCTTCCGCCTCGTTGACCCTCACCGACCATCTGAACCTTGATCCAGCGGTTGCCGTAGGCGTGCTGATCCCCGTCTCGTTCTGGCGCTGCTCCGGCACCCACCTGCGAAACGACTCCATACAGATCGACGAAGCCAAGAGGGATGCGCACGAAACTGCCGATCTGTCCAATGCGATACCCTTCGCCATGAACAAAGCCGAGCCCAGTTACCGTCTCGTCGCTCAACTCAACGGTGATCGTTGCTCCATGCACGTCTTGAACCGTTCCGATGAAGGTTGGGTCACGCAGCACTAGGTGTCACCTGTTCGTCTTCCGAGCGGGTTAGCTGTTGCGCCAAGAAGTCACCTAAGCGCTTGAAGTCGCCAAGCAAGAACTCGCAGTTCTTTGGCTCGGCGCCTGCGTTTCCATTTGTATCCTTCTTGGCAACACTGACTCCGTGCAGCGAGTGGCCCATCTGCTCGTCAGCCCGCCAATCCCGTTCTACCGTTCCCAATACGGCGCCGTCCGCGGCGAGAAGACTCAAGTTGGGATGGTACTTCCGCGCCTTGAGCACAACGTCTGCATATGTTGAACGATCACCATGGAGCAGCCCAAAGCAGATCCCGGTCGGGTTGCTCCGGAGTCCATGGAAAATGACTTCGTTCAAGTGTTGATCCGCGAACGAGTACCCACAGGTGACCAATACGGCTTGTCCTCGTGCGAGAAAGTCCCGCAGCCGATCGAGCATTGCCAAGTATGGCATCCGACGGCTCTGGTCATACTTCAGATGTGAAGGGTAGATCATTTGCCGATCACCCTCTGAGCGAGCATCACGGCGAACAACTTCGCCCTTTGGTGTTCGCCACCAGTTCATCGATCCGTGGACCTTCCACAGTCGAGCCCATCGCGACGGGAGAGAGTCGCTCTCCATGGATGACAAATCGAAGAACGCTTGTTTTGAACCGACGAAGCCATCGAAGTACGGAATCTTGCAGGTCTCCAACGCCTGTTCCATCAGCAGATCGTAGTTCGGCGTGAATACCTCGATCGGGTGAGCCCGTTGGATTCCTCCCATCCATGTAGCCAAATGATGGTAAGGCGTCTCCGACTCTGGCAAATCAACGCCGACAACCTCAGTCGTGATGTTGCAGATCTCGGTATCGAGTGCAGAAAGTGCCGCCTTGTCGAGGCCATCGATATTGCCGTCGCGCACTACATCTTGGAGCGCACGGATGTGACTGAGAATGTCTTCAATAGTTGGATTGGCTGGCTCGCCACCGCTGAAGCGCTTCAGTAGCGCAGCGTGAGAGGTCCTGAGCTGATCTGATTTGCTCAATCGCCCGTTGACAATTTCCGTAAGACCTCGAATATCAGGAATCAACGGCCGCGTTCCTTGTCCTTCAGGCACCCGAATGGAAACCGGACATCCCGCGCCGAGCAAGAAGGCAATGCGCATCTTGTCAGGTGCAAGCGCTTGCTGCAGAAGAGTTGATTGGCGATATGGGCAATGGGTGGGTGTGTTCATGAATTGGGCAGCGCCTTCGCCGTATCCACTTCAAGCTCAATCGCATGCAATTCCAGGCCTTCAATTTCTTGGAGCGACTTGCCGGCAATGCCTTGCAAGTCCCCCCACATGCCAATAGTGGCACCCATTACGCGTTCAATTTGTACTTCTCGCTTGGCCCACTGCTTCATGATCGCCTTGCGCTCCTTGTCGAGATCTCCCTGCATCGATGAGAACGCCTCCACAATGGCTTCCACGCGTTGGCGGAAACGCGGCCCGGTGAGGTACTGGTAGACCATCTCGGTCTTTGTCAGCTGTCCTTCCGATACCTGCCGGACTGCGTTCACCTGAAGCAGCGTATGACGCAGCACGATTGCAACTGGAATGGCTGTTCGCGGATGAGTCACCCAAACGCCGTCGACAACGTCGAACGTCTCCATGCCCTTTGGCAGCGTTTGGCTGACCAGCACAGAAATGTCAGCTTTCGCCGACCTCTGATCCTCACGTAGCTTTGCGAGCCAGCCATCGCTCCAGTTCTTCGTACGCTTGAATTCCCACAGGATTGTGCCGCATGGTTGCCCGCTTGGACTCATCACCTGGTGAAGCGCATCACCACCGAATTCGCCCTTGGCTACCGAGTCGACGGTATCGAAGGGGAACTTGGCGCGCAGCAGACTTTCTAGCTCAAGCTCTTGAACCTCGCCTTGCATTTGCTGTGAACCTTGCTCGGCCTTCTGTTTGAGTTCCTCGATCTTTTGCTGCATGGAGGCGATGGTTTGATCTTTTTCCATCACCTTGAGCTTGAGTCCGTCTTCGGCCTCGCGTTTCGCTTGAGAGCGAACTTCTGTGAGGCTGCCCTGCACGCGCGTTTCGATGGTCAGTTCCAGTTCGCGTTTGGCGTCGTCCAGCTCGCGCTGTTTCTTGATCAGTTCCGCCTGCGCCTTTTGTGCCTCCACCAGCTTTTGTTCGCGGCTATTGAGCACTTCCTGGAGGTCCGACAACTCCTGCGTCTTCGCATCCAGTTCGGCGGCAGTCGCAAGCTTGGCCTTTTTCGACTCTTCGGCCGCCACGCGTGTACGTTCTGACTTCAGTTGCTGGGCGACTTGATCCGTCACTTGTGCGTCCAGTGTCCGGGTGGCCTCGGCGATCTCCTTTTCCTTTTCGCGAATTCCCTGTTCGCGCTTGGCGATGGCTTCGTCTTTCGCAGACAACTGCAGCTCGTACTGTTGCCGGGTAACTTCCAGCAAGGGGGCAGCCAGGGACTCCGTCAGCGGTATGTCGGCCTTGCACTTTGGGCAGGTGATGGTGAGTTCGGTCATGGCTCACTCCCCTGCAGCTCTGCGCAGGCTCTTGGTGCATCTTCAAAGCAAGCCCGCGATCGATTTGCCGGCGCCGACAAACCGATCGTCAAGCATTGATTCTTATTGGCTGGCCGCTTCATTCAATCCTCCAACGGGCAATGAACAGTCTTTCGCTGCGCTCGGATTGTTGCAGCTTCCCTTCGATCCCCGCGATCAACGCATCCCGTTGCGCATCCACCTGATCCTGCGCATCGAACAGCGTACGCCGCTTCTGGTTTCTTTGCCCTTCCAATACCCTGATCTGCTTCTGTGCGGCCAGCTTGTCGTCCAGTGTCAGAGCAACGGTAGCGGCGCGCCGCGCTTCCTTGATCTGGCGATCCAGCTCCTTGATCTCGCGCTCCAACCCGACCTTCAGATCGTCGGCCCAGCCATCGAGCTTGTCGGCCTCGGCTTCGAAGAAGCGCGCGTTGCGCTCGGAGATTTCGCGCTGGATGGCAGATTGCTGCATGGTCGCAATCTGACACAGCGCCGTCTCATCCACTGATACGCCCTGCGGCATCACCCGGCCGGGCAACGTCAGCAGTCGATGGGCTGCATCGGGGTCGAGTGTCTGACCATCGTCGGTGGTTGCTGCGACGACCAGGTGATCCTCCGCTTGATCCAGCGATTCCACGCTGAATAGCCAGACCGCAAGCTGGCCCGACTTTCCGATGAACGGCTGCAGCGCACTGATCTTTCCGACGTGATGGCTATAGTCGAAATGGATTTCCGCAGTCGGAAGTTCGCGCGCTTTCGCCTGTGCCACCAGCGCCTCGGCCAGCGGATGGTTCAGCCGATACAGGTGGGCTTCGCCGTTGCGGCGCGGCAGCTCGTACAGGCCATTCGGGATGTCTGCGGTCTTTTCCGCAAATGGCGAACTGTTGAGGCGAAAGGCACCGTCGTCCAGAAACTCGGCATGCCCTGCCAATTCGTGCCGCGTCAGTTGCATCAGCAAGCGCTCGTAACGGCCCAGCTGCTCCTCCGAGTCGTGCTTTCGCACCTTCAACTTTTCGCGCACCTCATCGTCGAAGTGCTCAAGCAGCTTCTGGCGGGTGCGGGTCATCGATTCGTCGATCTCCAGGCTCAGTTCAAGCTGGAGCTGGTCGAACGCTGACTTGATCTCTTCCTGCTTGCGGCAGCCCTGATAGATCGCAGCGATGCGCTTCTCGAAGTCGACGCCCGACTCGATGGCGCCCAACACCTCGTCGCTGGCACCAAAGACGCCCTCGAACAGGTGAAATTTCTCGGACAGCAATTCGAAGACGCGCTGGTCGGCGGCGTTCTTGCGGTTGAGAAAATTGACCACGACCACGTCGTGCTTTTGCCCGTAGCGATGACAGCGGCCGATGCGTTGTTCGATACGTTGCGGATTCCACGGGAGGTCGTAGTTCACCACCAGGGCGCAGAACTGCAGGTTGATGCCTTCGGCGCCCGCCTCGGTGGCGATCATGATGCGGCCTTCATCGCGGAAGTATTCGACCAGCGCCGAACGCATGTCGGCTGTCCGCGAGCCGGAGATGCGATCGCTGCCCTGGTGGCGCTGCAACCATTCCGAATAAATCACCTTCGAACGCTCATCGGTGTTGGTGCCGTTGAACAGCACAATGCCGTCGCTAAAAGGGCTGTCGGCGAGTACGCGCAGCAGGTAGTCCTGCGTGCGGCGCGATTCCGTGAAGATGATCGCCTTCTCGTCCGCGCCCAGCTCGCGTGCCTTTGCAAAGGCCACGGTGAGCGCCTTCAACAGCGCGGTGCCCTTGGCGTTGGAATGGATCGACGTTGCGAGCTGGGCGAAGGCATCGAGTTCGACGATTTCGTCGGCCATAGCCTTGCGGTCCTGTTCGCTCAGCGGCTCGGCAGTCGTGTCGTCTGACCATTCCTCAGCGGTCTCGTTAAGCGCTTCGTAGTCCTTGTCGAGTTCTTCGGCCAGCGATTCCTTTGGCGATTGCGCAGCGAGCTCGGCCTTGAGGCGCTTGGAGATCGACTGCAGCGCGCCGGCGATGGCAAAGGTAGACGAGGCCAGCAACTTGCGCAGTACCAGCGTCATAAGCGAGCGCTGGCTTGCTGGTAATGCGATCAGGTTGTCGCGTTGGAGATATTCCGAGACCAGCGCGTAGAGGCGATCCTCGCTTTCTTCCGGCGTGAATTCCTCAACCAGCGGCAGACGCCGTGTGTACGGTATGTAAGCGACGACCTGCCGGCGCAATGTGCGATGGCAGATCGGCTTGAGGCGCGCTTTCAGTACCTCGAAGGTGTGACCCTGGCTGACGTTGGCAAACTGCTCACGAAAGCTCTTGACGTCACCGAAGGTGTGTTCGTCGATGAAGCTGACCAGCCCGTAGAGCTCCAGCAACGAGTTCTGCAAAGGCGTTGCCGTCAGCAGCAGCTTGTTTCGATTGGCCAGCGCCAGCTTGAGCGTGTTGGCGATGACGTTGGTCGGCTTGTAGACATTGCGCAGGCGATGCGCTTCGTCGATGACCACCACGTCCCATGGCACGGCCTGAACATCGGAAGCCTTGCTTCGCGCGAACTGGTAGGAGCAGAGAACAATTTCCGGAATCTCGAAAGGGCGAAGATTGCCCTGCTTGATGGCCACGTTGTACGACTTGGATTCAAGGATGTGGCACGGCAGGAAGAACTTCTCGGCCATCTCCTGGAACCACTGCTTGCGCAGGTTGGCCGGCGTGATGATCAGGATGCGGCGCTTCTTCTCCGCCCATTTCTGCGAGAGCACGAGTCCCGCTTCAATCGTCTTGCCCAGGCCAACTTCGTCTGCGAGCAGGGCGCCCTTCGACAACGGCGAATTGAACGCAAACAGCGCCGCATCGACTTGATGCGGATTCAGATCGACCTGCGCGCTGGCAACCGCACCGGCCAACTTCTCTGCGCTGCCGGGTGGAAAGCGGCGCGTGAGCTCGTGCGCGAAATATTTGGCCTGGTAGTCGGTCAACTCCGTTGATTTCACGATTCCGCCTTGGCTCCTTCCGGGATGGCTCTAGTTGTTTGCGTTGATCCTGCAATTCCGGGGGGGCAGTCGATCCAAAAATATCTTAGACCTATATCACCCCATGGAGAGCAGCAGGTGGCTCTCGCGTAGGGACTGACGCCGTCAGTCTCGCTAGTCACCCCATGGAGCATATCGTGATATCCCACTATCCCGTACTCGAATGTCTTGTGGCATTTGCCGTCGTGTTCCTCTTCGGCTTTCTGTTCGCCAGGAGCAACCGCAGCAGCGACACGGTCGCCAAGCAGCACGGGGTGGCTCGCGCATGACCCTAGCCTGCCCGCGTTGCCATACTGCGTTCGTTGTACCGCGCCGTCGCGCTCAAACCACGGCCGCCGCCCTCGGTGGCGTCGCTGGGGCAATTCAGGGTGCCTCGACCGCCCTCGCCGAGACTGACGCTCAGGGTTCCAGCCATCCGCTGGGCGTCATCGCTGGCGCCATCCTTGGTGGCCTGCTCGGCGGCGCCGCAGGCTGCGCGGCTGGTTCGGCGATCGGTGCACCGATTGACCAAACTTTGCCCAACAACTTTCGTTGCCAGGCCTGCGGTCATGTCTTTGACGCCAACCGCGTTGATCCGTCTATGACGTAGCGCCATTCGGACCCGGTGCACCGAGCCATCCCGGCTCAAATCCCTTCGTTTTCTTCATCTTCCCTCGCGACTGCGCATAGAGCCCGGCCTTACGGCCGGGCTCTATGCGTTTGTGTCGCTCAAAAGGAGCTCGTCATGCACATTGTTCGATCATTGGCCTACACCCGCTACAAGCTCGGCAGCGAAACGACGGAGCAAGACGTGCTCGCCGCGGCCGAAGGCATTCTCAAAGGACGGCTCGAACGGCAGGGCAGCCTCAACAACCCGACCGATGCCACGGACTTCCTGCGCATGCGGCTGGGCGCGCTGCAGCATGAGGAATTTCACGTCCTGTGGCTGGACAACCGCCACCGCATCCTCGAATGCCAGAAGCTCTTCACCGGCACCGTCGATGGCGCCAGCATCTATCCCCGCGAGGTCGTTCGGGCTGCCCTGAGCGTCAATGCCAGTGCTGCCATTTTCGCCCACAACCACCCCAGCGGTATCGCCGAACCCAGTGCTGCCGACCGAAATATTACCAACGAGCTCCGTGACGCCTTGCGTTTGATCGGTGTGCGGATTCTGGACCACATCGTCGTGGGCGCTGAGTGCGTCAGCATGGCCAATCGAGGGCTGATGTGATGCAGACGCTCCTCACCACCCTCCCGTTCGCGGGGTTCTACGGTTCCCAGCATGACGCTGAGCTGGACTACGCCATGGAGGCGATGTTCTCCAATGACCAGGGTGACCCGAACCCAGGCCTCACCGAACGCGTGTGCGGTGCCTGCCAGTGGTCAGCGGTCCACCGCGCCTATGCCAAGGAGTTTGCGGAGACCTTCTGTGAGGAGGTCGGGATCCACCTGACCCGTTTCGAGTCGATGGATTCGCCGAAGTTCTACAACTTCGAGACGGATCGGCTGTTCGTCGAGCTGCCGCTGGGAGAGGCCCGGCGAATGATGCGCGAGACCTCGACGGCCTCACTGGACCAGGTCGCCGGTGAGCGCCACACCTCGCGCAGCGGCTTCATCTCGTTCTACTCGCCTGACTGGAGCACGTGGGGCGACGTGGCGGGCTGGGATCACAACCAGCTGCAGACCCTGGTGGAAGCGTACGTGCACGACACGCAGGGTGAGCTGGAAGAGGCCGGTCTCATGGAGAGCGCACGGGGAAACGGGCGGCTGGAGGAATGGATTGCGGACAACACACCGGGGATCGAGCGGCTCTACCGCGTTCACGACTACCTACGCATACGGGAGGCACGCGCATGACGGACCTCCAGAAAACCTACCGCGTCACGTGGACGATCGAGGTCGATGCCACTTCGCCCCAAGCAGCGTCTGAAATGGCGCGGGAGATTCACTGCAATAAAGGGAGCCATGCCACGGTGCCCGACGTAACGGACGGCACCGTGGGACACGGCGTTGAAGTGGCTGCGGGTCGCATCAAGACCCATAGCGAACGGCTGGCCGAGTACACGGCCACGCTCCATACCCACGGCAAGCTCATCGAGACGGTGGTGGAGATCGCGTGGAACATGGCGCTGGTCCGTTTCCGGCCCAACGACAGCTACGCGTTCCATAACCTCGCCAAGGACTGGGCGGCGGAGTTCGAGGCGCTCTATGACGACCGCGTCGCTTCATGCGAGTGGGACGAAGACGATTGGCGCGAGCGGTGCGAGCACTTCACCCAGGAGAAGGTGGAGGAAGTGGTGCTGGCTGGGCTCGGTCGCATCGTGGCGTGGGGTGAGCCATGAGCACCGTCTGCTATCTCCGAATGGGCGACGACGCACTGTTGGACGCCGAGCATTGCCACTCGCTCGCCGTCGCCCGTGCCACCTATATGGCGGCGGCGCGGGAGCTCGACCGCTACGGGCAGAGGATCACCGCCACCCTGCATATCGCACCGTCACTGGCCGCCGCCGCGGAATATCCCGACTACCTGCTGGAGCTAGGGCCACGCGGCGGGCTTCGGTCAACCCGACTCTGAGAAAGGTTGCCCTCTTCCTCGCTCACACCTGGTTTCGCGAAGCCCTGCCGATCCGGTGCGACCGTCCCATCGGCTTCTGGAGGACACCGGCTATCTGGAT
>Ga0307375_10003178_pt1 | contig 16310 bp, 19 predicted proteins | sample TR1MG_FD_202531 | JGI IMG/M metagenome (GOLD analysis project Ga0307375, IMG submission 202531) | Soil microbial communities from Risofladan, Vaasa, Finland - TR-1 | ecosystem: Environmental > Terrestrial > Soil > Coastal area > Acid sulfate soil | place: Finland: Risofladan, Vaasa | collected... | reverse complement strand
GTCGGGTGCGCACCAAAGCCAATAGATCCCACGGTCTGTGCCGTGATGTTCACTGGCTGTCCGGCTGCTTGCGTCTTGGTGAAGTCCATAACGCCTCCGGGTGTGCCCGGCGTCAAGAACGCCGCGACGCTCCAGACGATGAGGCCAACCGCAACCAAGAAGAGCCCGAGAACCGTTGCCAGTCTCCCTCTCATTGACATACACCACTCCTTGCGATTCACTGTCCCTTAATGAACTCAGGTATGAATGTAACGGAATGGTTCACTAATGTTGAGGTTTGTGACGCAGGGAACTAAGAGAATTCTTGGAATCCACCTGGGACTCGCAGTGGCCCAATTGATCTGCGTGAGTGCTTTCGCAATTGAAATCGGTCGCGCGCTGCGCGGCAACACCCTCTCGTGGGCCTACGTTTTCGAGTGGCCGATCTTCTCCGGCTACGCCATCTACATGTGGCGAAAGCTATTGAAACAAGAGCGTTCGGGCGACGAGGGCGCGACATCGGTCCCCCAAGAATCCGACGATCCCGCGCTTGAACGCTTCAACGAATATCTTCGTCAGGTGCACGATGCGGCACCACCGAAACCCCCTCGCGAATCCTGAAATTCTCCTTAACTTCTGAGCACGTTCGACTCGTCAAGGTCGCGTTAGTGGACTCCCTCGAGGGCCAGGAGCGCTCGTAACTCACTCACCGCGGAAGAAGTACCCGACACCGAAGCGATCGGGTCATCGGGGACGATCCAGTGGATCCGACCCTCGCGAGAGATGATGAACATCAAATCCGAATGAATGCTCATCTTGGCGGTGCGCTTCATACTTACCGACACCCCGAAATCTCGCCAGACCGCGCTCACCTTGGCGAGAGGTCCAGTCACGAAATACAAGCCCCTGACGTTGTTGAGGCCGTGTCGAGCCATGAAGAGTCGAACGTCCGCCAGCGACTCGTGATAGGGATCCGCTGCCACCGCCACGATGTCGAGTTTCGTATTCCAGGCCAGTTGCGAACGAACTGACGCGAGTTGATTGGCGAGCAGGGGGCAATCGGTCCAGCAGTGCGGGTCCAAGAAGGTGAGCAACGTCACTCGGCCACGGTGTTCACCAAGGGTGTAGGCATGATGATGCTGATCGGTCAGTGTGAAGACCTTCGCGGGAAGGTTGGCCGACGACGCCGGACCATTCTGGGCGAGGAACAGCGTATTCTCGGCGCTTGCGGACGTGGCGAGTCCCATCGACACCGTCGCGAAGATGAGCATCGCTGAGGCGAAGGTGGCGACCACGGCGGTCACGGCTCCGGTCATCTCACGAGCCAGGCGTCGCGTTCGTACTACAGCTTCCTCACGGGGCATCGCGCACCAGGCCAGCGCTGCCAAGGGCACAAGCGAATTCACGTCCGTCGCCACGCCTCCGAAGAGCGCGGTGTCCTCAGCCACAACCCAGAAGAACAGTGCCCCCACGACGAGCGTCCACACGGGCCAGTGCCATCCGCGCTGAAACGTAAACCAGAGGCCAAATACACTGACCACGAGCCACAGGAGGACCACGACATTGAAGCCGCCACCCATGGTGGCCGCGACCGAGCCGACCTGACGCACCATCGTCGCCAACCAGTGGGGCTGGGCTACCGCAGTCATGTAACGGGTCATCGCCGCGAGCGCATTGTTCGGCCCTCCGTGCCAGAACTGTGCCGAAGGCAGGGACTGCAATATCGCCGCGACGGCGAGCAGCCCCGCCAGGGCGCGAAGGGTGATGCGGGAGAAAAGATCGAGGAATCGTTGGTCTTCGAGGGCGAGCGCCGCGCCAGCGACGACGTAGAACAATGAGGCACCGGGCCAGCCAAAGAGGATCGAGGCCCCCGAGATGAAGATGCCGCCCGCGGCGTTGCCTACGGCCCAGATCAAGCCGGCCCACAGCGCCGAGACTGCACCAACGACGCGACTCGTGCGCCCGTTGGCGACCAGGAGCACGAGCCCGAGCCCGACCTGAAACCACGCAACCCCCACCGCAAGCGTTACCGGGTGACTATTCCAGAGTGAGACACCGTGCAACATCACCGAACGCAGCCACGATGGGGCTCCCCCAGCCGCCGGGGCGATGACATTGTTGGCGAGCCCGAGCGGCATGGACGGCTGGAACTGGAGAATTCCGTCAAACAGCCAGAGCGTGCCGAACGACCAGCGCAGGTAGGTCCTCGAACGAGGCTCGACGGCGCGGTCCCTCGACAAATTGAAAGTGAAGATTCGCCGGTTCCCGATCAGGAGCACCAACAAGACCAGGGCGATTCCCCCCACCCAGAGGATGCTCGTCACATAGAGCGCGTGGTGGAAGATGGCGATGATGTTGGCCAAATCAAGGGGCCGCGGACTCATTCCAGGAATGGTGCACCTCTTCGATCAGCCACGGACGCCTACCCTAGATCGTCCACACACGCCGACAGCACGCCATTCACGAACGACGCGGAACCGTCGGTCGAATACACCTTGGCGAGTTCGACCGCTTCATCGAGCACGACCGCAGTCGGTGGCGGCTCTTCGAGCAACAACTCCCCTATGGCCATCGTCAGGATCAAACGGTCGATCAAGGCGAGTCTTTCGAGCGTCCAGTCCTGCAGATTCCGCTCGATCAACTGCTCGGCTCGCGAACGATTCTGCTCGGACGCGAAGACGATTGACACGGTATAGGGATCGGGCGCCAGCGCCAGGCTCTGGATGATCTGGGCCACGGGTCTATCCTTGATCGTCGCCTCGTACAAGATCTCCAGAGCTCGCTCGCGCGCCTGGTGACGCTGGGTTCCCAGTTCGCCCACTCTACGCTCGGGTCATGTATTCGCCGGTGCGCGTGTCGACCTTGATCGTCTCGCCCGGCCCGACGAACAACGGAACCTGCACCACGAAGCCAGTCTCGAGCGTCGCGGGCTTGCGGGCGCCCGATACACGGTCACCCTGAATGCCGGGCTCAGTCTCGGTGATGGTCAATTCGACCGAGGCGGGCAACTCGATGCCGATGATCTCGTCATCGTGCGTGATGAGCATTGCCTTACCGGTCTCTTTCAGAAAATTGGCGGCCTCACCGAGGTTCTTCGACGACACCGGCACCTGGTCGTAAGTGGACTGGTCCATGAAGATGTAGTCGTCGCCGTCGCGGTACAAGTACTGGGTGTCACGCTTGTCGATGATCGCCTGCTCCAGGCGCTCGTCGGATCGGTAGGTACGCTCGATCACCGCGCCCGAACGAGCATTACGTAACTTGGTACGCACGAACGCCCCACCCTTGCCCGGCTTGACGTGCTGGAACTCGATCACCGTGAAGAGACCCTCGTCGATCTTCAGGGTGATGCCGTTCTTTATGTCGGATGTTGAGATTGCGGCCATGAGCCTTGGAACCTTTCGCGAAAGTAGCGTTGCCCATTCTAGGCAACATCCGCGCAGCGACCTCTAGGCCGGATTCAGGAGACGACGAACGGCGTCCAACGCCAAGAGGTAGCTGGTCGGGCCAAACCCGGCAATCGAGCCGTTGACCACGCCCGCGAGGGTACTCACGTGTCGAAAAGGCTCGCGGGCGGCCGGATTGGAGAGATGGACTTCGATCTTGGTGCCGTTGAAGTTGGCAAGGGCGTCGGCCAGGGCCCAGGACGAATGTGTGAGCGCACCCGCGTTGATGACGATCGCCGCGGAGCGGGTTCGCGCGTCATGTACGGCCTCAATAAGGTCGCCCTCGAAGTTCGATTGCAGGTGACGCACGCTGAATCCAAGTTCCTCGGCGGCCCGAGTGAAGCCCTCCACGTGCTCGGCCAACGTCGTCGAACCGTAGATTTCGGGGCTGCGCGTGCCGAGTTGGTCCAGGTTCGGGCCGGATAACAGCAGGATTTCCTTACTCACAGTTCACCTCGGAAGCTCTCCACTACACGTACGACGGTCGAAGGTTCCACGCCGGCGACGACTTCGAAGCCGTTGCCACCGGCCAGAACGAATGTCAGGTCGTGATGGGCCTTCTTATCATGGCCCATGGCCCGCACAATATCCATGGTGTCGAGGTCGTCGGGAATTCTTCGATTGAGACCAAGCGTTCGAAGTACCTCGTCGTGCCGCACGATGACATCGGCATCGACTCGACCCAGCGCGTGCGCGAGTCGCGCGGCGAACGCCAGACCAATCGCCACCGCTTCGCCGTGACGCAACTCGTCGACGTCGCGCCCCAGCGCCAGTACCTCGATCGCGTGCGCGAGCGTGTGACCGTAATTCAACAGCGCTCGTCGACCGCTCTCGAATTCGTCGCCGGACACGATGTCGGCCTTCAGCCGTACGCTCATCTCGATCAGTTCTGAAAGCGACGTACGCTCGAGGCTCTGGACGTCGCGGTCATCGAGCAGCCAGCACTTGGCGATCTCGCCCATGCCGCTCAATCGTTCGCGTTCGGGCAAGGAGTTGAGCATCTCAAAGTCGCAGAACACGCCGAGGGGTTGATGGAACGCGCCCACTAGGTTCTTGCCAGAGGCGAGATTGACCGCCGTCTTGCCCCCGATGGCGGCGTCGACCTGACCCACGAGCGTGCTGGACACGTGGACGACCTCGATGCCGCGCAAGTACACCGCCGCGGCGAATCCCGCTAAGTCAGTGATCGCGCCACCGCCCACAGCAATGAGCACGTCGTCACGCGACAACTCGAGTGTCGCCAGTCGTTCGCAGAGCGCCTCGAGCGTGGCGAAGTTCTTTGCGGACTCGCCCTCGGGTACCTCAACGATCTGAATCTCCTCGTCACCAACGAAGTCGAACCACGGCTGGGCGCGCAAGGATGCCGACGTCACGGCCACGATGGACTGCGCCTTGGGACAGCGCGCGCGAACGAACTCGAGCACCTGATGGCGAGCGCCCGCGCGAAGCACCACCTCGTACGAACGATCCTTCAAGTCAACCTGTATGTTCACATCTCGTCCTTGTTCGCCGCTTCGAGCACCCGCTCGGTGACTTCTTCCAGTGTTCCCGACGCGTCGATGCGAGCGCGCGATACCTCGAGGTACCACTGCTCTCGTTGTGCGCGTAGTCGTTCGAGCGCCCCGCGCGGATCATCGGCGAGTAGCGGCCGGTCACTGTCCCCCAAGCGCTCGATCAGCACATCCACGCCACAGTCGAGCCAGAACGTGCGCTCGCGCGACAGCATCGCACGAGCCGGCGCGGTAGTGACGATGCCGCCGCCCGTCGCGATGACGGCGTCGACGCTCAACGCCTGTGCCAACGCCTCGAGTTCTCTCGCTCGAAAAGCGGGCTCACCATTGGCGCGCAGGTACTCTCCCGCCGGATACCCCAGTCGGTCACTTATCAGCTCATCAGTGTCGATGTAGTCGCAGTGCCAAATCGCCGCGAGCGCCTTCGCCGTCGCTGTCTTACCGGTGGCGGGAAGGCCCACGAGGACGAGACGGGCCACGTCTAGGCGGGGCGCGCCGCTGATGACGTCGAGCCGAGGTTGGCCACGTAGTTCGAGTGGTTGCGGGTGAACTCCTCGAGCGAATCACCACCGAACTTTCGCAATGCCTCATTGGCGAGCACGAGCGCCATCATCGCCTCTGCGACCACGCCCAAAGCGGGCACGGCCGTCACGTCAGTTCGCTCCTTGAACGAGACGGTCGACTCTCCGGTCGCGACGTCCACGGTTTCAAGCACGGGACGATTCAATGTCGCAAGTGGCTTCATCGCAACCTTGGCAATGACTGGCGACCCGGAGGTCATTCCGCCTTCAAGCCCGCCGGCGTGATCAGTGCGACGTACGTACCCACCGCCGGCGATGAACGTCTGGTCAACGGCGATGGCGTCATGCGCAACACTCCCACGCTGGGAAGCTTGGGACATCCCGTCACCGATTTCGACCGCCTTGACGGCCTGGATGCTCATGAGTGCCCCGGCGAGCAACCCGTCGAGCTTACGGTCCCAGTGGACGTAGCTTCCGAGGCCCACCGGCACGCCGTAGGCGATGACCTCGACAATGCCGCCGAGTGAGTCACCCTCTTTCGCGCAGGCCTTGATCTCACCGATCATGGCCTGGGCCGTCTCCGCGTCGAAGCAGCGAACCTCATTCTCGTCCACCGTCGCCAGGTCCGAGGGTAGGGGTCGGTGGTCGAGCGGTGCCGCCACTTGTCCGATCCGCACGACGTGACTCACGACCTGCACACCGATCGAACTGAGCAGGGCCTTGGCCAACGCTCCCGCCGCGACGCGCGCCGCGGTCTCTCGCGCGCTCGCACGTTCGAGTACATCGCGCGCGTCGTCGAAGGCGTACTTCTGCATGCCCGCCAGGTCGGCGTGGCCCGGTCGAGGCTTGGTCAACTTAGTGCTCGGCGTGCCGGGAGCGGCGGACATCTCCTGCTCCCACTTGGCCCACTCCGAATTCAAGATCTCGATTGCTACGGGTGAGCCCAGCGTGCGTCCATGACGGATACCGCCGGTCAGGCGCAGCACGTCGCGCTCGAAGCGCATCCGCGGCCCGCGCCCGTACCCGAGTCGTCGTCGAGCGAGCTCGTCTCCGATCTGTTCTTCGGAGATTGCCAAGCCGGCTGGGAGGCCCTCGACGATGACAGTGAGTGATGGTCCGTGGCTCTCGCCAGCAGTCAGGAAGCGCAGCATCCGCCAATTCTAGGTGCGGGCGAACCTACTGCTCGTTGGTGTAAAACGGATTCACGCCCGAGGCGTGGTCGGTGACGTCGATGACGCCCGTGAGGGCCGGGATCTCGTCACGCAAAGTTGCCTCGATGCCCTGAGAAAGGGTCAGCCGACTCATCGCGCAACCCTGGCAGCCACCTGACATCTTCACGTAGGCAACCTTGTTCTCCTCATCCAGCGCCACCAGATCGGCACGGCCACCGTGCGAGGCGATGGAGGGATTGATCTTCTCTTCGAGCACGCTCACGGCGAGGCGCGCGGTAACGCCCTCGATGCCGAGTGCCAGGATATCGGTGGGCACGCCGGGATTGAGCTCCTCGGGCGTGGGGGCGTTCGGGTTCACGAGTACCAGCCCACCGGCTCCATCACTCGCGAACTCGAGACGACTTCCGCGCAGACGACTGACGCTGCTCGCCGGAATAACAATCGTGACGTCGCCGTCTTTGCCGATCGCCGCGTCACTGGGTGCGTCAGAGAGGTCCGAGAAGTAAAGGTCGTAGGCGTACCCGGCGCCTTGCGTGCCGGTCACCTCGATCCACAACCCCAAACCTCCGCTGTTGTCCTCGTTGGCGAGTGCGTCGATTACGACGTTGCGCGCCTCATCGGTAAGCGTCAGGATGTCAAAAGTCTCGACGGTAGTCATGTCCCCAAGTCTAGAGGTGACACTCGGGCTATCTGTCGCGAACTAAGTTCTGCCTGTGACTCGTATACCCAATGACGCCCACGAGTGGGTCAGCTTTGAAGACAATGACGTCCAGCGAACCTGGATGTTCGACGTGACATTTCTCGAGAGCAACTGGACCTGCATCTTCGGCGACGGGTGCCAAGGCGTGCTCACCGCTCCGACCCCCGAACTCGTCCAGGGGTGCTGCAGCTACGGCGCGCACTTCACTGACGAAAAGGACCGACGCCGTGTTGAGAAGGCCGCCAAACGTCTGACCGACGACCAGTGGCAGTTCAAGAACAAGGGCAAGGACGGCACGACTCGGGTAAAGAAGAATGGCGAGATTGTCACCAAACTGGTGAAAGATGCCTGTATCTTCCTCAATCGACCGGATTTCCATCGTGGCCCCGGGTGCGCACTGCACGTGCTGGCGATCGACAATGACGAAAGCTACATCCCGCTGAAGCCCGAGGTGTGTTGGCAGCTGCCCCTGCGTCGCGAGGAAGAGGTGCAGGACAATGGTCGCGTGATCACGAGGATCGCGCAATGGAATCGAAGTGATTGGGGTGCCGGTGGCGACGAGTTCCACTGGTGGTGCACGGAGGACCCCGCGGCGTTTGTCGGCAAGACCCGCGTCGTCGACTCAATGGCCGAAGAACTCACCGCCATGATCGGTCCAGTCGTCTACGGCCAGTTGCTCGCGTACATGGACAGACGGGCGACTCAACCTAAGGCGACGTTCTTGCCGCACCCGGTACTGAGGCAAAAGCCTTAGCCCTCGGCGGCGAGGGGATCCTCTTCGTTAAAAGAGGTGCGAGGTAGTGAGCCCAAGATCTCGTCGTAGCGGTCCTCTTCAGCGAGACACCACTCCGCGTGCACGTCCTCGGGCGCCGCACCGCACTCATCGCACGTGGTCGCGCGAGGTCCCGTATTGCGCTTGAGTTCGCGAGCTTCAACAAACCGACGATGGCGGCCTTTTTTCACGTCAACTCCTCACTGGCCGCAGGCCATAACTGGCGGCGGCCGCGATTCAGTAGAACTGAACCGAGTAGCCATGATACCAACTTGAGCCTGCCCCCGAGCCCCTCTAACATTCAGCCGTGAACGAACCCTTTGATCCCAACGAGATGGTGCTGCGCTTTCGAGAGAGGGCCGAGGCTGTCAAGCGCCGCGGCGTACCACCCGTCGAGGGCCCCGAACGTCAACTCTTCCTCGAGGCTGCCAAGCTGGACTTCCAGGATTACGCAATGTTGGGCGACGCCGTAGCCACACTCGAGGACGGCGTCTTGCGCCTCGAGATCGACCTGCGCCCCCCGACGACCAGCACCCCCTAGTGCGAAAGCGACACGACGTCGACGCGCACCGTCGCCTCGGCGAGGGCGCCGAGGCCCTTCACGAGTGAGGCAAGCGCGGCAGCGCGCGCGACGGGATCCGCCCCGGCCTTGTAGCACTGGTTGGCACCCGCACCGATGTTGGTATAGGCCTTGGACAGAAGTCCCGTCGACTGATCGTCGGGGGTGGGTAACGACGCGTTCGCCGACTCGGTGTCGACGAGCAGCACACCACAGACCGTGTGCAAACTAGCGCTGGACATGGCGACGTCGCGCAGGGCCGCGGCCGAATGACGGACATCTGTCGTGAGAGTCTTGACCGAACTGTGGAAGTTGCTCGCGTTCACCCAGGTGCGCATCGCCGACACCGTGCTCACCGTACCGCAGGCGCTGAGGAGCAGACCGGCGGCGACCAGCAAAGTGAGACGTCGGATCACGCGGCGACCACGAGGTGCAGCTCGCGGCGCCCGCGGCGGATCACCAGGTACCGGTCGTGCAGCGCGCGTGACAAGTCGATCAGTTCTGCACCTTCGACACGAACGTTGTTCACGTACACACCGCCTTGCTCGAGGAACCGGCGGGCTTCGCCCTTGGACTTCGCGAGACCGCAGCGCACCAGTAGTTCGACCGGTTCGACGCCTTCAGCGAGTTCGCTGCGCGCCCAGGTCGACGAAGGCGCGTCCGCGACCACCTGAAGCAGTGTCGATTCGTCGAGCTCGGCGATGGCTTCACTGAAGAGTGCCTCGCCCGCTCGTTGGGCGTGCTCGGCGGACCGCTCGCCGTGAACGAAGCCGACAACCGCGTTCGCCAGCGCTCGTTGGGCGAGACGGTCCTGGGGCCTAGCGAGCGTCGCCTCGTCGAGTTCGCGAATGACGTCATGGTCGAGGAACGTGAAGTAACGCAACAACGCCGGGACCATTGAATCCTCGGTATTGAGAAGGAACTGATGCAACGCGAAGGGTGACGTCAGTGCCGCATCGAGCCAGACCCGATCGTTGCCGCCCTCGGACTTGCCGAACTTCTGTCCATCGGGACGAAGCAGCAGGGGTGACGTCACGCCGTGGACCACGCGACCCGTGACCCTTCGAACGAGCTCGGTGCCCATGGTGATGTTTCCCCACTGATCCGAACCGCCCAATTGCAGCGAACAATCCTGATCCTGAGCGAGTCGCAGAAAATCGTACGCCTGCATGAGCATGTACGAGAACTCGGTGAACGACAGACCCACGTCCTCGCGATCGAGGCGGCTCTTGACCGACTCCTTCGCGATCATCTGGTTGACGGTGAAGTGCTTACCCACGTCACGGAGAAAATCAGTCAGTGAAATGGTCGTCAACCAATCGGCGTTGTTGAGCAACAGCGCCCTCGACGTACCCGCCTCGGGGGTGAAATCCAGGTACTTGGACAATTGCGCGCGAATTCCTTCGATGTTCTCCGCTAATTGCTCGGGCGTCAACAGCGGGCGCTCAGCCGCCTTGAAGCTGGGGTCGCCCACGAGTCCGGTCCCGCCGCCCGCCAAGGCGATCGGACGATTGCCCGCCAATTGGAGACGTCGCAAGAGGCATATCTGCATCAGGCTGCCCAGGTGCAGCGAAGCGGCGGTTGGGTCGAATCCGATATAGGCAGTGACGCCGCCCGTGCTCAGACGGTCGAGGATTGCCTCGTCGGTCGTCTGGTGAACCAAGCCACGAAACTGCCAATCTGCACGTAGATTCATGGGCGAAGTCTACGAGACTCTTTCAACTACAAGAGTGCGTAGGACGGCACGTGGGTCTGCAACCATATGACGAGTGAGTTCCACGCACCGGTCACCTCGGCGACTCCGATCAGGATCAACATCACGCCGCCGATCAGTCCGATCACTCGGCTGTGGCGCCGTAGCCACTTGGATACGCCCTGCATCCATTCGGTAGCGATGGCGGCGACTACGAACGGCACCCCGAGGCCCACGCAGTAGACGAAGGCGAGTATCGATCCGCGAACCGCCGTCGTACCCGACGACGACGCCGCGAGCCCGAGGATGGATCCGAGGGTTGGTCCGATGCACGGAGTCCATCCGAGAGCGAAGGTGAAACCAAGAATCGCGGCCCCGATGACGGTCACTCGCGGCAGTCGATGGATCCGACGCTCGCGCGACAGCCACGCCGAAGGGAAGAAGCCCGCGAAGAACATTCCCAACAGGATCGTGAGCGCACCAAAGACGATGTCGAGCGTGCGCTCGTGGGTTCGAAGCGTGCTGCCCAGGCCCCCGAAGAGTGCGCCGAAGCTCACGAAGACCAGAGCGAAGCCCAGGATGAAAGCCAACGAACCTACGACGGCCCGCCCCCGCCCGGTCCTGCCCTCGACGTGACCCGACGCGCCACCGAGAAAGGCGAGGTAGCCGGGCAGCAATGGCAGAACGCACGGCGAGATGAACGACACGAGGCCCGCCGCGAACGCCAGCGGGAATGCCGCGACCAGCGAGGCGGGCAGGGTCCCAATCACGACGTGCGCCCGCGACGTTCACGGATTGACAAGTTCATCGACTCATGACGACGCACGTTGTCATCACGATCGAGCACCGTGGCGACGACCACGCTCACGCCGGTGTTCGCCAGTCCGAGCGTGATCGCGCGGCGAAGTTCGTAGCGCGTGGTGACCCTTACGCCGACGTGGCCGAATGCCGCCGCAATAGCAACGAGGTCATGGGGACGAGGCGTGCCAAAGAGTTGTTCGAAACGGTCAGGTTCGAGTGAACTTGCCTGGGGCAGGAAGGAGAAGATCCCTCCTCCGCGGTTGTCCGAGACCACCAACACGCACGACCCGCCGGCGTCACCGAGCCCGTCGACCAGCCCCGAGACGTCGTGCAACATCGTCAGGTCGCCCACGAGACCGACGCCCTTCTGGGAGGCACTCACGCCGAACACCGTCGACACCACGCCGTCGATACCGTTCGTACCGCGATTGGCGTAGGTCGCGCTGCGCCGGGTCTCCGCCCACCACTCAACGTCGCGAAAGGGCATCGAGGAACCGAGCACCAACGGCACCTGCTGTTCACCGCAAACCTCGACCACAGTGCGAGCGACGATCGGCTCGTCCAGCGCGTCATCATCCGCCTCTTGACTGCGCAGAGACTCGCCCACCGACTGCGAGGCACGCGACCACATCCCTACGTAGCGCTCGTCGCCACGCAGCACCGCCACGTCACTGCTCGGCAAACCGGTGAAGACCTCGCTGACCAACCCGTCGGGGTCGGCGACCGGGCCAGCTCCGAGGAGAGCCACCGTGCGGACATTCCACTCCAGCAACTGCTTGGCCAAGACCTTGGACGCGGGCAGCCCGCCCAAGCGGACGACGACGTCGGGCTTGGCATCCTTCGCGAAGATCTCGTCGCGAAGGAGTGGATCGAAGTACGCGATCGTTCCTTGTGCCGTGGCGTCACCGAGCACCGCCCAATCCAGTGCCCGGCACTGGTCGATCACCGCGGCGTCGACACCTTGGCCCACAACCGCGAGTACTCGCTGTCCGTTCACCTCAATCATGGGAGCAGCCACGGTCGAGCAGTGGAAATGGTGCCAACTCGAACCGTCGGCGCGACCGGTGGGCACGTCAAGCACGTCACCGAGCAGCGGCTCGGTGAAGGCAGCATTCAGGTGAACCGGTCCGGCTCGACCCGGCTCGCCCACTGCACTTGACCAGAGGCGACTTGCGAGTGCCCGCCACGATGACGACGCCTCAATTCGAGCGACACCCGGCTCTTCGAATCGGCGAACCATTGGGCCGAAGAGGTCACGCTGCTCAATGGTCTGGGAGGCACCGACGCCATGCAGTTCCGGGGGGCGGTCAGCGGTGAGGACGAGCAAGGCGACACCAGCCAGATCTGCTTCGGCGACCGCTGCGTGCAGTTCCGCCGCCGCCGAGCCACTCGTGACGATGACGCCTACCGGGCGTTTCGTCGCGAGAGAGCGACCGATTGCGAAGAAACCGGCACTGCGCTCGTCGATACGCACGTGCAGTCTCAACTCGGAGCGCGCGGCACAGGCCACGGCGAACGGGGTCGAACGAGAACCGGGACAGACGACCACGTCACGAAGCCCACTTCTCGACCACTCGTCAAAGAGCGTGGCCGCAAAAGTCGACTGCACGTCGGCCGGGCTAGGTACGCTCTGTTGCAATGCCACTCCTCAGTTTCGACCGCCACGGCAGCGGCCCAGCCTTCGTCTGGTTACACGGCTTCACCCAGACGCGAGCTTCGGCACACCAGTTCCGTACCATTCTGGCAGGAACCTGCGAAGTCCTCACGCTCGACCTTCCCGGTCACGGCACCGCGGCCACCGTCAGCGCAACCCTAGAGGAGACCGCAGATCTTCTGGCGGCGACGCTCCCCGATGAACCCGTGGCCCTGGGCGGCTACTCCTACGGCGCTCGAGTAGCCCTGCACGTCGCACTGCGGCACCCGACCCGCGTGAGTCGCCTCGTCGTGCTCGGCGCGACTCGAGGCATCAAGGACGAAGCCGAGAGGGCGGGGCGTCGTGACCGTGACGAGGCATTGGCGCGGCGAATCGAAGCTATAGGCACTCGCGCATTTCTCGACGAATGGCTCGCCCAACCGATGTTCGCCACGCTCGCCCGCGACGAGATCGAGATGGCGGCGCGCAGCAGCGACGCGAGTGGACTCGCGAATTCCCTTCGTCACTCGGGCACGGGTAGCCAAGAATGGCTCGACGATCGACTCGCGTCGATCACCATGCCCACGCTCGCTCTCGCGGGCGAACACGACGCGAAGTTCACCCTTGAGGCGCGCGCCATCGCTCGAGGCGTCGCGAACGGTTTCTACCATCCGATAGCCAATGCCGGACACGCCGCACACCTGGAACAGCCGGCACTCAGTGCAGAAACGGTCCAATCGTTCTTGCTCAGCGCGTAACGAAGAAGGTCGCGACAAGTAGCCCGCCCAGTGCGAGTTGCGTGCGCGCGGACGCCTGCAAGAGTGGCAGGAGTTCGCGGCCACTTCGTGGCGAGAACGCCATCTTGAGTGCGGGCACGTAGAGCACCAGCGCGAGTGCGCCAACGACCGCTTCGCCACCCGCCACCATGGCGAGGGCGGCTGCCCCCACGCACGCCGCGTAGAGCCAGGAGGCCCGCTCGCGTCCCAGACGCGCCGCCAACGTCTTCTTGCCGGCGAGCTGGTCGCCCTGGACGTCGCGCAGATTGTTCGCCTCGAGCAGCGCGCACGCCATTGCCCCCGTCGCGAGACCGAACCACCACGACGCGCCCGGCACGCTTCGGTGCTGGACGTAACTCGAGCCAACGGTGGCGACGAAGCCGAAGTAGATCATGACGAAGAACTCGCCGAAGCCGTAGTAGCCGTACGGCTTCGGGCCCCCGGTGTAGAACCAACCGGCGAGGATCGCGGTGAGCCCCACGGCCACGAGCCACCACGACGTGCGTGACGCCAGCACCAACCCCGCCACCGCGCCGACGCTGAACGATCCCCACGCGGCGTACTTCACCCGAGCGGGTGCCACGATCTTCGAGGCGGTCAGACGAAATGGCCCCACCCGAACCTCATCGGTACCGCGCACCCCATCCGAATAGTCGTTCGCGTAATTGGTGCCTACCTGCAATGCCAAGGCCACCACGACGCACAGTGTTGAGTTCAGCCAATTGATCGAAGCGGGGCGCACCAGAGCGGAGCCAACGACAACGGGCACGAGTGCGGCGGGAAGGGTGCGCGGCCGTGCCGCGAGGACCCAACGCCGAACGGGCCCGGGCGTGTGGCTCATGGACGCTTGGGAAACTTCGAGAAGTCCGGCTTACGGTGCTCGACGAAGGCGTTGCGACCCTCCTGCCCCTCTTCGGACATATAGAACAGCATCGTCGCGTCGCCCGCCAACTGCTGGACTCCCGCGAGGCCGTCTTCGGCGGCGTTGAAACCCGCCTTCAGCATCCGAAGTGCGATTGGTGACAGTGTCAGGATTTGGCGGCACCACGCGATTGTCTCGTTCTCGAGCCTCGCGAGCGGCACGACCGTGTTCACCAGCCCCCAGTCGAGTGCCTGCGCCGCGTCGTACTGGCGACAGAGGAACCAGACCTCCTTGGCGCGCTTAATGCCAATCGTGCGTGCCAGCAGTGAAGAACCGTAACCCCCGTCAAACGAACCCACGCGTGGGCCGGTCTGGCCGAAACGTGCGTTGTCCGCCGCGATCGAGAGATCGCACACCAGATGAAGGATGTGACCGCCACCGATCGCGTATCCGGCAATTTGAGCGATGACCGGCTTGGGGAGTCGTCGAATCTGAATCTGCAGGTCCAGCACGTTGAGTCGGCCCACGCCGTGGCGCGCGACGTCGTCATCACCGATATAGCCGTCGTCGCCACGAATCTTCTGGTCGCCACCCGAGCAGAACGCGTCGGGGCCAGCACCTGTGAGGATTATGGCGCCTACCGTGATGTCGTCGCGGGCGCGCTCGAACGCGTCGGAGAGCTCGAAGAGTGTCTGGGGACGAAAGGCGTTGCGTCGTTCAGGACGATTGATCGTGATCCGAGCAATCCCCTCGCCCACCTCGTAGATGATGTCGCCGTACTCGCCGGCGACCTCCCATTGGGGCAACGGCCACGAACGAAACTCGTCGACGGGGTCTATGGGTGATCCGTGGATGACAGTGTCAGACATGTCGTCCACGCTATCGCTCGCTCAGACCGGCGACATCAGTTCACCGCGGACCGCCCGGTCGCCCGGTCGCAACTCGTGGTCGCGCAAGCGATCGTGCAGCAGAGCCCGAACGCCGGCGTAGGCGGGGTCGCTGAAGCGATTCACCCGCTGGAGCGGATCGTCGCCCAGGTCGTAGAGCTCCCCCTCGCTGCCGTCGTGCGACGTGCCCGCGCCGTACTCGGTGTACAAGTGCTCGCGAGTGAGGATCGACCTGACGTGCACACTGACACCGAATATCTCCGAGTCCCACTCGGTCACCGTCGCGTCGAATGAACGAGCCTCGGCGTCGGCGTCACTCACGGGTAGGGCCGCCCCCTCAAGCCAGTACGGCGCGGGTTGGCCCGCGACCTGCAAGAAGGTCGCGGCGAGTGACACCAGGCTTACGGGGGCCGTGACGACACTCGCGACCGGCGCGCTCGAACGAGCCGGTCTCCAGATAAGTGGTAGCCGCAGCAACGCATCGACGTGGTAGGGGCCCTTAAAGAGGAAACCAAAATCACCTTGGAACTCGCCGTGATCAGTCGTAAAGATCACGTCCACATCCTCTCCCCAGCCCCGCGCTTCAACGGCGGCGAGTACCCGGCCAACGGCCTCGTCGATCAACTCGACTTCAACGGCGTTGAGCGCGTTGACCTCGCGGACCTGGTCGGCGGTCAAGGTTGCGGGTACCCACTTCGCTGGTGCCTCGAAGTTCGAGACCAGCGTGCCGTCGTACCACGAACGCCAATGGCGAGCTTTGACGTCGATGAGCGCCTCGCGTTCCGACGCCTTCTGCGGGTAGTTAACCGGCAGCGGCACCTCTCGCCACGGCACGCGTGCGACCTCAGACTTCGGCGGATCCCAGGGGTGGTGCGGATCGGGGAAGCTCATCCAACAGAACCAGTCCTGCTCGGTGCTCTGTCGATCGAGCCACTCGATCGTGCGCTGGGCCACCCAGTCGGTGTGGTACCAGTCGCGCTTGATGTCGTTGTACTTCA
>Ga0307375_10003177_pt1 | contig 16315 bp, 12 predicted proteins | sample TR1MG_FD_202531 | JGI IMG/M metagenome (GOLD analysis project Ga0307375, IMG submission 202531) | Soil microbial communities from Risofladan, Vaasa, Finland - TR-1 | ecosystem: Environmental > Terrestrial > Soil > Coastal area > Acid sulfate soil | place: Finland: Risofladan, Vaasa | collected... | reverse complement strand
TCGACGCGCTGCGCATCGTTGCAAAAGGCGTGAACACACTGCTCACGCCCGACAACGCCGTGGTGATGGTGACGCATTATCAGCGCCTGTTGAATTACATCGTGCCGGATTACGTGCATGTGATGGATGGCGGACGCATCGTCAGAACCGGCGGCAAGGACCTCGCGCTGGAACTGGAGGCGCGGGGCTACGACTGGTTGAGGGTGGCAGCGTGACCATGACTTCAAAACCGGAAACCAAAGAGCAATGTTTCGAGCAATTGCTGCTCGGCAAGACTGTCAAATCCGAAGCCTGGCTGGAGCAGATCAGGCTCGAAGCGCTGGCGCATGCCAAGACACTTAATTTCCCGTCTGCCCGGAATGACGACTGGCGTTTCACCGATTTGTCCGCGCTGTTCACACACGGTTTTCAGGCTGTGGATTCCTATGCCAGGCTGACACTGCAGGACATCGAAAAATTCATCATCCCCGGCGCGATTCGCCTGGTTTTTGTGGACGGCAGTTATGCGGCAGAATTGTCCGATCTGACCCTTGCCGGAAATGGCGTGACGGTAGCCCCGCTTACCGATCGCTTCGAAGATGGCAAGGTCGAGGTAAATTTTGGCCGTTATGCGCCGTATAAACTGGATGCATTCGTCGCGCTGAACACCAATTTTTTCGAGGACGGCGCATGGGTGCATGTTGCCAGGGAAACGGCCGCGCCGATTCATCTGCTGAACGTGGCGACCAAACGCGACAACCCGTTCGCCATTTACCCGCGCTGCATGGTGGTGATGGAAGCAGCCAGCCGCGCAACCCTGATCGAGGACTATGCGGCTTTTGATGAAGGGATTTATTTTTCCAATACGGTGACCGAGGTGGTGCTGCAAGACCGCGCGCAATTGCAGCATGTGCGGGTGCAGCGCGAGGATAAAAATGCATTTCATGTCGGGCACAGTTCGGTGGTTGCCGGGACAGACAGCAAATATGCGTCGATTTCCATTGCCCTGGGCGCGCGCATTTCGCGCCATACGCTGCATGTCAAACAGCAGGGTGAGGGCGCCGAGATACATCTCGACGGACTGGCATTGATCGGCGGCCGCCAGATCGCCGACACCCACACGCTGGTCGATCACGCCGTGCCGAGAGGCAAGAGTGTCCAGTTGCACAAATGCATCGCGGACGGATCATCGCATGCGATTTTCAGCGGCAAGATCATGGTGCACGTTGGCGCGACAGGAACCGACTCCGCGCAAAGCAGCCGCAACCTGCTGCTCTCCGGCAAGGCGCATATCGACACCCAGCCGCAGCTTGAAATCTTCAATGACGATGTGAGTTGCAAACACGGCGCGACGATCGGGCAGATCGATATGGATGCGCTGTTCTTCCTCAAGAGCCGCGGTCTTTCCGAAGAGCGGGCCAGAAACCTGCTCACCCATGCTTTCGCAGCCGAGATTATCGACAAGATTACAGTCCCGTCTTTGGTCGAAACATTGGGCCGGACCATCCTTGAGCGCATGAACGGGGATCGCGCGGGCGGGGTAAGCAAATGAAGATGGAAAATATTTCTGTTGCACAAACGCATGGCGCGATCGATCAAGCCGGGCTGGACAGGATCAGGGCCGACTTTCCGATACTAAAGCTGCAGGTTGCAGGCAAGCCGCTGGTCTATCTGGACAACGCGGCGAGCAGCCAGATGCCGCAGCCGGTCATCGACCGCATGGTGCGCTACCAGAAGGAAGAGCACGCCAACATCCACCGCGCGGTGCATTACCTGAGCGAACTGGCCACGAAGGAATACGAGGAAGCGCGCGTCAAGGTCCAGCACTTCCTGAATGCAAAGGAATCGCGTGAAGTCATCTTCACGCGCGGCACCACGGAAGCAATCAACCTGGTGATGCACGGCTACGGTCGCGCCTTCATCGGCAAGGGCGACGAGATCATCCTGTCCGGCCTGGAGCACCATGCGAACATCGTTCCCTGGCAAATGCTGGCAGAAGAGAAGGGTGCGGTGATACGCGTGATCCCGATGAATGATCGCGGCGAATTGCTGATCGATGAATTCAAGGCGCTGTTCAACGAGAAGACAAAATTCCTCGGATTGAGCCATGTGTCGAATGCGCTTGGCACGATCAATCCGGTGAAAGAGATGGTCGCCTTCGCCCACCAGCACGGTGTGCCGGTGCTGCTCGATGGCGCGCAGGCCGCACCGCATCAGTCCATCGATGTGCAGTATCTGGATTGCGACTTTTACGCGTTCTCCGGACACAAGATGTGCGGCCCGACCGGTATCGGCGCGCTGTACGGCAAGGCGCATTTGCTGGAGAAGATGCAACCCTACCAGGGCGGCGGTGACATGATCCTGTCGGTGACCTTCGAAAAAACCGTTTACAACGTGATCCCGTCAAAATTCGAGGCGGGTACGCCGCCTATCATGGCGGCCATCGTTCTGGGCGCGGCGATCGATTATTTGAACGAAATCGGGCTGGGTAATATCGAGGCATACGAGCATGAACTGCTCGGGTATGCGACTGAAAAAATATCGGCAATGCCCAGTATCAGGATCATCGGCACAGCCGCGAAAAAAGCAGCAGTATTGTCGTTCGAGATCGAGGGCGTACATCCGCACGATGTCGGCACGATACTCAACTCGGAAGGCATCGCGATCCGTACCGGCCACCATTGCGCCCAACCGGTGATGGATCGTTTTCATGTGCCCGCCACCGCGCGCGCTTCATTCGCGTTCTACAACACCAGGGAAGAGATCGACAAACTGGTCGCCGGTATCCGCAAAGTGCAGGAGATGTTCACATGAGCGACACCAGTTCGACAGATATGCGCCAGCTCTACCAGGAAGTGATTCTCGACCACAATCGCAAGCCGAGGAATTGGGGTGCGATCGCGGATGCGAACCGCCATGCCGACGGTCACAACCCGCTGTGCGGCGACCACATCAAGTTGTCGATGAACGTGCAGGGCGACAAGATCGAGAGTATCGGCTTCGAAGGGCACGGTTGCGCAATCTGCAAGGCATCTTCGTCGATGATGACCAGCGCGGTGAAAGGTAAAACCGTACAGGAAGCGGAAATGATGGTCGATGAATTCCGCGGCATGACGACCGGCACGCTCGACCCTGAAAACCAGGCCAATCACCTGGGCAAGCTCAAGGTGTTTGCCGGCGTCAAGGACCTGCCGTCGCGGGTAAAGTGTGCAATCCTGCCCTGGCACACGCTGCACGCTGCTCTGCATTCCGAACAATCGGCCTCGACTGAAGGCCAGAACGATCCCATTCCCGATTCGGGAATGGTCGCATAACCATTGCCATGATATTAGACACCTTATGCCAAAAATAGCCGACATCGAAGACACCCCGAACCCGAACGCGGTCAAGTTCATCCTGAAGGACAGATTGACCTGGGGTACCGCGTGTTCCTACGCGAGTGCAGAGGCTGCCGCAGCCGACCCGCTTGCCACCAACCTGTTTGCCATTCCGCATGTCACCAATGTGTATTACATGGACAAATGGATCACTGTCACCCAGGATGGCGGGGCGGACTGGCCGAAACTGGTGCGCGAAATCGCGATGCCGATCAGGGAGGCGGAAGCCGCCGAGAAACCCGAACATGAAGCCGTATCAAGCTTCGAAGATGATGATCCGAGGCTGGCAGCGATTCGCAAATTGCTGGACGAGCAGGTCAGGCCCGCTTTGGTATCCGACGGTGGGGATCTGCAGATCGTCGGTCTGGAAGGAAACGTGCTGTCGATACGCTATTTCGGCGCATGCGGAAGTTGTCCGAGCTCGCTTGCCGGCACGCTTTCCGCGATCGGCAATCTGGCGCGTACCATCGAGCCCGATATCGAAGTGGAAGTGGTATGAGCGAATGGGTGGACGTTGCCCGCGCGGACGAGATATCAGTCGGCAAACCTGTACATGTTGAAATAGACGGCGCCGGTATCGCGGTGTTCAAGCTTGAACAGGCGTTCTACGCAATCGAGGATGTCTGCACCCATGACGGCGGCAAGCTGACCGGCGGCTGTATCGAAAACGACGTGATCATCTGCCCGCGCCATGGGGCGCGATTTTCAATCAGGACCGGGGAAGCACTATCCGCCCCGGCCTATGAGCCGACGGCGACATTTCCGGTCAGGATCGAAAATGGCATGGTTCAGGTAAGGGACGATCGCTGGGATTAGTTTCGCTACATTGCTTGCCGAATATTTCGGCTCGATTTCAGCGGGTGGGGGTTTGATTTCGCTGGCTTGTACCCAGGCAATTGCCATACGCTATCTGCAAGAAAAAATCCCGGCTTAATTTCAGTTTCGTGGCGAGAATGGCCTGTCATTAGTTGCGTGCCCTCTGCTATAATCCGCGTCCTCGGGGCGTAGCGCAGCCTGGTAGCGCACTTCGCTGGGGGTGAAGTGGTCGGAGGTTCGAATCCTCTCGCCCCGACCAGTAAAATCAAGCAGTCAGTTGTGATGATAAGCCGGCCAAAAGCTGGCTTTATTCATTTCACGATGAGGTTCCCGGCAAATGTTCTGCAGGGAAGTTTTTCATCTGATTTTCGATCATTTTTACGAATTCCGCCGCAGGAACTGCAGGCGAATACAGAAATCCCTGCACATAATCGCAACCGAATGACTTCAGCAAGCCGAGCTGACCCTCGGTTTCGACGCCCTCGGCTATGGTCTTGATGCCCAGCTTGTGTGCCATCACGATGATGGCCTCGGTTAGCGCCTTGTCGTGCGCGTCCAACTCCAAATCCTTTATGAAAGAACGGTCGATTTTGAGGTAATCGATGTCAAATCGTTTCAGATAGGAGAGTGCGGAGAAACCGGTTCCGAAATCATCGATCGAGACTTCAATGCCGCCGTTCCTGAATTCCAGAAGCTGCTGGTTGATTTGTGAGGAACCCTTGAGCAGCAATCCCTCGGTGATCTCCACGGTAATACCCTTTCCGGGCAACCCCAGTCCGTTGATCTGCTCCAGCCAATCAAGCTTGTTATTGTGTTCGAACTGTACCGGGGATTTGTTGACGCTGACCTGGATAATGAGCCCGAATTGATTGTGCCATTGCTTCACACTGTTAATCGCTTCCCGGAAAACCCATTCACCGATTTCGTGGATGAGCCCGGTTTCTTCCGCCAGGGGAATAAAGTCGGATGGGCTGATCATGCCCCGAACTGGATGCTTCCAGCGCAGCAAAGCCTCTGCCTTTAAAATCTTTCCGCTGCTAAGCTCCACAATGGGCTGGAAATACAGATGCAATTGATTGCGGACGAGCGCCTTGCGCAGGTCTTTGGTCAGCTCGAGCTTTTCTTTAACCTCTTGTTGCATGGCTTCGGTAAAGTAACCGAAGCGGTTGCGACCTTCCGCCTTGGCCACATACATAGCCTGGTCAACGTGTTTCAGCAGGCTTTCAATATCCTGTGCATCGTCCGGATAAACGGTAATTCCAATGCTGGCCGAGCTATAAACTATATTGTTTCCCAGTGTAAATGACTTGTTCAAATCAAGAATGATATCTTTGGCAACACGCTCTATATACTGGTGCCCACTGATATCAGGCAGGATGATGATGAATTCGTCCCCCCCCAAACGGGCGACAGTGTCCGTGTCGCGCAAACATCTGCGGATACGCTGTGCTGATTCAACCAGTAACAAATCACCTGCTTGATGTCCCAATGTATCGTTAACTTTTTTAAATTGATCAAGGTCGATCAGCAATAGCGCCACTGACGATTTGTTGCGCTGAGCTTTCTTGATTTCCTGTTCCAGCCGTTCCAGGAACAGATTGCGGTTGGGCAGTCCGGTCAGCACATCATAGTTGGCCAGCTTGAAAGTTTTTTGCATGCTGGCATGAAAATAAGTGTCCAGTGTCAGGTCCATGTCAAAGAACACCACTTTCAATATCGCATCATGTGCTGCGACCAGTTTCACGTTGTCATTCCCGTATATGTCGCGCAAAATCGGCTGCAGGGAAGACAGGTATTTCCGGTATGCCCCGGTATACCATTTGGGTTCCAGCCCGACCCGTTGATGTGTGTAGCCGACTTTCAGCCGGCTTGAGATGTAGTCATCACCGTAATCGCCTGCCGTCAGCTCCATAAAATATCGGGATTGGATAACCTTGAGACGGTTGATGGAGGCTTCATCGGGAAGCATCCTTTGCAATTCCGGGAACGAGAACATGTGCCGGTAAAATGCGTCCGTAAAGGAGTCGATAACGGCTGCATTGCTTTCCAGATACTGATGAATCTCGCGCAGTATTGTGATGTCGTCAGCGGAGAATTCCAGGAACTGCTTGCGCTGGGCAATACTTTCGGGAGTAACCAGCTTCTCTTGCGACATATAGTCCGAAAGTATTGTTTTTTGCCTCATTGATTCTCATCCTCCCTGTACAAACCAAAATGATTTCGTCCGACCTCAGGTGCATACTTTACATTAAATACCAACAATTACTATTGTGGTTTTATCAGTCCGAACTCTGCACATTGGCTTTATCTGATTTGCCTGACTGTCCGGATGGCCCCGGCGCACTACTGAAGTAATCAGCCTTTTTTCGGGTAATCACAGAAATACGGCCAAGCAACGATTCGTCCCATCCGATTAATCAGGCCAGCCAGATGCGATTAACAGTCCATTAGAAATGGCTGCGACGCTGAAGCAACTTTCCGGCTCGGAAATAAATCCGGTTCTGACGGAGACGATTGCTGCCAGCAGGTTATCCGGAAATCCTGGCACTGGTTTCAAAATACGCCATGTATAATCGCCGGCGCTTGACCGGGCATCTTGCCGGTGTGGGGTTGCACCCCGCCAATATTCCGATATTTCATCAATAATCCGACATGCCTATTCCAGACAATACTCAACCTGATACGCTCGACCCGGAAGACTGGAATGCCCTGCGCGCGCAGGGGCATCGTATGCTCGACGATATGTTCGACTATCTCGCGCAGATACGATCACGCCCGGTCTGGCAACCGATACCCGACAGTGCGCGTGCGCAATTTCGCCAACCGTTGCCGCAGCAACCCACAGATATCGCCGTTGCGCATCAGACTTTCATGCAATCCATTCTGCCCTATGCCGCGGGCAATACACATCCGGGCTTTATGGGATGGGTGCAAGGCGGCGGCACCCCGGTTGGCATGCTGGCGGAGATGCTCGCCGCGGGCATGAATGCCAACCTGGGCGGACGCGACCAGATGCCGATCGAAGTCGAACGGCAAGTGTTGCGCTGGGTGTGCGAATTGTTCGGCTTCCCGGAAAATGCCAGCGGCCTGTTCGTAACCGGGACTTCAATGGCCACGCTGATTGCCATACTGGTTGCCAGCCGCGCCGCACTGGGCACAAAAGTGCGCGCGCAGGGCATTGCCGGAGAAGGCAAGCGCCTGGTTGCCTATACCTCGACCGAGGCACACGGCTCCATTGCCAAAATGATGGATATTGCCGGCCTTGGCACGGACGCGCTGCGCACCATCCCGGTAAACGAAAATTATGAAATGGACATCGCGGCGCTGCTGCAAACCATCGCAGCGGATCGCGCGCAGGGACTTATGCCATTTTTCATCACCGCCACGGCAGGCACCGTCAATACCGGCGCAATCGATCCGTTGGGCGTATTGGCCGACGTTGCCCGACAGCACGGTCTGTGGTTCCATGTCGATGGTGCCTATGGCGCACTGGCCATGCTCTCACCCGAAATTTCGCCGCGTCTGGCCGGACTGGAGCGGGCTGATTCGGTGGCATTCGATTTTCACAAGTGGGGGCAAGTACCCTACGATGCGGGTTTCATTGTGATCCGTGACAGCCGGCTGCAGCTGGATACCTTTGCCGCGCCTGCCGTCTATCTGCGCCGCGATACGCGCGGGATGGCGGCAGGCTCGCCCTGGCCCTGTGATTTCGGCCCGGATTTGTCGCGCGGCTTCAGCGCGCTCAAGGCATGGTTTACCCTGCAGGTATACGGCGCGGAAAAGATGGGCAAGGTCATCGCACACAGTTGCGAGCTCGCGCAATACCTGAAGCAATGCATTGCACAGACAACGGAGCTGGAATTGCTGGCCCCCGTCTCGCTGAATATTGTCTGCTTCCGTTACCGTTGCAGCGACACGGACCGCGTGAATGCGGAAATCGTGGTTGCACTGCAGGAATCGGGTATTGTCGCCCCTTCGGCCACCACACTGGACGGCAAGCTGGCAATACGTGCGGCCATTTTCAACCATCGCACGAATAGGGGGGATATTGATGCGCTAATCAGGACAACACTTGAACTCGGGGCTGCCAGAATATAAACCTGATAAACCGGAGTTGACATGGACCATCCCAACCCGACCCCCGAACACGCCTTTATCGGTACCGCCGAGCTGATGAGAATGGCTTATGTCGGCACCGATCTCACCCCGCTGGGCGAGGCGTTGCTGGCACGCGCCGGTGCGGGTCCCGACACAGCGAGCGCAGACGCGCTGCTGGACATTTCCACCATCTTGCAGCTGAAAGGCAACCACGAAGTGGCCTTGTCGGTACAGCGCGAAGCACTCAGGCTCAAGCAACTTTACCACCTGTCCGCGCCGCGCGGCACCACGGGCATACGACTGCTCGCGCTGATGACACCGGGCAACCTGATGGCGAACATGCCGCTGGATTTTCTGCTGGAAGATTCCGATATTGCGCTGGATATTTTGTATGTTGCGCCGCATCTGCCGGTCCCGGAAACGGTGCCTGATCACGATGTCATGTTTGTCGCAATCGGCGAGGCAGATGAAACTCTGGCGTTGCTTGACCAACTCGGCGACGTGCTCAAACACTGGCCCAGACCGGTATTGAACCGGGCTGAACGCATTTCCTGGCTTTCGCGCGACCGTGCCTGCAAACTGCTTGGCGATCTGCCCGGCGTGGCCATGCCCGCCACGTCACGATTGACGCGCAAGGAATTGGAAAGCATCGCCAATGACACGGTGCCGCTGCAGGATTATTTGTTCGACGCGACATTCCCGATCATCGTCCGCCCGGTGGGATCCCACGCCGGTCATGGCCTGGAAAAGATCGAGCATCCGGCCGACCTGTTCAATTATCTGCTTACCATACGTCAGGAGACGTTTTATATTTCCCGCTTCATCGATTACAGTGATACGAACGGTTTATTCCGCAAATACCGCATCGTGCTGATCGAAGGCAAACCTTATGCCGTGCACATGGGAATTTCCGCGCACTGGATGATCCACTATGTGAACGCCGGCATGGCCGACAGCGCAGAAAAGCGCGCGGAGGAAGCGCAATTCATGGCGGCGTTCGACAATACATTCGCTCCGCGCCACGCGATGGCGCTGCAGGCAATACACCAACACCTGCAGCTGGATTATCTGGTTATCGATTGCGCCGAAACACCGAGCGGGGAATTGTTGCTGTTTGAAGTCGACAACAGTGCAGTGGTACACACCATGGACCCGGTTGATCTTTTTCCATACAAACAGCCGCAAATGCGCAAAGTATTCGATGCTTTTCGTGCCCTGCTGGTGCGTGCCATCGGAGCGCACCCGGGCTGACTGATGGGACAAGCTGCATTGAATATCCTGCCCGTAACAGCCCGGCTTCTGGTCGAGGGCGGCGATAAACGCATCCAGCTCGATCCGCTGCGTAACGTGAACCGTTACGGTTGCGGACCAACGCCCGACCCGAACCTCCTCGACTATTCTTCCGCCACCGCTTCGGTGGTCTCGACGACGGCATTTGCGGCGGCCAACCGGCTGCGTGAACGGCTGGAACAGGATATGCGTTACCTTGCGCCAGACGCCATATATGAGCGTGAACTGGCACGGATACGCAGTGAGTTGCTGGCGTTATGCGAACTGGGGGATTTGCCGGAACCGGATATCGTCATCGCCGCATCGGGCACTGATTTGCACCGCATCGCCGCGCAACTCGCACAAGCCGCGTCCGACTTGCCCGCGCTGGTGCTGATGGTGGATGAAACGGAAACCGGCAGCGGCATACGGGCCGCCATTACGGATATGTCCCCCGCCATTGAAGTTGCTACCGTCGCCTTGCGCATGGCCGATGGTTTGCCGCGCAGTGCCGCGGAAATTGATGCACAGTTTACCAAGCTTGCGCTGCAAGCCCATGCCGCCGGGCGCCATGTGCTGCTCATTCAGGCCGACATTTCTAAAACAGGCATGATTGCGCCGGGTTATGGTGTTACTGCCGCATTGCAACAGGCATTGGGCAGTCAACTGGATGTGTTGATCGATGCCTGCCAGTTCCGCATTGCTCCCGCCACCCTGCGCGCCTGTCTGGCGAGGGGTTACAGCGTTGCACTGACCGGATCGAAATTCGTAGGCGGGCCGAGTTTCTCCAGCGCGCTGATCATTCCGGCCGGGACTGCCGGGCAGTTTCGTCAACGACCTCTCCCGCGCAAATTGGCAAATTTTTCCGCCGCGGCAGACTGGCCGGCCTGTTGGGCGGTGCGGGAGGTGCTTGAGCGATCCTGGAACTTTGGGCTGCTGCTGCGCTGGGATGCCGCCCTGAGCGAATTGCACGCATTTCGCTCATTGCGAGACATAGACGCAACCCGATTTCTGCAAACTTTCGCACAGGCGATGCAGGACAGGCTTTCCGGCAACCCCGCATACTCGGCGGTTGCTGTGCCCAGGCTGGATCGCAGCGCCTTGCTTGAAAATTCCGGCTGGGATCAGATTCAGACCATATTCCCGTTTCAGCTGTACCGTGTCACCGACTCGGGAAGGCAAGCGCTCAATACCGAACAAACGCTGCAGGTCTATCGGGGTTTGCCGACTGCCGCGATGCACTGCCAACTCGGCCAGCCGGTCAACTACAGTACCGAACACAATGCATTACGCCTGTGCCTGAGCGCGCGCCTGGTCGTCCAGGCGGTTGCGAATCAGGGAAAAGATGGCGAGCGCATCATCACACAAGCATTCACTGTACTCGATCAGGCAGCCCGTTTGGCCCAGTCAACCTGAGCCGGCCGGTAGTTTGCGCAACTGTGCAGGTTTGCTTGCCGCACTTCTGCACCCCGGCATTTCTGTTTCAGGCTGCCGCACCCTGAGTTCGCGTCCGCACAGTTGAAATAGCCTGGTTTCTGCGCGTTATTCCGGGCTTTACTTGTCAAGCAAGCTGCTACCTTTGCATTGTCGCAATGGGTTCGAATATTTGATGCGATCAAGCATCAACCCGAAAAAGAGGGCAATGCCATGTCAAAACCAGCTGTGGTCAGACTTATCAGCAACAACAACGAGCAGCATTTAGCCGAGTCGCAGGCCATCCACGAGTCGCTCGGGCATGTTGAGGCCGAGCTGCAAGCCGAGCTGTCTGCACAGGCGCGCGCGCGCCTAAGTGCACACGCACGGGAATTGGCGGAAACACGCGAACGTGCCGAAATGGAATTGGCCGCGCAACTGGAATTGACGTGCCGGGAAGAAAACCGGCTTGCCGAGGTTATTCAGGCCAACCTGGAAACAGCAAAATTGGCGACGGCAGAAGTTCAGAACAGGCTGGATTCAGAGCTGATGCTTCAAGCCGAGAACCGGGCAAGGCTGGAATCCGAACTGCAGCTCAAAGCGGAAAATCAGTCAAGGCTGAATGCCGAGCAGCAGGCGCATGCCGAGTTGAAGCAGCGTTTGTTGTACGAGCAAAATACGCGCGCTGCCGCCGAAGCAAAAACCAGGGCGGAATCCGAGCTGGCTTTGCTCACAGAAAATCAATGGAAAATCAAGCTTGATGCCCAGCTTGAAGCCGAGAAAAAACTGCGCCTGCTCCAGGATGCGGTCGCCGAACTGGTGGTATGTACCGAACAGGTCACTGCGGAACGTTATGCCGCCGAACAGGCGCAAATGCTCCAGGCACAGGAGAAATTGCAACTGGAGACCCGGCTTCGTGACATGGCTGTCCAACGGGCTGAAGCTGATGCCGCCTATGCGCGGCTGGCAAAAAACAGGATCGATGCCGAGCAAGCCGAATTGAATCATGGCAACGAGCGCAACCAGGCCGAGCAATCTGCGCTACAGGCTGCTGAAAATCGGTCCAGCCTCGAACAACAGGCTGCCAGGCAGGCTCAAGAGAATGAGTCGGTCGACAAAGCCATTGCACTAACCATAGCTGAGAAGATTCGCCAAGAGCAACAGTTCGTCGCACAGTTGAACTTGAAACTGGCGGCCGAACAGGCGGAAGTTCAGGCCATGGACGCCCGTATCTGCGCAGAAACGCTTGCGTTGAGCGAAAGTGAATCACGTCTTGTCGCCTGTCAGGAAGCCGAGTTGGCCGCTCTGGCGAGAGCCGAAGCAGAACGTGCGGCTGCCGATGGGTTGATTCAGCGCAAGATACTTGAGGAGCAAGCCAGGGTTGTGGTCGAAACGGCCGAACGCGATGAAAACCTCGCATTCGAGGCGGCCAGACATCGTGCCAACAAGGCGCGGGAATTGGCGAGAGTCGAGGCGGAACGCAAGCTCAAGGCAGAGCGGGATGCCGCTGCAATATTGCTGTCGCAGGCTGACGCTGACAGGATGGCAGCGCAGCATCAGGAACAGGCCAATGTTTTGCTGCGCAAGGCCGAACTGAAAGCCAGGCAGTGCATGAACAGTGAATTGGCCGCCAGCCAGGCTGCAGCTTCCAAACTGCAAGCCGAGTCCGAACTGGCTGCGCTGGCGAAGCAACGCGCCGCAGTCGAATTGGAGGCTGCGCACGCGGTTGAGCTCAAGTTGCAGGCTGAAGCGAAGCAGCTCGAAATGGAACATGAACGGATCGTTGTTGAGCGTCAGGCCCAGCATGTGGCGGAACACAAGACTGAAATCGAGGCACGGATCATTGCCGAGATTGAAGCGCGTATGGACGTTGAATTGCACGCGATCAATGCGGATAACGAACGTCTGGAACTCGAGGTTCACACCAGGGAAATGGCCAAACAGGCGGAAATGCTCAATGCACAGGCAGTCCAATGCGCCCGGGATTCTGAGAAAGCCGCGCTTCGTGCCCTGAATATTGCCAAGGTTCGAGCCGAAGCCGAAAGCGAGGCACTCAGGGCAGAGGAAGCCAAGATACACGCAGAGGCCCTGGCTGCCGTGGGGTTCCGCAAACAGGCTGAAGCGTCCGAACGTGCCCGGATTGAAGCGATGGCACAAACCGAGAATATGGAGAAACGGCTTGCTATTGAAGAAGCCAATGCCGCCGCCGCAGAACAGGAATGCACTCAGCGCGAAGCGCTGGCTGCTGCTGCCGCACAAAAACGCAGCGCAATTGCAGAGCAGGCGAGTTCGGCGGCCGAACAGCGCGAGCAGCTGGAAATCCAATTGCTGGCCCAACAGCAGCAATTGCTTGAGCAGGAGCAGCAATTGCTCGAGCAAGCCATTCAACTTAAGACACTGGCAGAAGAAGCGGAACTGGTCATGCAGTTGCGCATCAGGGAGCAGAGCGAGGCGGTGAAGACAGAGCAGGATAAAATCGCCACCGAGCAGGCAGCGATTTTTCGGTGCAGGGAGCTTGCCGATACCGCGAACCGGGAGGCAGAGGAAGCTACGCGCCTTGTTGCGGAAATGACCGAAATTCGGATTGCGGAAGAACAGCGCGCTACCCGGGCAGATCAGGCGAAGATGCTTGCCGAACAAGCCGCATACACTGCCGCTCATGAGCGTACCGTCATCGCCGAACAGGCCGAACAATATGCGGCGCGCCGGCATGAAATGGAGCGGGAATTGCTCACGCAGCAACAGGCAAGCCTTGAGAACGAACGGGAAATACTGGTTGAAACCGAAATGCGGGTAAAGTCCGAAGCCCGGGCCTGTGCGGATTCGGAACAACGCAAAACCAGCATGCAGCGTGCCCGCATGTCCGCACAAGCCCAGGCGGAGTTGGCGCAGGCAGCTTCCCGCGTGGCGCGACAGCTTGCCGAACTGGAAGCGAATGGGCATATGTTGTTGCATGCCCGGATCGCACATTCACGCAAGGAAATCATCACACGCCGCCTGATGATGGGCCTGAACAGGGTCAGGCAAATCGGCAGTCTGGAAAAAACTGCCGGAATTGTCTTCGCCTCGATTCTGATCGGGCTTAGCCTGAAACTTTACAGCGTGCAGTCCGAAGGAATAGCTCAACCGGTCCGCGCCGATATGACGCAAGCGAACAAAACTGTGGCAGGTGCAGCCCGGAGCGGATTGAAGCCGGCAAGCTTTCGCCCGGCGGCGCATATCTCACTGGACAACCTGAAATTAGCCGATCATTTGGGAGAATAATATTTTTGAGTTTTGCATGATTGCGGGCATCCCGGGAAATTCAGCGATCATCCGCGGATTATGGAGTGCTGAATGACGGTAGTCGCGGTATTCAATCAAAAAGGCGGGGTAGGCAAGACCACCACCTGCCTGAATGTAACGGCTGCGCTGGAGATATTGCAGCAATTTCCGATCGCCCTGGACCTCGATCCCCAGGCGCATCTGACCCTGTCCTGCGGGATCAAATCGGTTCCGCAGGACAGCGGCCTGGCCGAATTCTTCAAGAATAAAACCCCGCTTGACAGCTTGTTGCGCGAAACACCGCGCGGCTGGCAAATCATCCCCGCCTCGCTGGAACTGGCAAAAGTAGATGCGCTGTACGGCAGCGACGCGAAGGCGGCGACACTGCTCAAGCAGGGATTGCGGGAAGAGCTGGCTCTATCCGGTGCCCCCATCCTGATCGATTGCTGCCCGATGCTGGGCGTACTGACGCTGAACGCATTGCTGGCCAGCGATCGGGTGTTGATTCCGGTATCGGCCGATTTTCTCTCGCTGCAGGGTGTGCACCGATTGGACAGCGCACTCAATGTGCTGGAAAAAAAATTGCAGCGCAGTCTGGAGCGGCGCATTGTGGTGACGCGCTTCGATTCGCGGCGCAAACTTGCATACGACATTTTCGACAAGCTCAAGGAACGCTACGGCCCGCTGGTCTGCAATACGCGTATTGGCGAGAATGTCGCGCTGGCGACCAGCCCGATGCATAACACCGACGTATTCGCTTATGCGTCACACAGCCCCGGTGCGGCGGACTATATGGCGTTGACCAAGGAATTGCTGGACACCGGATTTTTCACCGGCAACCAATAACATCAGGTTTGCGTTTCGCTTCAACCGGGAAATGATATTCAGCGCCACCATACGGTTTGCGCCAACCATCACATGTGCCAAATGAGCAGGGCGGTGCGGTGCAAATCATCCACCGGCACGGTTTCATGCGGTGCCTGATCAGGGATGGCAAAGGTGCTGCTGATAAACAGCGTACCGGGGCGCATTTCGGCACGCGCCTTGTGCCAGAGCCTTTCCATCGGCACCGGCGACAGATACGCGAACACGACATCATATTGCGACAAATCGCAGCCCCAAAAGCTACCCCAATGCACGCTGCTGTTGTGGTAGCCGCCCAGGCGGATGCGTAGCCAACTCCAAATGTACGGCAAGGGCGCTGCTTCCACGCCGGTATACGATCCGTCCGGTCGCGCTCCGGCGAGGTACGTCAATACTCCGCCCAGTCCGGAACCCATATCCAGAAATGCAAAGCCAGCGCCGGATTTTTCGGAAGGCAGCAACCGTTCCAGTGCCTGCCATACCCTGGTGCTGGAAAGATACAACGGAACCTGGGTGCGAAAAGTACCCCAATACACCAGCACGGTTACCATGAATGCCGCGAAGAAGAGGCCGGGCGGTAAATCTGCATCCAGCAATAACAACAGGGCAGGCACAAACAGCAGTTGCATTGCCAGCCACCAAACGGCAAGGCCGGAAAAATAGCTGAGTAGTGCGGCCAGTATTCCGCATAGCCAGGCAAGCATAAACAGCGAGGCGCTTACGCCGGTGATTTCAACCGCCAGCCAGATGAACAGGCATGCCGCACATTGCAACAGCAAAGCGGTAACGGAAGGGGGGGATTTTTTGAAAAAAAGCCGCATCTGACTATGAGTTACATCTTGTCCGTAAAGCGCCATGATAATGGTGAAACGGGGCAACATATTTGAAGCACACTGCGTTTTGTTTGTATTGCCCTGATTAACATACGAATAAATATTTCAGTTTTGCCCTAAAGTATTTTCGAATAGTGACGATAAACATACCAGGCGATTAATCGGTGCGGCTTTCCTTGCAAGCACCCTTCGTTTTTACCATGCTTTTTCTGTCCTATCGGTAAAGACAGCCAATCTTTGTAAGAAAACCCCCTACAGGCACTGTTCCTGAATTTGTACAAAATAATTGGCGTCCCTCCAATTATTTGCCCGCCCCCCATCGGGAATAATGCGTTCAACGTAATCGGCTGATCGAGATTGCGATAAAAATAATTTTGGGATGAACGCTGTTAAATTTTAAGG
>Ga0307375_10003176_pt1 | contig 16316 bp, 29 predicted proteins | sample TR1MG_FD_202531 | JGI IMG/M metagenome (GOLD analysis project Ga0307375, IMG submission 202531) | Soil microbial communities from Risofladan, Vaasa, Finland - TR-1 | ecosystem: Environmental > Terrestrial > Soil > Coastal area > Acid sulfate soil | place: Finland: Risofladan, Vaasa | collected... | reverse complement strand
TAAACAATGGAAACGTTTGCGAGTGCGGAACCATAAGCGTGTGTCTAACATTTGCTGAACATTCAGTACGTCGTCAACGAGCAATACTGGTCCTGTTGTAACGTGCTTGCTTAGTCTATCACTTAATGGAATAGCTTTTTTGGAAACTGCTTCCACGTGGGAGAATGCGGGATTGCGTTGGAGAATTAAATCCGCAATACAATCCCAGTCATCCGAGTCAAAAGCATCGCAGTTGATCTGCCAATTAATGGCACGACCAAATGAAATGTTTTTGATAAAGACAGACACTACAGAGCAAACTCAAATATAACAACAGTAAAGAAAACAACACCGCCAATCCACTTAATCATGATAATCTTTCGAGTTTTTATCCACAATCACTTCTACCGAATTACCACAATCGCGGCACACCCACATTGAGTGAATTAAAGTTTTTTCCATAAACTTTCTTACCTCAATGCGTTTCATTCTGATTCGACAAATAACACATATTACTTTCATGATTTCCTCACACCGTCACGCGGTGTTATTTTTTTGCATCATTTTAATTCATGTCTCAAATCAATAATAACTTCATGTTCATTCCACAGATGTTTTGCTGCTTCTTCACGAGACTCAAAACGACGAATGTACTGTGGTAACTGTGTGTATGGTGTTATGTGTTTCTCTTCAGCCAAATATGTCGGCGCTGTTTTTAACTTGTTTAGTTTAATTGCGAATTTTAACTTGTTTAGTTTAATTGCGAAATGTCGCATAAATTCTCCACGTATGAATCTTGCCAATATTTCAAAAAGTCACCGTGACAATTATTTGGCGCGCAGTAACAAACTAATTTCTTATCACAAAATACAAATTCGGTAATTGCGTCGTGAAAATATTGTGTGTTTATTGCGTATTGTGAATACTGTTGTATCACTTCTATTCGAGAACCATCTACGCCGATAACAAATGGATTCCCCCATGGAGATCCACGTCCAATATACAAATAATTATCATCATTACGCCAATCAAAATCTAAATCATAAATGTTCACTACTTCGATCATTTATTTTCTCGTTGTGCCGATCAATTGCGTCTTTGAATTCTGTTAAATGTTTTAGTGAACAGAATCTCCAAACACGAAGTGTGGTACCAATTAGTGTGCGAAGTGAAAAATGTTTCTTTGACGCTAGTTCACAATTTGGAAATCGACAAAGTTTATTTTTCATTAGTTTTTATCTCAGGAACAATATCGCCAGGTCGCACTTCAGAAAATGAATGATGCCTAACGTAAACATGGACTACACGAGTATCATAATTGTAATGTTCCCTGAGTGGATTATACACAGCCACAATTTCTACATCATCCAGTAAACTTGGAATCAAATTTTTGATCAAATTTTTAATGTGGTGTGTATCAATTTTGATTAGTCTGTCCCCCATTTTTCAACCTCTCAATTTGCTCTTTCAAAAGTTTAATTTTGGTTCTCAACTCGATGATTTGTTTTGCTGCTCTAACTGGATCACAAGGCCATCTATGGTCGCACCCTCTACAGCGTGGTCCATACTGCCAATGTCTAGCCAAAATATCAATTTCAAGTTGGGTGTCTTCCACAAATTTTCCTATGGACATGGAATTTCTTTTTTGCCATCGTTACATTTCGACCAGCTTTGACTAAAAACCCCAAAGTCAGAGAAGCCAACAATACCATCATTATCCAGGTCAGCGCAAACAGCAAGATTTACTTCACAAAAGGCTTTCCTGGTTGTGTAAAATCCACGATGCCTGCGTTCTCACTGTAATCTGAAGGAATGTTTTGGCTATTGACGACGTAACATCTAATCTCAGCTACATCACCAATATCAATAACCATGTTTAGATCCATTCGAGCTTCTGCGTTGCCAATGGAATCTACACAGCCAAGTTCAACAGGATCAACTGTGTCTGTACGAACCCAACAAGCTTTCACTACATCATCATAAGGCGGTGTTGGTTGGCAACCTGCGTTAAAAATTCCGCCAGTTTGAAGCAATGGAACATTCGGGCGAGGTGTAGGTGTTTGAGCGTTTGCTACTGAGCTAAGCAAAATTGCGAGACTGAATACTGTTAGTTTCATTTTGTTCTCCATTATTCGCGGCTACAGCCGCATTCGGGACATTCATTCGTTCCACTACAAGCTTCACAATCTTCATCACAGTCATTTTCACAATCTTGGCAACCGCCAAGTCCATCACAAAGTTCACAAGCTTCATTTTCAATCAGCGGCATTTGATCCTCCATTTATTTTTTGCCTCTAGCCAAATTTTCAGCCGATCTCACTAATGTTGTTGGCGTATCTATCCAACGTTGTACTAACATTCCACAAGCAAAACATAGCAATCCAAATAATATCATTCATCCTCCATTAGTAGCAAACATTCATCTGTAACTTTATAAGCCATTTTCACTTTTGTGCCTAACGCAGAAAGCTGATTTTCATTTAGCGCAGTAATCAAACCGTTGCGCATCATATAAGCCAAAATTTTCTCAATACCACTACGTGGATTTGGACGTTCTGGATCGTCATTCATTCGTTTCAAAACTTCATTGTTACGCAAAGCTTGGCTTAAATTGTAACTTGTAAAAATTCCCTTTCCATGTAATCCTTTTGGCGGACATTTTTTGGGATCGGAAAATTTATTGTTAATAATTTTTGAAATTGCCGACATTATAATTCCATTAGCAATAACCATCATGTCATCAGAAGAGCCATAAGACAACGCTTCTTCAATCATTGCAATTTCGCCATAGATGGCGTCGGTTGCCCATTTGTATTCGTTCAAATCAATTACCATGTGCCCATTAAAGATGGAAGCTATGGAACTGATTTTCAAAATCTTGACAAATGCGCGCGATGTAATTGCTCTGCGCAAATTATCACCGTCATGTTTGTATTTGTTTTCTTCATCCGTCCACAAATCTGAATCTTTGCGAATGTCTATGTAAGAAGTATCAACGTCAATAACAGTTCCATTCTTTGGATCTTGTTGTGGAATACATTTCTTCACCAATTCTTTTATTCGCGCAATAACTGGTTCACTAAAATTGGTTCGGCGTGTAGTATTTAATGGAGCTTTGTCGCGCATCGAACGCATCATCCAAACTCTAGCAATATCGCCAGACACAGCCGCATCTTTAGCTTTCAACGCGCGCAAATATGAAAGTGGAGTTGATACGTGAGCGATTGTTAGTGCTGGGGAAGGAATGACTGGAACATTTTGTTCTTGTTTAGAATAATTTTCACCGCCAGCATATTCACCACGACCTGATGATGAATAAATGTCCAACATTACTCGGCTCAAACCTTTTTGATCGCCAGCAGTAGACTCGCTCATCAAGCCAGATTCTTCAAGAACACAAACTCTTGATAAGCCAGCCAACAACATTTCAAACAATGGTTTGGGCCCTGTGAATCTCGAAGCACCTTTGAAAGAAATTCCACCTTCCAATGCGCAGTCTACCATTAGCGCAGTGTTGATGGAATTTTTGAGATTGGCTTTACCAACTCCACTATCGGCCAGCAAAGCAACATACAAGTTAAGCCCAGTGCCCAATACATTATAAGTGCGACCAATAATACCAGCAACAAGAGCGAAACCAGCCATGAGCGCCACTTCTTCATTAGGATGTGGCGCCATTTCATAAATTTCTTCACACAAGACTCCCATCAAACCTGGTGGGTATCCAACGTTGAGTTGATGTTGTTCGTCATTTATTTCAGGAACGACTACATCAGAATGAATTGGATTGTCTTTTACAAATTGTAAAGCATCGCGAACATTCAACGCTAAATAATCTTGGTTCATTCTGAGTTCCCAACGCTCATCTTGAACTTTAGATTGTGACATCAAATCTACAATTAGAGTTTGAAGTTCATCTGGCGATTTGATTCCACAGTTAGCCCAATGGTTAAGTAGCCACATTATGGCGCCATGGAAATTTGATCCTTCAATAATTGAATTGCGTGCTTCAGCGAATGAAGAAAATTTAGCATTAGCATGAGTTCCACTAACACTTTTTTGCCTTGTAGATTCTGGATGAAGTGGAAATGCTTTTGTTATTTCATTCCACTTGTATGGAGTTGAATCGCCGATGTATGCTTTACTTTGAAATGCGTTGTGCTTGTGGTGTAAAAATCCTGGCACACGTAAAACACGTACCAGGTCTTTGGCATTTCCGTCAGTATTGTAAGTGTTAGCAATTCCATTCATAACTTGGCCCCACTCTTCAATATCTTTTGTGGTGGTTAGCCAGTAGTAATGGAATTTGCCAGGGGAAGTTTCAACGACGATGTTGGGTGGGATTGGAAAATCGGAACGTGGTTCTTTCCGCTCTGTATCATCGTCTGCCCAAATGGCGCGGATGCGCTTGAGCATTTTACTTGTTCTATGTTTCTGTGGATCTAACGCTCGATCAAGTTCATTTACACAAAAGAAAATTCCATAATCAGATTGATTGATTAAATGTAATTTCTCTATGATTTGCTCTTGTGTTAAATTAAAGCCATCGTGAAAATGCTTTGGTATTTGATCTACTTTTTTGTCATCAATAGCACAAAAGGTATGTTTGTTACCAAAACATTTTAGAAATGAATGCTCAACGGCCACTCCAACCCCTTAAAAGGAAGCCAGCCCCCATCAACCCGATTAATGAATGTGGAGGAGTGGCGGTCCCAGCCTGGAGTATTGGCTGGGACCACCACAGTCACTTAGGCAGAAAGGGGTTGACAAACCACCTAGCGACATCGGTACTATGTTTGGACACCTCCCGACGGATAGACTATAGCGAAAAACTCTTGTACAAGCTACCCTGTAAAGCGTAGCACTAGCGTGGCCAAATAAAATTCAGTATACTCTAAATTAGGTAACTGTTAAATGATCAAATAATAAAAAACTCGCAAACGTGAAACGCATCAAGGGGTTGAAATGATAGGCGGCTTCACTGGAACATCTTTAGGGATGACTCTCCAGCAGTGCCTTGAGCTACGTGATTTGTTTGAAGATTGGAGCATTCACGAGTTACACGTTGGTGATTGTGTTGGTGCCGATCACCAAGCGTATTCAATTGCCAGACATCTGGGCATGAGAGTTGTTGGCCACCCTCCAACTAACCCAATCAAACGTACATTCCTGAAGTATGATACTGAATTTAGTCCATACCCTTATTTGGAACGCAATCACAATATTGTTGATTGTGTTAAGCGCGGCTCTGGTATGCTGTTTGTTGCTCCATCTTCAGATCATGAAACTTTAAGATCTGGAACGTGGGCTACCAAACGGTATGCTGAGAAAGTAGGATGCTCCATTTGTATACTAAGTAGAGGTTAACCCGCCATGAAAACAAAACGCAAAACATTCAAATGTGAAACATGTACACGTAAGCAATTCACAAACGCTGTTGAACTCAGCAAGCACTTCAAAAAATACCCAACACACCGCAACAAAAGACAGCAAATGCAATTTAAGTACAGCCAATCTGTGAGGGCAGATAGGCATCAGTCTGGCAACATCATTGCCCGAAATTCGGTCAATGGCTTACCAACTACCAAACGCGCAACTACTGCTCGCAAGGCGCAGAAGTTTTGTACCAATTGTGGTACGCGCATGATGCCCTCTCACAATTTCTGTGGTGGGTGCGGAGGCAAGCTATGAGTACAACAGTCCGAGTTACAGAACTGATCACTGATGTTGATATGCGACCGACACGAGCTTTGATTTCTGGTCGGTTCAAAGTTATCAACAAGCTGGGTCGTGGACAAATAGCACTTCTGGTTAATCGTTCTTGTACAATTGCCAGGTTCATTGACTCTGAGAAAACGATCCACACCATGTACGCTGATGAAGGTGAAGCTTTTGACCTTGCTACAATTGAAGACATGGTGAAAAAACGAACACTAGCCATCGGTGTAAGTGTTGTTCGTAACCCAAATGTCAAAGCAAAGAAAGTTACTGGCATCTCAGCTAAACAACTTGTTGGTAAAAAGAGAGCAACAGGATGAAGACAGATAAAATTTCTGAGTGGCTAGTAGCACAAGCACGTCTAAGACATTACAAAAAGTTGGAAGCTGATCTGAGATGTGAGATTTGTGACGATATGTTCGGTGGCCGCACAGGTCGATTCTCAGAGAAGTCAGAATTGGATCTTGAAAATGGTCAGCATGTGATGGTAAAAGCTACCAGCGTTACCAATCGCAGTGTTGATGAAGAAATGCTTCATCAACTTTATGCTGATGGGTTCCTAACTGAAGCTGATAATTTGTGCTTTGTTAGGAAGCTTGCTATTGTTGAGAAGTATCTCAACAAAGCACCATCCACTTCCAACGTTTGGAAAGCCATAACTGAGAAGCCTGGTATGCCAAAACTGGAGGTGAAGCAAGTATGAAAGTTGAAACGATAGATGAAGCAGTAGAGCAAACTGGCATCAAGATGTGTGTGTTTGGTTTTGCTGGCGCTGGCAAAACGGTTTTGTCAGCTACAACAGAAGCGCCAACTGTAATACTCAGCGCTGAAGCTGGATTGCTTTCTTTGAAGAACGCACCGGCTGAAGTTAAAGCAAGGCTAGCAGTAGTTCAAATCAAAACGCTACAAGACATGGGTCAAGCTTTTGCTTGGCTTCAAACTGGACACATGGCAGATTGGTTGGTGATTGATTCAATTTCTGAAATTGCGGAAGTTGTTTTGTCTTCAGCCAAGAGCACAAACAAAGATCCACGTGGTGCTTATGGCGACATGGCCGATGATATGCTTGAATTGATTCGGCAGCTGCGTGATCTACCAGGCTACAACGTCATGATGACTGCTAAACAAATCAGAGTCAAAGATGACTTCACTGGAATAACAAGTTATGTTCCAATGCTGCCTGGTCGACAACTCACTAACCAAATACCTTACATGTTTGATGAGATATTTGCGTTGCGAGTTGAGCCTCACCCCCAAGAGGCTGGCAAGTTCATTCGTGTTCTTCAGACTGGTCGTGATGTTGCTTATGATTGTAAAGACCGATCTGGAAAGTTGGACATGTATGAACTACCGAACATAGCACACATAGCACGCAAGATCCAGGGAAAGCCCCTAACAACTCCAGCAGCAGCACCCATCGTTGAAGATGAACCTGTTGTTGAAGACTAACAAACGAACAAACATACAAATGAGGAAATGAAAATGGCACAACTACCCGCAGCATTCAATCCGCAAGCAGCAGGTCAAGAGGGAGTTGGCGATTTCAGCGCCATCGATCCTGGAGATTACACAGCACAGATAGTTGATTCGCAAATGAAGATGACAAAGAATCAATCTGGACAGTATCTGGAATTGGTTTGGAACATCATCAGTGGCGAATGTGCTGGACGACGACTGTGGTCCAGATTGAATTTGGTTAACCCTAGCGTCCAAGCAGTTGAGATTGCACAGAAGCATCTCAAGAGTATTTGTGACGCGCTTGGCGTACCAGGTCCCATTAGTGATTCACAAGTGCTCCATGGTAAGCCTTGTATCATTAGTGTTGCCAAGACGCCAGCAACCGCTCAATATCCTGAAGGAAATGAAGTTAAGAATTACAAACCTGTTGGCGCTGGAATGCCTGTTGGTGCTGCGATGCCAACAACAGCATTCCCAACAACGCCATCAGCACAGCCAGTAGCTCCAGCACCAACTACTGGTGATGCTCCTGCTACACTAACCCAGCCGGCTGAAAGCAAACCGCCTTGGTTGCGATAGGATAGCATGAGGGTGGAGGCATACCTCCAGTTGAGGTTCGGCGTCTCAACTTGCCTCCACCCTCATCACCAACCATAAACTTTTAGGAGCAATGATGGCTCAGCTTCCCACAAACGTTAACGCAACAAAGCTACTGTTTGATGAAATAACTTTTCCACGCAGGAGAGGCAACACAATTGGCATGGGATCAATTGGTGATCCTTGCGTTAGACGTTTGTGGTATTCACTTCATTGGTTTGATGAACCTGAACCTATCTCATTGCGTTTGTATAATCTTTTTGAAACTGGAACACGTGCTGAAGACTTCATGATTGAAGATTTGAAACGTATTGGTGTTGAAATTACGCAACGTCAAGAAGAGTTATGGGGAACCATGGATCATGCTCATGGCTTCACAGATGGTCGTTGTAAGAATGTACCAGAAGCTCCAAAGACTGAACACTTGCTTGAGATGAAAACGCATAGTGATTCCAATTTCAAAAAGCTTGTTAAGGATGGCGTGAAGAAAGCATATCCAAAACATTATGCTCAGTGTCAGCGTTACATGAAAGGTACTGGACTCACACGTACACTTTACCTTGGGTATAATAAGAACACAAGTGAATATTATGTTGAGCGTATTAGGTATGATGCTTCTTTTGCGAATGACTTGGTACGCAAAGAGCGCGAAATAATTTTAGCACAAACGCCTCCAGCAAAGCAGTTTGAACGCTCTTGGTATGAATGCAAATTTTGTTCATTCAAAGAAGTGTGCCATGATAATGCTACACCTCCAAAGAATTGTCGAACATGTAAACATAATGACATAGTCGATGAAGGCAAGTGGGTGTGTACTGTGCTGGGTGGAATGTATGAAATACCTCAAGAGGTTCAATTGGTTGGTTGTGAAGTTTATGAAGTGATGGATCTTGATGGCTGAGAAAATACCTCGCTGGTATCAAATTGAAGCAACTAGTGCTTTGATGAAGAGTCTGGAGCATGAAGACTGTCACCCAATTGTAGTTGCGCCGACTGGTTCTGGTAAGTCACTTATGATTTGTGACTTCATTGACCGATACTTAACAGGCGAGCCAACTGCAAAAATTCTAATCCTATCTCACATCAAAGAAATTCTTCATCAAGATCACGATGCCATATCTGAATACTTTGAAGGATATGAAGTTGGTTTGTATAGCTCAGGCATGGGATCCAAAACAGTTAAGAAAATAACTGTGGCTGGTATCCAATCAGTTTGGCGTAAGCCTGAACTGTTCAAAGATTTTTCAATTGTGATAGTTGATGAGTGTCATCTTGTCACTATTAGGCAAGATGGAATGTATCGCAAGTTGTTGAAACATATAACTGCGAGTTATGTTGGCTTCACAGCTACTCATTTCCGTTTGGGACACGGTTACATTCACAAAGGTGAAGGCAGACTCTTCAATGAGTTGGCTTATGATATGTCTCAACCTGAAATTTTCAATCGGCTGGTTAGTGAAGGCTACCTAACCAAGTTGATAACTAAAGCAACGTTGATGAAGATGAATGTTGATGATATTAAAATTCGCGCCAAAGATTATGCCATTAATGAGCTGAGTGAAAAATTTGATCGTGATTCAATTACTGACATTGCTGTAGATGAAATTATTGAGTTTGGTTTTAATTACAAGAAGTGGTTAGTGTTCGCGATTGATATTGATCACGCTGAGCATATCACTAAAGCATTCAACAAACGTAACATCAACGCAGCAGTAGTACATTCCAAAATGGAAGGCAATCGCGATGAAGTTGTCACTGGTTTCAAAACTGGAAAGTATCGCGCTGTAGTTAATGTTGACATCTTGACTACTGGACTTGACGTTCCTGATATTGATTTGATAGCGATGCTACGTCCAACCAAGTCTCCAGTTATTCACGTACAAACTATTGGTCGTGGCTTGCGTGTTGCTCCTGGTAAGGATCATTGTTTGGTTTTAGACTTCGCTGGTAACACGATGCGTCTTGGACCGATTAATGACGTTGTTGTAAAACAGAAAGGGCCAGGAACTGGAGCTGGCATTGCTCCTGTTAAAGAATGTCCAAACTGTTTAGCGTTAGTTCATCCAACTACAAAACTGTGTGACGTCTGTGGCCATGAGTTTGTTTTCCAATCATCACTATCAATAACAGCTGGCACAGAAGCAGTAGTCAGGACTGATGTCACTGAATGGTATAAGATTGATGATATCAAATACAGTTTACATGAGAAGCCAGGCAAGCCAACAAGTATGAAAGTGACTTACAGAATTGGTTTACAAACTTTCAATGAATGGGTTTGTTATGATCACCAAGGTTATCCAAAATACAAAGCTGATAATTGGGTTAGGTTTAGAGCAGTAGCCGGAATGCCTATGCCCAAGGATGTTAATGAGTTAATAACCTGGTCACCATGGTTGAAAAAGCCTACTAAAGTGCTTATCAACTTTGGTGAAAAATTTCCGCTGATCAAAGACGCAACTTTTGATTGATATACCCTCTATATCAACTTGATAAATAGCGTGTCCTTTAATCAAACTGACCATAAAACAACAGTAGGCAGCCTCTTCTGCTGGTTTTCCAGGCTTAAAGCACCCTATAACACGCTCTGCCCAGGGTTAGCCGTCGAGCACCCGAAAAGCGGCTTTGCAGGATGTGTTCTAAAGGGTGTTTCTCGGCTAGTAGGTACTAGGATAAGGGGTTTTATTTTTCCTACCCTTAGAAACGATCCTGCAAAGCCTATTTTCCTTAACGTTTTCAGCTACTTAGCGTGTTCTGGCCGGAGAAAGAATGTTAGCTTGGCGGAAAAGCCTAATGAAATCAGCTACTTAGCAACAGAAATTAGCAAACTATTTTCACTAAGGATATCAGCTACTTACTGCCAAACGCTGGAATTCATTAATAAAATCAGCTACTTAGCTTCACAGAGGTTATTAGCCAACGCTGGAAAAATTCATTATGTTCCCCTACGGTAAACAGTTTGGGAACATTAGCCGGAAAGGGAAGCAAAAATCAAGGTGCCCCCACCAGGGAGATGGTCAGTGAGAATCTGACGCGGCACTTGAATTGGACTAGCTAAGTAAACCTGCTCAACTGGGGATTGAAATGCTAGGTATCAAAGATTCAAGTGGTGTCCTGGAAAAGCGTTAGCCGGATTGCGATATCATTCCGCAGCAGGGAACAACACCGCCAAGCGTATCCTGGGATTTTTGTTTTTGCGCGATAGCTGCCCGTCTTTCCTGAATAGTCATTAACCCCTTAACCCCGTGTTAAGATGTTGGGGGTGCGCGTGCTTTTGCGCGCGTGCCCCCGATACTCTAAACAGCGTAACCAAGTTGCGGTGTTTAGAGTATCAATCGTGATACTATGAAAGGGGTTAAGAAATGTACGACAAATCAAATCTGGACAATATCGAACGATTGCGCAATTGGGCAAAGTGGCTCGTGTTGGCTTGCCAAGATGAGATGACTGCGATTGCTAACCCAAGTGATTGTGATATGTCTGATAACGCTGGTGTTGAAGTTGACGCCGATTTGTTTTTGAAAAATGCTCGCGAACATTTTGCTGGCGATCATGAAGATGATGAAGCTGCTCAGGAGTTTTGCCCCTTCTGTGGTTTGGAAGATGGCGATGAAATAACAGATCCTGATTCCTGTACAGAATCGTGGGCACCTTGGGCGTTGATGGGCTGATAGCTTATTAGGTCAACGAGAGTTGGCCTAATGACGTATCAATCCGGTACGAAATGAAAGGGGTTAAGAATGAAATTTTGTGAAGCTGCTGGATATGAAGTCAAAGATGTCAAGAAGTTTGTAGCTTGGTTGGATGAGTATTTGATCATGGCCAAGGATGCGTTGGACGGCTATGATGGTATGTCCGATACTCAGTATGTTCCAATCGATGCCAAGAATTTCTTGGAGTGTATGGATGCTCATGTGGCTCATCATCCTGATGATGATGAGACTGTATGGACCGATGAATTCTGTCCCATCTGCGAGTTGGAGAGAATTGCTGAGTGATTGGTAGCTTATTAAGCCAACGAGAGTTGGCTTAATGACTTACCAATTGAGGTAAGATGAAAGGGGTTAAGATGAGCAAGCCTAATTACACTACAGATGAAAGAGTGGACTTGGTTTATGCTTTCTATTCTGCGATACGCGCAACAAAGAGAAAGAAAGAAGTACATACCCACAGGAGCATTACGCAGCAAGAATATTATGATGAACTTGCCCAAACCAAATCAGATCTTGCTTGGTCAGCTGCTGCCGCCTGTGGGTATGTTTGGACTGAGGATTCCAATTTTGTTAACTGGGTTCAAAACGATTTGAACGCAACTGATGTTGAGATTCTGATCTGTGGCTTGAACAACGCGCTGGATGCTTCTAAAGAAACAAGTTGATAGCTTATTCCCAGCATCCAAAAAGGATGTTGGGAATGACGTATCAACCCAATGAGGTGATACGCACTTCGCATAAGTGAAGTGTTTGATAAGGGGTTAAGAAAATGGCAAACGCAAAAACCGCCAAGAAGTCTACCAAGAGCACCAAGAGCGTCAAGACGATTGGTAAAGCTGAGGCTGCTGTCTCGGCTGAACCTACCAAGGCGCAACTGGAACTGGCAAAGGCCAAAGAGATCATCACACCGATGGCCAAGGCTGGAAAGTCAGATGATGAGATGATCATCAAGCTGATGCAGGATGGAGGCTTCACGGCAAAGCAAGCCATTCGATACGTTAACCAAAGTCTTGAAGATTTGGGCGTGCGGATGAGCAACAAAGATCGTCAGACTGCGGTGAATGATATGCTGCTCGCCAACGATTTTGCTCCGAGTGATTGGAGTGAAGTTGTCAAGTCTGCCGAGTGGATCTCAAGTGAGCTTGATGCCACCACGGACAAGCAAGCTTTGGGTTGTATCAAGAAGTTTGCGAAAGAAAACAAAATTGAACTGCCGGCCAAGCCGCGTGGGGCTGGACGTTCTGGAGGCACTAGCTTCCGTGTTGTTTCCCTCGCATGGATGGAAGAGAATCCCACTTCAACAGATGCTGAGTTTGAGAAGTGGGTCCTGTCGAATGAAGGCAGAACCATGGGTGATGTTCGATACTATGGCCGGATCTTCAAGACAGTGCGCAACATGTATGAGGCTGGAGTTGCTTCTGCTTCATAGAGATTGGTAGCTTATACCGTCAACGCTTTTAAGCGTTGGCGGTATGACGTACCAATTGTTGGTGCGAAAACAAAAACAAATGAAAGGGGTTAAGAAATGGCAACTAACAAACTCGTGAACAAATGGGCTGACGACATCGCGCGCAACCTGGAAGATGTTGGCTTTGAGAAGTACAATGTGAGCGCGGTGGACGCTGCTTCGGCTGATGCGTATGGCCGGATCATCGTTGGTATCGGACGTTACAAAGTCACCATGAGTATTCTGGACAATGAGTACCTGGTGTCAGTCCGAGTGTTCGGCAAGATGAACAAAGCTCATCGCCGTCGTGCGGCACAGCGCACTTTGGAAGCGATGGGTTACAAAGTCAAGCGTGACGGAGATGCTGTGGTAACCAACATCGAAGTTAATCGCATTGGCGTTGCTCGGCTGGCTGAGGCACTTGCTGCCTAGTCAGCCAAATGGAATTGGGCCCACTCTTTAATTAGAGTGGGCCCAGTTTGCCTTACTCTAAACAGAGTGGTACTCTTTTTAGAGTAATGCAAACAACAAAGGGGTTAAGAGTGACTGTACATGATATGCTACTTGAGCTCCAACGTCGTGGATATGATGTTTCCAAAGCGTTGACTCTTGAAGAGTTTTTTGACGTTCCAGTTTTGAAATCCAACAGATACAAAACCAGAGCTGGTACGGCAAGCCGCAAGTTGAAGGATGGTAGCAATACCATAACGCTTTCTAGTTTGCTTTGGTTGGCTCCTGGAAACGCATGGGATTATATCCATGAAACATTCCTTCATGAACTTGCTCACGTGATGTCGTCCGATAACACTGCCCACGGTACTGAGTGGATGAATAATTGTCGGTATCTGGGAATCAAACCAGAACGTTATCATGACTATCAGCATATGGGCAGGCAACCATTGAAAGTTGTTGCGGCTTGTGATAACTGTAAGACTGAATGGCAGGCTCGCAAACGTTTGGCCAAGCGTAAAACATACTCCTGTCCATACTGTGAGATACCAATTCGCAAATTTTAGTTGGTAGCTTAATCCTGTTACGCTTTTTTAGGTAACAGGATTGACGTACCATACAGGTGCGAATAAAAGTGAAAGGGGTTAAGAAATGACGCAAAAGAGAATCAGGCATCTCAATCCACCTGAGAATTGTGACTTGTGTCACAAGCCAGTCGGCGATGCTTTTGTTGACGGCAAAACAAAAATGGGTCCGTGGGCAAACATGTGTTATGTTACATGCTTCCCAAAGTATGGAGTTGGCCTTGGAACTGGAAAGGGTCAACACTACGTCAAACTCAATGGCAAAGATTACATCAAGGTGGAAGGATGATGCCGACATTTAGAATCAAATTCACAGTTGAAGGCCATGGATACTTTCCAATGGATATGCTGCGATATGATAGCTGCTGTCCATTTCGGTCTGATGATGTCGACAAGATCACCTACAGTTATGATAACTGTGAGGTGGACGAGATGCGGACCAAACGATCAGTCGAGCTGACTATGATCGTGCCAACATCGAAAGCAAACGTGGAACGTCTGGTTCGTGAAAAGAAGTTGCCCACTGAAGGCAGGTGGGCATCATTCGGCTGGAACGTAACCAAAGTTAAGATTATTCCGGCACACCAGTGGTAAATTGGTAGCTTATTCCGGCAACGCTTTTTAGCGTTGTCGGAATGACGTACCAATTGGTGCGATAAAATGAAAGGGGTTAAGATGTTTACTCGATTGCGAAGCTACTGGGAGAATGCTCTCACACATGCATCATTTGAGGTGTATGACTTTGAGAATAAGATCCCAGGATGTAAGCTCAGTATCTTTGCGTTGGCTGGATGGATGGTCATTAGAGATATTGCTGCTATTATGTTCTGTAAGCTGCGTGGCCATCGATGGGAATGCATTTTTGTTTCCGCTGAACATGGTTATGAGCTGATTGAATGTATGCGCTGTGGCGACTCAAGAGAACACTACATGTAGTTGGTAGCTTAATCCCATTACGCTTTTTCAGGTAATGGGATTGACTTACCAATTTGGTAAGGCAAAATGAAAGGGGTTAAGTATGACACGACAATACAGTGGTTTTTGGTTTGTCAATGTCTATTCGATGGATCGTGAATTTGGCGGTCCAGAGGAAGGTGGCTGGTGGTACGACACAGGACGATTTTTGAAATCGCGACCATGTCGCACTCGTCGTGAAGCTCACAAATTGGTGGACAGATGGAACCGATATTTGGACGCTGTCTACAATAATCCACGCGGATGTCGAGCTGATTTGAGTTCAGTTTGCTGCGAAGGCAGACTGGGTGCTCAGATCCAACGTAAGCCTGGATTTGATTTTCCCGAAGTGAGGCCACACTATGAGTAACAGACACGTTTGGACTCCTGGACAGATCGTGGTTACCAAGGACAAACTTTGTGATCATTGTGATGATGCGATCGCAGAGTACAAGCCCAAGAGCAAAGAAGGTGGAGAGTACTGCCTGCGATGCTTGCTTGACCACGGTGAGGATGTTGAAGCTGACTTTGTTAGCGTCGATGCTGAAGAGTGGTGTCGTGATTGTGGCGAAGTTGGCGAGACGACTGGGCATATGGGTTGCCCATATCCAAATGATCACGATGGTGAAGATGGGATCGGTGATCCTGGTAGTTACACTAGTTGAGTTGGTAGCTTAATCCAGTTATGCTTTTATAGGTAACTGGATTGACGTACCAATTGTTGGTACGATACAAAAGGGGTTAGGAATGATAGATGACGTGGTTCGCACTGGAGTGAATACATATCTGGTTCGTGGAACAATTGAATTTGAAGTTGAAGTTACTGATGTTGCTGATCTTGATGAAGCAAAGCGCATTGCTGAAACTATGGAAGGCAGAATCTCTCCATGGGCAAGTGGATTCACTGACATCACAGAGTTCAACATGGACATCACTGAGACTGAGGACATGAATGATGACTGATAATATTGCACCGATCCAGAAAATCAAGAATCATCCCGTGAACTCCAATCGAACTGGTAAGCCTGTTTGCCCTGAGTGTGGCATGAGGATTCGAGGCAAGCTTGCGAATCATGAAGCTGGTGAGCATCACAAGAGCAAGGGCAAGTATTTCAAGAAGTAACAATGGTGAAGGGTTAATGACTTGACTGGATCGCAAAATAAGGAAGCAACCAGCATTTATTAGGACAGACAAAACACAGTTGCTTACAACTGCTGTGGACAAAGCTGTCGCCTTTTGTAAGAAGGAATGCGGAGCTTGATACAGCCCGCTGCTGGTTGCCTTTTTTGTCAGTTGGCTACGCTTTTTAGCGTACCTTGCCCAATTCAAATTGGATTCCAGGCTAGCTTGTTCATCAAAAATTCGCTACCCTATCGCGCAGCGATAGCTTTTGATCTCACCTATGTTCGTCCTGAACA
>Ga0307375_10003174_pt1 | contig 16317 bp, 16 predicted proteins | sample TR1MG_FD_202531 | JGI IMG/M metagenome (GOLD analysis project Ga0307375, IMG submission 202531) | Soil microbial communities from Risofladan, Vaasa, Finland - TR-1 | ecosystem: Environmental > Terrestrial > Soil > Coastal area > Acid sulfate soil | place: Finland: Risofladan, Vaasa | collected... | reverse complement strand
TAGCACCAGCCGCAATATGTCAGATGGAGCCGTGAATGCCGCGCTGGCCCGTATCGGATACAAGGGCATCCTCACGGGCCACGGCTTCCGCCACATGGCTCGCACCATGCTGGGGGAGCTCGGATGGGTTCACCCCCGATTTCACGGACACTTACGAGAAGGCCGATCGAGGCCCTGAGGAGTGTTTATGTCGAAGCGAAGAAAGTTCAGTGCGGAGTTCAAGCGCGGAGCGGTTGAGCAGGCTAACCAACCGGGTATCAGTTGCGCCCAGTTGGCTCGGGAGCTAGGTATCCGTGACAACCTGTTGACTCGCTGGAAACGGGAGTCGGAGAGCCAGGTCAAGGTGACTTTTGGTGGCAGCGGCACACCGAGAGATGTGGAGTTGGCCGGCCTGAAGCGCGAGCTGGCACGGGTGAAGAAGGAACGAGATTTTTTGCGCGAAGCGGCGACGTTCTTTGCCAAGGGATCATCCTGAGGTATCAGGTGATCGAACGTTGTCGCGATGCGTTTCCGGTTCGATTGATGTGTCGTTGCCTGCGGGTGTCGGCCAGCGGTTACTACGACTGGAGCAAGCGCTTGCCTAGTGCTCGGCAGCTCGATAATGAGCGCTTGTCGGGCCGCATCCGTGAGCTGCACGAGGACAGCCGAGGCACGTTGGGTGCTGGCCGGATGCAGGAAGACCTAGCTGATGAGGGTGAAACAGCCAGCTTGAACCGCGTGGCTCGACTGATGGCCATCGATGGCCTGCAGGGTTGGCCGCGTCCGAAACGGCGTGGGCAGCGGGGATGCCCGGCGCTCACCCCGCCGGGCGTGCGAAATCGGCTGGAACGGGACTTCACCGCGCTGGAGCCGGAGACTAAATGGGTCACCGACATCACCGAGATCAAAACCGATGTAGGCAAGCTCTATCTATGCATCGTGCTGGACTTGTTCGACCACCGGGTCGTGGGCTGGTCGATGCACCACCGGCAGGATCGACAGATGGTGATTCGGGCCGTGCAGATGGCAGTCTGGCAGCGTCAAGGCCATGCATCATTGATCCTCCATTCCGATCGCGGCAGTCAGTTCCGTAGCGGCGACTATCAGAACTATCTGGAAACCAATGCGCTGCTGTGCTCGATGAGCGCCGTAGGCCACTGTGGTGATAACGCGGCATGTGAGGGCTTTTTCGGCGTGCTCAAGCGCGAACGGATTTACCGCATGAACTACCCGACACTCGATGCGGCAAGGGCTGATGTGTTCGAATACATCGAGCGGTTCCATAACCCAAGAATGCGGCGAAGGATCGCCAGGCAGGATTTGAAGTTTTCCACCCTTTTACAACCGTCCGTGATTTCGGGGTAGAACCCCACGCTCGGCAACTAGCCGTCGGATGTATTCGCGGTCGCCGTCGGAAATACGCATGCCAGGTAGCACGGCAGTGTTGAGCCCAAGGTGAACGAGGCGAGCCCAAGGCGCCGGCAGGCGGTCGAGTGGGGCAGCAATAGTGAAAACTATGGCGCGCTTCAGCGTCGACCGGGAAAGCGTTCAGAAAGATCGAACAGGGATATCACGGACCTGAAGGGACCGGCCACTGGGATGCTTGAGGCGGAATGCCCGGAGTTCCCATTCGGTTCCGTCGGGTGACAGAAGAATCATGAGCGGGTTCGCGCAGTCGGCCTCGGGGCTATTGCCGATTACCCGCATCGTTTTCTTGTCGAGAAGACTTAGGACCGATGGGCCCTCAGGATGAGTGTGCCAATCCCCCAAGTAAACAGTACGTCCTCCAGATGCCCAGAAAAGACTATGCATCTGTTCGGTTTGGTGAGCATGGTCAGGCAGAAAAGTATCGTGGCAATGCTTGGCAAGCGGCCCAGGGCCGACTAGCTCCGTCACAACCGCGGCCTCTTCATTGAGGTAACCAGCGACAAGTCCACCGACCTCGTATGGATAGTGTTCGGTCGCCAGACGCGCCATTGCGCGTACGACGGATCCGGACAACCAAACAGTCTTAATGGTTGGGACAGTTAGCATGCGGCAGCAACGTATGGGGCGTCCAAACCGGCAAATGCGGGCGTCCATCTTGATCGCGCAGCTGTAACGTGGCGACGTTCCACTGGTACACGGAAGGAACTCCCGCTTTACTCGCTGTCACTTGGTCTAGGACAACCCGAGTGGCCATGAGAGAGACCTCGGTGAGATCGACCTGCGACCCGGTAAACGTCGGGTCCAGACACCCTGGTGGCTGTATGAGGTTGTCTTCAGCTGCATGAGGCAGCGCATCGATCGTTTGGTCGTCTAAGTAATACAAGTGGCACATCCAACAAAACTTATCTCGACCGGGTGCAGCGATCCCGACCAGGCCACCCCACCCACCATTCGTGGCGTACATCCAGACGTAGGGAATCCCCTGCAGTTGTGCTGTCTCGGCAAGATACTGATTGACGCGTGTGGATGCGCTCGCGTCCAGGATGCACGTGGTCTCTCCGAATACTGCCTTCTCCAATTTCTCATGGTTAGCGATATCCATAGCTGGATCCCCCAGCTTCGCGTGGTATCCCTCCACTTTTGTATACGGAAAATTATGCATCAGCATGCCTTGTAAGGCAGCGACTTTTTGATAGCCTGCAGCCGTACGACCAATTTCCCAGCGAATAGCGTTGCCCGCCTCGACCACATCCGGATCGAAAAGCCTGAGAGTGCCGACGCCTGCCTGGGCGAGCAGCTTTGCCGCTGGTGACCCAATGCTTCCTGTGCCCACGAGCGTGACGGCTCCTTCGTGTAGACACTCTGCCGAAGGGTTCCGCAGAAAATAGTATTTTTGACTCTCCAACTCCGCGCGAAGCAGGCGCGGCTCCACCTTGGGCCGCTTACCATGGGCTTCCGTTTCTTGTGTTTTTGCGACGGCAATGACATTGCCGGCGTTGCCCCGCCACGTCATTTCGTCCTCGAACAGCAGGGCGATCAAATCCATGCGAGGCCCTTTTCCACCCCACGGTGTCTGCCATTTGGGCTGTTCCAACTCAGGGGACTGAGCGATGGCAGCGCGGTAATACGATGCGGCGTCGCCCCAACCCGGGCGTTGTGGAAGTTTCACCCATCGGCCGGTCACGACGTATTGGGCGTCGTAGGGCAGGTACCGGCGAGCCTGCGAGAACGCAACTGGCTTCCCATCGGCATTGGTCACCTCCAACACCGTGGCACGAAACGGACGAAAGCTTTCGACGCCAATACGAAGACTGCCCCGCGATCCCAGTGCATCGAGATCAAAGGCTGGAAATCCTACGAAGGAATTGAGCTCCGGCTGAAGATAGATTGTGATCGGCTCCCCTTCCAAGGCCTCCACGACATGGCCAGTAGCGGGTTGATCCGGTTGCGAAGCAAACACTTCGGAAAGCTTTTCCAGGATAAGGCTGGCAAGCCTATCGGTCTGAGGTCGCCAGCGCTCCCCACCCTGGTCCAGAAGACACAGCTGCTTGGTATCGGGCGTCTGATGCCTCGCTAATGCTAGGTCTTTGGCGACGACCATCGGCGCAAAATACGGATAAGTCGCCGGGAACGTGGCCGTCAAATTTACGAGTTGACCGTCGTGGGGGACCTTAAGGCGAAGCTCAAGTTTCCCGGCAGTGAATGCTGCCGGGCTTATCTCAAACTGAATGCCGCCATCGCGTAGCGCGCGCTGCTCGCTCTCCCAACGAGCCGGATCCCGCTCCCACCAAGGCGTCACAGGGCTAACCTACGGGCCGGTGACCGGGCGGCGACGGTGGATTGTGTGGCGGCCGATGATCCTTGTCGGGCGGATTGGGTGGCCCATCCGGATGCGTAGGATGTTGCGGATGTTCGGGATGCGGTGGGTGATCGTGTTCATTGGCCATTGAACGACTCCATAGAAAGCAGATTGTGCCTCCACGCAACACCGCACCGGTGAGGCACGAACCCGGCATCTTTAAGTTTTACACCACGGAGTCTCGCAAGGTGAGATTCCGGCATGCGGGGCGAATAAACCGGATCAGTCCTTCGTATTCACGAATCCACAGTCCATTGTGTACAGCCTCATACTGGGGTTGGGTTGGCAGTATCCAGCGTTGTTGGCCGAGAAGTACGCTGAAGGCGGCTATGTTGGCGAGTATGATCAGGGCGTACTTGTCCGTACGCGTCAGGGGCGGCAAGGTTCTTAGGAAGGAGATGCGGGTCATGTTCGAGAAGCTTCTGAGCTTGCTTCCCTCGTTGCAGGGAACGCGAGGACTTGTGTACCTATCGATTGCCGTCAGCATCTTCAGCCCCACAATTGTCGTCTCATACTTGGTGAGCCCGCAAGATTTTCAGTCCGTCGACTTACCGCACTTACTGTTAGTCGCCGCTGCTACCGGCGGTGCATCGCTACTCATCGCTGCGGCTGGTTACTTATTGCTGGAATTGGGTTCGGTCTTGGGTAATATCGGACGGATGCTTCGGGATGGTGAGATACCGGATGAACTCGCAAGGAAAGCCAACTCGCCGGACGCGCTCGCGCGAACGTCGCTGGGTTTGAGCGGTTTCGGGTCACTTATCGTGCAGGCCTGCGCAGCATCCAGGGTGGTTGCGTTGCACTTAGGCATAAGCTCTTTCATCGCTGGTGTTTTTGCCTTTTGGTGGCAAATTGCTCCTTACCTTGGAATCTTCATTGCTGCATCTGTTTCAGTAGGGTTGACTCGTTTCATCCTCGGACAGCGCGCCGCAAAGAATCGCACGATGACTGTCACCGGCTAACCTCCTGGCGATGTTGGGGCGACGGCGACATTGCCTTGGACGGCGCTAGTGCGCACGGGTTCCGCGTTGACGCGGACGCTTTCAAGAAGGCCCTGGCCTCGAAAGCACGTCTTCTTGAATGACCGTTCCTGGCCGATTCTGTTGAAAAACTCGCTTCCAAAATTTGATCTCGTCTGATACGTGAAAAGTCGACCGCGACAATCGCTTTCTGTCAGACCTCGCGTGCAAATTTGTACAGAATCGAATTGTCACGGCCGTCGTGATCAGGAAATTGGACGTCCATTCGTCAAGACGGAGTTTTTCAACAGAATCGGCCGTCAGCTGCCTTTGCAGTCCCGATGGGCACCGGGCAAGCTGCGGCAGGCATAGATCGACCCACTGACCCAAGGCTCGCTCCCGGTGGAGCGTGCGTTCGTGGTGACGACGATCAGGAATTCTTGCACTTCAGGAGGCATTTCACCGTTGAACGTGAAAAAAACATTCGCTCTGGGGTAAGGGCTGAGCCGTCTCTGCCCATTCCCACGGACCAGCATCGACGTGCTGAGTCCAGGAGTCATAGCGGGGCGCTCAGCGAAGGCACTGTCATCCATTCCTTCACTCAACACAAATCCTGGACCAGCAGCCTTCAAGGTATGGTCGCCCCGATACCAAAGCGGGGGTAGCACCAACAGAGGGCGAAGAAGGCGGCTGAGCGGATACGGGCCAACGTTACGGCGCTTCATTCCAAGCACGTGGCTATGAGGCAATAGGCCATTTCCATGGCGATACCCCAATAGATCTGCGGACCCATTAGTGTATCCGTGGGTGCGATTGCTATTAAGTTTCTACGTGCATGTCCTTATGGCTATGGGCAAGACTGAGTTGTTCCGACGGATGCAGGTTGGTGAAGGAAGAAGACTCCCACGTGGACTTACTCACAGGAAGAAGAGCATACGTCCACTATACGTTTCTCGTTTGAAGCGGTGATTTAGGAATAGCTTGGCCAGCTACGTAGCCAGCGAGGTACATGCCTCGCTGGCTTTTTATTGCGCACGAGAAGGATAAGACCATGGAACAGTTGCACTTCGAGATTGTATCGAAAGCACGCGGCACGACAACAGATCACATCAGGTACATCATGCGACAAGGTGCCTTCGCTGAGCGGGATGACTTTGTTGGATGGGATTACGGCAACATGCCCACTTGGGCAGGGTATGACCCGGAGCTATTCTTCGTGGCGTCGGAGAAATACGAGCGCGCGAACAGTCCTGCATTTATGGCTGTGACCTTCAGTCTGCCCAATTGCCTCAGCACGGAGCAGAACCTGCGTCTGGCATCCAAGATCATGGAAGCCATCGCGAGAGGCATGCCTTACTTGTTCGCGGTTCACGAAGTGCTCGCGTTCCAATCGGGTGTTCGACATCCTCATGTGCACGGGATGTTGTCCGGTAGAGTGGATGACGGGATTGACCGCACACCGGAGCAGACATTCCGGCGTTATAACGGTAAGCACCCCAAAAGGGGTGGATGCAGGAAGGTGGGCTGCGGGATACGGCCCGCCGAGATCAAGAACTCCACCATCGAGATGCGCCGCCTCATCGCCGAAACGATCAACAACGAGCTTTGCTCATACGGCTTCGATGATCGGATTGACCATCGCACCCTTCGCGAGCAAGGGATTACCCGGGAACCAGTTCCCTATGTGAGGGCCTCTCAGTTCCGTGAAATGCGGAAAGGCCAGATGGAGTGCGTCAGCAACCGTGAGCATCATCCGGATGGTGACGCTTCGTGGATGTCGCCGGAGCCGTTGCGCGCCTGACTAGCGTGGCCCTTATGCCAGGGCATGTCGGTGTTGTCATGCATCCATGATCGAAGTCATAAACCCATTCGAGCCATTACGTTAGTTGTCAGCCACTAGCAAGCAGATGGCAGCTTCTGTAGCTTTAGATATGTACTAATATTTACTATTAAAAACGTAACCGTAATGAGCCAAGGATGGTTCTTCCGCCCTATGAAGGATTCCGTACTATCAAATCTATTCATTAAGTGGACTTGGCCTCTGCCAGACGGTTGTTGATTTAGCGATTTGAACCCATATGATTCACGACGTTGCATAGCCAACATCCTTGCGCATGTTGTGGTCTCCTAAGTCATCGCGACTATGAGTTGTTCTTGGAGTGGATTGGATTTCAGTCGAGCACGGAATTCCGGTGCAGCTCAGGCGCTCACGCGGAATGTTGATCTCCGCAGCGGCCATCCCACCATTGGGCCAGGCATATCAGCCACACGACCTGACGCGCCGGATACAGGCAAGCCAGTGACGAAATATTTCCGGGCACCCTCATTAGCGTGCGACTAAAGTGACTACGTCGCAATAGTCGCATGGCTTTGGGGGGGTATGGAAAAATATACTGCTCGTTGCGAGCCCGCCAGCCAGGGCAATTGACCTGGTTTCGGCGTGTGATGTTGGCGCATGGAAAGAAACCGGCCAGCCCGAAGGCTGGCCGGAAAGTGAATCACGTGCGGAATTGGAACGGTCTGCCGGGATGCGGAACATGAACGATCCTGAGTCCCCTTCCAGGACCAGGTAGGAGCTGAACCATCGACATCATTTTCAGCAGTTTCAATGCCGCATCAAGATCGGTCACGTTGCGGAGGTCGCTTTTAGCATTGCGCTCGATGAAGGACTTCGGTACATCCCTGTGGCCCGCTTGCCATATACGGGATAGGAATTTATCTAGATCGTGGGCCTGAAGCATTAGGTTGGGAACCGCACGGAAGAGTGAGTAGCGATCCTGGAACTCCCCAAGATGGAACCGAATGACGTCGATGGCTCCTTGGATCGTTTCGATGGATATCTTCTTTTCACCGATGATCACGGTCCACACGGTCGCCAATCGGCCGGCATGCTCAGCAGCACGAGATGCGAAGTCGCTTATATCAACGAGATGGCCAACGTGGTCATCACAGCTCATACCGCTGTTCATCTCCATGGCGAAAGCATTCCAGCATTCAGTCGCTTCGTCGTCCAGTTCAACCTCGTCGAGTTCGGTAATGCCTTCGTGCCTACGTCGCTCAAGCTCGGCAATTAATTCATAAGTTCGTTCAAGGAAGACATCAAGCGCATCCTGCGAAACATTGACATCCGCGAGATACTGCTCGTCTGAGATCTTGAAGGCTGTTCCAAACAGGTTTCTACCCCAGTACTCGGTCGAGCGCATCCTCGAGCCATAGCTGCCGTCAAAGCGATTGATGAGATCATTTTTAACCGAGAGCAATACGGTGATGCGGGGGTCGTAGGCAATGAGACTTTTACCTTTTGCACGGTCGAGTTCAATTTGATGACCGTCAAATCCAAGATTAAGATAGCCACACAAACGTGGTAGATTTTCGAGAACGAAATCTGCCCCGTCACTTACCAAACCCAATGAACGGCCAATGCCATCGAGTTGGCCTATGAATCGACTGGATGTGATGTCGCTGAACAGGAGGCGTTTCTCGATAGGCTCAATGGGTTCCGTCTTGTCGTGTTCCTCCAGATCAGCTTGGATACGTTGCCAAGAACCCCCGTCTCGGCGGAGCTTCTTCTTTAGGGTGCGAAGATCCTTGCGATCGTCCTTCCAGTCGGCGTGAGCAAGTTTAAATTGCTTCATGGCCAGCAGATGTAATTGGATTGCCGCCTTGTCGTGTGTCTGAATGACAGACATGAAAGGATCGATGGCTCTGCACTCCTCTGCCATCCAAGGAGTGATGATCACGCTGTAGATTGACGCTGTTCGTGTACCACCATTCTTGCCAGGCATCTTGAATCTGGCAAGATTCATCGCAACAAAGCTAGCTACGCCACTGACCGTCATGCCCGTTGTGGTGGTGCTGATCCGTTTGCTTTTCGACACATGCAGCGCTGCCTCGCGAAGAACGCGAGGCAGCGCTGCAATCGGAAACGCGCGCGCAAGGGGAGTCAAGTCGGGTCGAGGTCCTGTCAACAGGAGGCTTGAATTAAATCCGAAGGTCACTTGTTACCCCCTCGGCGACTATGCCATCAGACTCGCCAAGAGAATCGGCATCTCGCGCTGCGCCTTCTTGCGCAGGGTGCAGGGGGGTACCGCACGCATCACAGCAGACGATTTCGCCATTGGTATTACGGCGCGCGACCTCATTCGCCCAGAGTTTTGCGAACGTTTTGTGATGAGCCTTATGCCCAGATTTGTTGAAAAGTTCAATAAGCCGCTTTTGGTCTACATGGCGCTCCGCAGCCGCCTTGAGCGCCGGAAATGCTTTGGCGAAGGCCAGCTTGAGCTTCGTCGCGTCATCTGGTTGCGCAGCATTGAGAGCGTCGATGAGATCATCAATCGAAAATTTGCCATCGATGTCGCCTGACTTCTGCGGGCTTGGTTCCTCGCGTGGCAAGTCGGTGGAAGTGCTCATGAGGCCTCCTTCGCGGACGCCTTCTCGATGTACTCGCAGATGCTCTCGACACGCCAAGCGGTGATCCTTACGCCGAGTTCGTGGGTGGGCTTCGGATAGCGACCGGAGCGCACGCCGGCCCACCACGTAGACGAACTCACCGGAATGAGCGCGGGGATCGGGGGATCTGCTTTCTTATCGCCGATGATGTTCCGCAGCCGCAGATAGCCGGTTGCGGGCAGTAGCACGCCGGGATTCATGGCAGCTTCCTCCCCTTCCGCCCCGAAGAATAGGTGCTGCGGTCCATGCCGCTGATCGCAATGTTATCGTTGTTGGTGTACAAATCGAATCCTCCTCAATGTCAGCGAATGCTGATTCAAGGAGCCTACGACGCAGAGCGGCTTAAAGTCTGTGGCGACTTGGGCCCCTCGAAGTACCCCTACCATGGCCACGCGAAAGCTCCCTTCTCCTGTCTATACCCATTTGCAGAGCGTTCTCAACCGCGCGCTCCCGCTTGAATACGCGATTCGGGCGATGAAGACGCACGAGCCGCAAGTGTTCAAGAAACTTCTACAAATTGATTCTGAAATTCGCTCGTTCTGGAGCGGACAGGGTTGGAGCATCGCGGAAATCAGTCAAACTCAAGTCGTTGATATGAGCTGGGATGGTCTTCAGAGCGCGTACATCATGGTGCGTAGCCATGGGAAAATTTACCCTTGCGCAAAGAAGATGCGCGAGGGTATTGAAGAAATTTGCCGGCTATACATCGATCAATTCAACGCTGTGCAGAGCGTCTTTCTCGATCATTTCAGAGTTTGCGATCTTGTGTCAGGAAATGATATTCCGACGCTCCTTAGGAAGGTCGCGCAGGCGATGGGGGAAGCCTTTAGGCTCGCGAACAATCCAGAGATTCCTGGTTCGTCGTTTCTCCTGGGAGTCAGAGAAGGTCTTCGCCTTCAGCCAAGAGTAGCTATAGCAGCTGACGAAATTGTAACTAAGCCTGACGGCAAGCAAGATGCACTTTTCCTGGCTCTACCTTACTGCCTCACCCTGGATGAGCTAAAAGAGGCCGTCAACGAGTTTCTCTATCGGTACGCGATCGATCGAGAGATACGCTCTACGCAAGGCGACGGCGTGTCGCGGACTGTTATCGGCAGCCTCCTAAATGCCGATCTTCATGCCTTGCCCGCCGACGCCGCAGTGGCCACGTATCAGATGGCGATCGGCCCCATCAGGGGCCTCCTCTGTTGGGATCTCCGTCAGCAATACGTCGAACAGAAGGGTGCGGCCCCTCGAAAGCACGCCACCGAGGAGGCCCATAGGCTTCATGTCGAACTCATACCCAGCCGGCCGCCTCCGGAGCAACAGACCTTCGTTGATGACCTCAAAAAAGTAAGTCGAAAAATCAACGAAGTGCTCCCCAAACTCTTGAATCGATCCGTCTAAGCCTAGCAGCCTCGATCCGGTTTGGTGCCGTCTACATTGATCTACATGGAAGCCTCTGGCCGGCGCAATCAGGGAACCCGTTCGGGCAAGTGTTGCGCCTTGTTATAGACGCCGGATACCCCCGGCTCTTTGTGCGACAGCTGGCGCTCCAGCGCCTCGGGGTTCCATCGGGTTCTACCTCGTTTTCGCGGACAGTTGAGTTAAGGCCGTGGTCAACAAGCCGGCTATCCGCAATTCCTCGCAAAAAAAAAGCGACGCACCACCCACCGTGACTGCCCAAGGCAGTCACGGGGGACAGAGCGGAGCCGTTACGCGTTGTTACTCCTCACGTCACCGCGGACACAGGCGCTTCCAGCGCTTCGGCTTTGGCGTGTAGCTTGTCCGTGAGGCTCAGTTGATGACCAGATGCGCGAGGCGCAACCTCTGCCTGGCGCGCGGCCACGCCCGTTGCGGGCGTCTCTGAACCCTGCGCGGCGTAGAACTCCTCGATCACCGCCGGTGCTTCCTCTTCCGAGTCCTCGAAAGCTCCATGGGCAAGACCTGCCGCAGCCGCACGATCCAGTGCCACCTGATCCCATCCCAGTGCCGTGCGGGTCTGCGCGTCCTGCTGCGCCTGCTGAAGGGCAGCCTCCAGCGCCATCCCCTGACGCACGATCAGGTCCACAAAGTACACCGCTGATCGGTGACTTTGTGTCGTGCTCTTGGCCCGGAGCTTCAGGGATAGGGGCAGACAGGGCAGGGCCGCACCGGCCAGCGCCTGGAAGTAGCGCAGGCGTGCGGTCAGCGTGCGGATCGAGTTGTAGCCCGTGGTCCGAAAGATGAAAGTCGCCAGCGCATCGTCCTGCCCTTCGATCTGCACATTGAGTCGGCCATAGGGCTTGCAGCCCAGGCTTTCTCCGAAAGCGCAGTGCTGGGGCGTCGGACACGGATGCGAGGTGAGGCCTTCGGCGGTCGAACGCTTGCAGGTCTGTCCATTGCCCGCGCACACCGGACGCCCGGTGGTCCGGTTGAACGCGGCGTACTGCGCACGCAGGCTAAGATCCGGATCAGCAAACAGCAGCTTCACCGGTATCGATCGCAACTTCTTCTCAGTCGACGCCTTGCGCAATGCCTCATCCAGCGGGTGCAGCACCCAGCCATCGCGGTTCTGCACCAGGCTGGTCACGGTGAACTCGTCATCCTTCGCCGGCAAGCGCGTGCCGTTACGCTCGACGATCTTGCCAATCGCAATACGCCCCAGGATCGGCGGGGTAATGGCCAGTCCTTCAATCATGTTGCTCTCCTTCGAGTTGAACAAAACGCCGGCTACCTGGCCGGGACTTGAGAAAGTTCACGCATAGCTCGGGGTGCGCCTTCTGCAAGGCCGCGGAATCGAGCGTTGTCGTGTCCTTGGCCTTCTTCCACGACACCGCCCCGTTGACGAACTTCGCCAGGGACGCCTCGCCCATGGCCTGCTGCAGGGTGGCCTTGCATTGCGCTTCGGTTGCGCTGAGCTGTTCGATCGTGTGCCGTGTCTCGCACCACGTGGCGAAAGTCGTGTTGAGGGCGGTATCGCTGCGCAGATCGAGCGTCTGGCCGTGGTCGGTCGGAAACAGCACCTGCAGGGCTTTGGCCGCCGAGTCGGAGCCGTCGGCGGGCAGCGGCGTGTCGGCCATGACATAGGCCCAGAAGCGGGCCTCCAACTCGATCAGGCGCTTGATCACGGCGTCGTCGCGATCGATGCGGTGAATACGCAGCTCCTGACCACCCAGGAGTACCGCCACATCGGCAGCGGCCTTGCCGGTCACGGCCAGCTGGTGCTGTACCTGCAACTGGACATACTCCGGCACACCGTCCTTCCACAGCCGGGCGCCGTTGATGCCCGCGGTCTTGCACTCCAGAATCGCGACCTCGGCGTGGCCCAACACCTCGCGATCGATGTTCGCCAGCATCCACGGATACTCGGGATGCTGCAGTACTGCGTTGACGCGCCGGACCTTGCAGCCAGTGCGTCGGACGTAGTGCGCGGCGACGATCGGTTCAAGCAGCGTTCCCCAGTACATGGGCGACGTCTCGTCATCAAAAGCCGGCTTGGGTAAACCGGCATCGCGGCCGGTCTTGACCAGCCAGAGCTCCAGCGGGCTCTGGTAAGGATTGAGTCCCACGGCGGCAGCGGCATCCGAGCTGCCGATGCCGTGCTTGCGTACACCCAGCCACGCCTCGCGGCTGAGATCTTTCGTCGACACCAGGCGCAAGGCCGGGCGGGTACTGCGCTGTTCCAGGATTTGCATGGGTTTCCTCCGGACAAAGAAAAGGCCCGGCCGCAGGTGCGGTCGGGCCAAGGGGTGGTCGTAGTACGTGGGTTGCAGTAAAGGACGTACGGGGTATCAGGCCACCAAGCGGATGGCCTCCTGCCATGCCTTCTGCTTGAGGGCCGCCCCCTGGCCGAACCACGCAGCATCGAGTCGATGGTCATCACTGCGAGCGCGGCGATGGTGGTCGACGAACTCGGTGACACTGTTCACCAGACCCCACGCCGTACCGGCCGCAGAGGTCAGGTTTGAACCTTTGCCGCGCCCTGCGAAGAGCTCCTGCACCGACTTGACCGCACGGTCGTTGACGACGGTTGCACCGCGGTCCATGATCGTCGCCGCCGGGTAGGTCAGTACGCGTTGAAGGAAGGCCTCGGTCGTCCGTGCATTGACCCTGCACTCGGACAGCGCCTTCATCTGCATCATGAAGTCATCCCAGGACGCCACCGCAATACCGAGCTGGCGCTTGACCGCCTGGGCGTCGAACTGACTGCGGTGCGGCACCTTCACGGAGCCCGTACCGTTCGCCAAGGCGATGGCCAGCGTGTTGTTGCACACCACCCGTACCGAAGTGAATTGGGCAGTCGTTGCCAGAGTGCCATCGCAAGCGGTAGCCAGCAGCAGATAGCCGTTGACCTGGTCGCGGCCCTTGAGTGAGACGGTCTGGCCCGTCCGGGCAAGTGCCCAGAACTTGCGTCCCTCCTTCAGGACGCCGGCGGTCTCCAGTTCAAAACCACCGATGTCGGTGAGGTCGCGATAGAACTCCAGTATTTCGGCCGGTTGCACCACCTGGTAGCGCTTGGACACGATCGCCAGCGGCGCTTTCGTGTCCGAGCGGTAAAGCACCTTTTGCTCAGGGAATGTGCGAATGGCATCGACATCAGCGCCGCGTGCAGCGAAGCGCACATCCGCCGCCTCGATACGCCAGTTCATGCCAGCCTGTTCGGCCCACACTTCGAGCGGTTGATCGTGAGCAAGCTGCTGCCCCAAGCCGTGCCAGGGGACTTCGTTGACGTAGGCCATCGTTTGAACGAGATGCATGACGGAACTCCTTTTGGGCAAATGAACGCATAGAGCCCGGCTTTTGGCCGGGCTCTATGCGTGATGGATGATCAGAGTGGAAGTAAGGGTGAAACTGATGGGGCGTTTTGTGCTGGGTGGCGGGGATGAAACGCTGGGTGATATGGACATCTACGCCGAGAGGATCCGGTACTGCGCAATGGTCGGGGCCAACCGGCCAGAGGATGGGCTCGCGCGCATCACCAACGACCTGTAACGGACGAGGTTCGTCGAATGACAGGATGGTTGGCGGGTAGACTTGCCTTTCAACTGCGCATTTGGCACATCAAGGAGGAGTCATCCCCATGTCTACTTTGGGTTGGATTTTCATCGCGGCCGTGGTGATCGCGGCTCTCTTCGCCATTTGGTCCACGCGCCGCAGCATGGCCAAACAGCTCAGTGATCAGGGACAGCTCCTCGAAGCCGCGCGCGAGCGCGCCGATCATGCTGCCGCCGAGGCTGCCAGGCTCCCTGATGCGCTGGAGCGTGAGAGCCAAGCGCGTGCCCAGGCAGACGAACTTGGAACTAGGCTGCGCCAGGCCGAATCGTCCACAGCAGACATCGCGGCGCGGCTTGAAGGTGCAGTTTCTCGTCGCAACGAGACCGAGGCGAAACTTCTTTCCCTCGAGACGGAACATGAGGAGCGCGGACGGGAACTCCACGACGCTCGACTCCGCGCCAACACCTCCAATGCAACCTTGGAATCAATCCAAAGAGAAATTGATGAATTGCGTGATCGTTTCGATAAAATGGAGAAGTCTCGCGATCAGGCGCTGGAGGATCTACGCAAACGGGGTGAGGAGCTGGCAACCACCATCGCCGCCCGTGACGCAGCCATCGAACTCGCAAACCAGTCCAGGGCGTTTGTCGAAACCGCGCGCGAGGCGATGCGCACCACATTCGTGGAAGCGGCAAGCTCGGTATTCGACGAGAAGTCGGCTGTGCTCGATCGACGGATAAAGGAGACCGGAGAGCGATCAAAGGAGCAACTGGTCGAGACGCTCAAGCCATTCGCTGACAACGTTGCCCACTTCCGTCAGCGGATGGAGCAGCTCAACGAGAGCCAAAGTCGAGACAGCGCCACGCTTCAAGGGTCTATCGGCAAGCTCCAAGAGCTCAACCAGCACATGGCAGACGCCACCGGGGCCCTGACTAAAGCGCTCAAAGGTAATGCCAAGATTCGCGGCGACTGGGGCGAAATGATCCTGGAGACCGTATTGAAGTCATCTGGCTTGGAGGAAGGTGTCACCTATCGGCGTCAATCGTCCAACAAGGACGAGGAAACCGGGTTGCGTCGTCAGCCGGATGTGATCTTTGATCTGCCCGACGGGCGCCAGGTCGTCATCGACTCCAAGGTCAACCTGATCGCCTGGGCCGACGCCAATGCCGCGGAGACCGCGGAAGCGCAGCAGGATGCCTTGATCCGGCACACCGGCGCACTCCGCGCACACGTGAAGGATCTGGCGGACAAGAACTACCCCAAGGTACTCGGCGGCCAGACGCTGGAGCTCACCATCCTTTTTGTGCCCATTGAAGGCGCCCTGGCCGCTGCATTGACGTTTGACCGGAATCTGCAGACAGAAGCGTTCAGCAAGCGAATCGCGTTCGCCTCGCCCAACACGCTCATGGCCATTCTGAAAGTGGTCGAAAGACTGTGGATTCGAGACAAGCTGCAGAAGGAGGTCGACGTTATTGGGTCCGAGGCGGGAAAGCTACTCGACTCGTTGACTTCGTTCTTGGACGACTTTGCAGTAATCGAGGATCGGCTGACCAGTGTGACCAAGGCCTACAGTGGCGCCAAGAACCGCCTCTTTGAGTCTAACCAGTCGGTAGTTGCCCGCGCGCAACGCCTGGTTACAGCCGGGGCCCGAGGCAAGAAAATGTTGCCCGATGTGCTGCAAGCAGATCCGGGAGAGCAGACGCTACTTCTTCCACAGGAAGAATGACTGCGCCGTGTGAGTTTAGCTGGCAGTACCGACTTGTTATGACCGCGATTCAAACGTCGCGCGCAGCCAGGCCAGCGCCTCATCAAGATCCAAGTTTGAGCTGGCATAGCTTTCCCGCAACAGATGCGGTGAAAGCAATCCGTCCCATTTTTGCCGGGCGAGATTGCTTGCTTTCGCGAGCAGTTCATCTATGGGCGCAGCAAGCTCCGAACTAATGTCTGCCAGCAAGTTTTCGATTTCATCAAGGCTACGACCGGCCCGCTGAACTTCGACGCCTAATCGACCTGTGGACGCTTGCAAGCCGCGAGATATCAGTAGGCACGCGATGGCCTCGTTGGCCGCGTCGCCCAGCCAGGTCAAGACGATCGCGTGGCTTCCCTGATCCAACAGCAAACGATCGGCCAATGCCAGTGTGTCGAACGCCTCGCGGCCTTCCCCCAAGAAGCGCTGTGCTGTGGAGT
>Ga0307375_10003173_pt1 | contig 16318 bp, 13 predicted proteins | sample TR1MG_FD_202531 | JGI IMG/M metagenome (GOLD analysis project Ga0307375, IMG submission 202531) | Soil microbial communities from Risofladan, Vaasa, Finland - TR-1 | ecosystem: Environmental > Terrestrial > Soil > Coastal area > Acid sulfate soil | place: Finland: Risofladan, Vaasa | collected... | reverse complement strand
ATGCGCAGCGACTCCACGTGCAGGGCGACGTCAAGATCCTCGGAGGGCACCGTATAGTAGTACTGCGTGACCGTCTGGCCGGTTTGCGCATTGAAGCTTCCGCCCATCAGGCTGCCGATGTTGGCCAGCTGGTCGGCGGACAGGCCGGGACTGCCGCGAAACATCATGTGTTCCTGGGCATGGGCCGTGCCGGGGAATCCCGGCGGGGTTTCGTCGGCGCCGACCTGGTAGCTGATCGAGGTCGACACGACCGGAGCCAGCGTGTTGCGGACCAGAATAACGCGCAGCCCGTTAGCCAGGGTCGCGCGAACCACATCGCCCGAACCCGGCGAGGCGGCCGCCAACGCATCCGGGACAGCCCATCCCATGAACAGGCTGCAAAGCAAAACGAAGGCCATTCGACGGATGCCCCGTGTAATGGCCGTGTGGTGGATGGTGTGATGCATGACTGTTTCCATATCCCTCTTCTCTATCTTCTCTATAGCTTTTGAATTGACAATTTAACAGCCACCCGTCAACAGCTTGATGACAGCCTGGGGAGCCGCTCGTATTTGACCCGTTATGTATTCGACTAGCGCAACAACCCGCCAGCTTGGTTGCTTTTATCACTGCGTAGTTCAATCAATTCTTCACAGGCTGTCTTGCCGCGGTCGATTTCCCCACCGGAAACCGGCAAGCACCGCTTTTCTTCATTAGCCCGAATGTTAGCCCATAACCATCAAGTCGTTGCTGTAAATCAGGCGCCGGTCAACGGGCATATTCGTCAGATTCCGCCAGTTCGTTAGCGGACAGCAGCTGTGCCAGCTCATTCAGGATGGGAAATCAACCCGGGCCCGGCAATCAATACATGCGGTGCCGGAACAGCCATCCGGCGATGCTGAGCGCGACCACGCCGATCAGTGCCATCGGCCAGAGCTGCGGGATCAGCAGGTGGAATGGCGTGCCTTCCAGGAACACACCGCGCAGCACCACCAGAAAATAGCGCAGCGGATCGAGCAGCGTGATGTCCTGCACCAGTTGCGGCATGTTGCGGATCGGCGTGGCGAAACCGGACAGGATGATCGCCGGCACCATGAAGATGAACGCGCCCAGCAAACCCTGCTGCTGGGTGGCCGCGAACGAAGAGATCATCAATCCCACCCCGACGCCCGACAGCAGGAACAGCACGATCCCGGTATACAGCGTAAACAGGCTGCCGAGCAGCGGCACCTTGAACCAGAATACCGCAGCCAACACGATCACGCTGGCTTCCGCAAGGCCGATGATGAAACCGGGCAGGGTTTTCCCGACCAGGATTTCCGCGGGGCGCAGCGGCGTGACCAGCAGCTGGTCGAAGGTACCCTGCTCGCGTTCGCGCGCAACGGAAAGTGCGGTGACCAGCATCGTGACCAGCAGTGTCAGTATCCCGACGATACCGGGCACGAAGAACCAGCGGCTCTCCAGATTCGGGTTGAACCACGCGCGGGTCTCGATGTGTGCCGGCGGTTGGTTGCCACCGTGATCTGCGGCCCAATCCAGGTTGAAGCGGTCGACGATGACGCCCGTGTCGTTGATCGCCAGCATCGCGGTATTCGAATTGCGGCCATCGACGATCACCTGCAACCCGGCCGGCCGTCCGCTGAGCAGGTCCGCGCTGAAATGCGGGCCGACATGCACCACCATCAATACTTTTTTGTCATCGACGAGGGGTGCGATCTCGCTCTCGTGCGTGATTTGCGCCACCCGGCTGAAACTGGGCGAGCCTTCGATGTCGGCCAGCAACTGGCGTGAAGCCGCGCCGCTGTCTTCGTTGTATACCGCGAATGGCACGTTCTTCAGGTCAAAAGTAGCGGCGTAGCCGAACACCATCAACTGGATCAGCGGCGGGCCGATCAGCACGATGCGGCTGCGCTTGTCCTTCAACAGCGCGAGAAATTCCTTGATTACCAGAGCGAGGATGCGAGCAATCATTATGCAATTTCTCGTAGGAGCGGGCCATGCCCGCGAAACTTCTGGTCGCGGGCATGGCCCGTTCCTACGGGTGCCCAGCCAAAATCTTTTCGGACATCCGTGAAATATTTTTCGCGTTCGCTATGCATCGGCATCACTCCAATCGCTTGCGCGAATTGCGCCAGGTCAGGCCGAGAAATACCGAAGCGAGAATAACCAGCCCGAGCACGTTCGGCAAAATGACACTCCACACATTTCCGGCGAGAAACACCGTCTGCAAAATCGCGACGTAATAGCGCGCGGCAATCAGGTGGGTGATGGCCTGCACCACGCCGGGCATGCTGCCGATATCAAAGATAAAACCGGAGAGTATGAAGGCGGGCAGAAAGGTGATAATTATGGCCAGCATTCCGGCGACAAACTGGCTGCGCGCCACGGTGGAGATCAGCAGCCCCATGCCCAGCGCCGTAATCAGGAACAGCGCGGACGCTGCAAACAGCACCCACAATGAACCGCGCAGCGGCACCTGGAACAGGAACAGCGCCATACCCACGGCCAGCACCAGCCCGCCCATGCCGAGAATGAAATAGGGGATCAGTTTGCCGAGGATCACTTCGCGCATCGACAGCGGCGTAACCAGCAGTGCCTCCATCGTGCCGCGCTCCCATTCCCGCGCCATCACCATCGCCGTCAACAGCGCGCCGATCAGCGTCATGATGATGGCGACCAGGCCGGGCACCAGAAAATTCCGGCTGCGCATCTCGCTGTTGAACCACACGCGCTGCTCCATCTGTACCGGCACATCCAGTTGCACTCCGCGCTGCTGTGCGTAGTGCTCCAGCCACTTGCCCCACGCGCCCTGCACATAGCCGAAAATGATGCGCGCCGTGTTCGCATCCACACCGTTGACGATCAACTGGATAGGCGCACCATCGGCCAGGCCCAGTTGCCGCGCAAAATCCTGGCGCAACACCACGATGGCGCTGACCCGGCCGGCCATCATCGCCTGCTCGGCATCGCGCGTGTTCGGGTACACCACCGGTTCAAAATAAAGCGACTGGTGGAACACGGCAGCGAAGTCAGCCGTTTCCGCGCCGGGTTGTTCCACCACCAGCGCGACCGGGATATGCTCGGAATCGAGCGACACCCCGTAACCGAACAGCAGCAACAGGAATACCGGCATCAGGAAAGCGATCGCGATGCTGCTGGGGTCGCGCATGATCTGCAGGAACTCCTTGCGGATCAGGCCGCGCAGCCTCATCCGGCTTGAGCCCTGCGGCATGCTTCCGGCGCGGCTGTCTTCGCTCATGCTGTCGCTCCCTGCCGCTGGTGCGCCTGGATCAATGCAACAAATGCATCTTCCATGGTCGGCTCGGGTATCCGGCCGGCTTGCGTCTGGCCGGCGCGCGCCTGCTCCTTGATACTGCCCGGCGTGCCCATGGTCAGGATCTCGCCCGCCGCCATGATGGCAAGCCGGTCGCAGTATTCCGCCTCTTCCATGAAGTGGGTGGTGACCATGATGGTCACGCCCTGACTGGCCAGCAGATTGATGCGCGACCAGAATTCGCGCCGTGCCAGCGGATCGACGCCGGAAGTGGGCTCGTCCAGAAACAGAATCTCCGGCTCGTGCATCAGCGCGCAGGCCAGCGCCAGGCGCTGCTTGTAACCGAGCGAAAGATCACCGCTGGTGAACTCGGCGATGTCCCGCAACTCGAATTCGTCCAGTGCCCAGTTGATGCGGCTCGCTCCCCGCTTGCCGGACAATCCGTACACGCTGCCAAAGAAGCGCAGGTTCTCCGCCACGCTGAGATTGCCATACAGGGAAAACTTCTGCGACATGTAGCCGATGCGGGCGCGCGCAGCGGCAGCGGCATGGCGCAGATCGGCCCCGGCCACGCGCAATGTGCCCCCGCTGGGCGGCAACAATCCGCACAGCATGCGGAAGGTGGTGGACTTCCCCGCGCCGTTCGCGCCCAGCAAGCCGAACACTTCGCCCTTGGCCACCGAGAAGGTGACGTTGTTCACCGCATAGAAATTCCCGAAACGGCGCTGCAGATCGTGGACTTCGATGACCGGCTTGCCTGTTTCAAATCTTTTTCCCTTGCCACTTTCGGCAGCGAAGGACGAATCGTCCCGGTCCGCCGCGGACGCGCGGGGAACTTCCGCATTGCCGGTTTTCGCCTTGAGCAAATCGACGAAGCGGTCCTCGAAGCGCGGCGCGACCGCCTGAACCACGATGCCGCCCACGCCGGGCAACAGAATCAGCGGATCGGGAGGCGCCATATCCTGCATCACCACGCGGATGTGATCGCCCTGGATCAGGCTGTCCAGCACACCCGGCGCGTGAGCGATGCGCTGTTGCAGCACACGCTTTTCGATATCCGGTGCAGATATCTCATAGGTACGGCTGCGCATGGTGTCGCGCAGTTCGGCGGGCGGCCCCTGTGCCAGCAAGCGGCCGTCATGCAGCAGCACGACTTCATCGCAGCGCTCCGCTTCGTCCAGGTAGGCGGTGCTGAGCAGCACACTGGTCCCCTGCCCGCGCACCAGGCGGTATACGATGTCCCACAATTCGCGCCTTGATAACGGATCCACGCCGACCGTCGGTTCGTCGAGCAGCAGCAGCGACGGCTGCCGCACCAGTGCACAGGCCAGGCCCAGTTTCTGTTTCATGCCGCCGGAAAGCTGTCCCGCCAGGCGTTTGGTGAATTGTTCAAGTCCGGCCATGTGCATCAGTTCGGCATAGCGCGCCGCACGCGCCGCTTCGGGCACGCCCTGCAGGTCGGCGTAGAGGTCGAGGTTTTCCTGCACGGTCAGGTCTTCATACAGGCCGAAGCGCTGCGGCATGTAGCCGATCGCACCCTGCACAGCAAGCGACTGCCTGGCGGCGTCCATGCCGAGCACGGTGATGCTTCCCGCATCCGGCACCAGCAGACCGGCGGCAAGACGCATCAGCGTGGTCTTGCCGGCGGCATCGGGACCGACCAGGCCGGTGACCACGCCATGCCGGACACGAAAGCTGACCTGCTGCAATGCCTTAACCTGGCGGGTGCCGACCTGGAATGTCTTGGATATGCCGCTGACTTCGAGCGCGATCTGATCGGGTAAGTTCGCCGCTGAGGAAACAGCCGTCATGCTGTCGGCGGCAGTCACGGCGGCTTATTCCTGACAGCGACTGGCGTCCGGCGCAGGAGGCTCACCCAGATGGATCATCACCGTTGCGGGCATGCCCATGCGCAACTCACCCTGCGGGTTGCACACGAAGATGCGCACCTGGTAGACCAGGCTGCTGCGCACTTCGGTGGTTTCCACCGATTTTGGCGTGAACTCGGCAGTGGGTGAGATGTAGCCCACCCATGCGCGATAATTCTTGCCGGGAAAACTGTCGGTGCTGACCTCGGCACGCATCCCCGGTTGGATCTTGCCGAGGTCCGGCCCCTGCACATAGGCGCGCACCCAGACCGGATCGGTCAGCGCCAGCGTATAGACCGGGCGCTGCGGCGAAGCCATGTCGCCCGGTTCGAGGATACGCTCCTGGATGATGCCGTTTTCCGGCGCATAGAGCGATGCATCGGCCAGCGCTTTGCGCGCCACATCCAATGCTGCCCGATTGGCTCTCAACATCGCCCTGGCTGCCGCGATATCCTCCTTGCGCGGCCCCATCTGGACCAGCTTCAGTGTTTCCCGCAGCGACTGGTATCTGGCCTGCGCGGCATCGGCGGCGGCCCGGGCATCGTCCGCCTGCTGCTGGGCAACGAAATGCCTGGCCACCAGTTCCTTCTGTCTTTGATAAGTTTGCGCGGCATTGTCGGCGGCGATGCGCGCGGCTTCCACATCGGCCCGGGCCTTGCTGATTTCCTCCGGACGGCTGCCTGCCTCGAGGCGGGCAACCTGCTGCTGCTGCGATGCCAGCTGCGCCTGCTGCAGGTCGACGTTGTTCTCCAGCCGCACCTTGTCCATCGTCGCGAGCAACTGGCCTTTCCTGACCTGATCGCCTTCCCTGGCCTGCATCGTCACGATCCGTTCCGAGCCGTTGAACGCCAGCTGCACCTGCCTGATGTCGACGTTGCCATACAGCTTTAACGCATTATCGCCGGTTGAACCCTCGCGACTGAAATGCCATCCCGCAGCGCCGACAGCGCCCAGAACGGCCGCAACCAATAGAACAATGAGGGGTTTTCGTTGCACTTTCATTAGCCCGGGATTATGTTTAGCCTGATACGCGCACAGGGTGATTGTACATTTTCAGCGAGAGTAAATGTTGCGAACCGATTGCATATCGGCTTCTTCGCGGCGGGTTGAAACCTGACAAATAGCCGTAATCGGCCGATTGCTGCCGTTTGCGGCTGGCCACGTCATGGAAGGCAGTTATACCAAGGGAAGTTTGGCTGCGTGACTGAAGTTTAAGTTACTTTCTCATTACTCAAGGCAAACTCGATTTCACTACTTCACAAAACTCAGCTATTACCAGGCCGGATAAGGCGTGATGCCTGTCGTGCTAAATCTGTTTGAGCGTCTTTTCGAGATACTTCCATTGGAATACCCGGCAAACCTGTCCGGAAGCTAGTGGGACGACATCGACTTGATTTCCCGGCTACTCTCCAGCTCTGGAAATATTTCCGATTAGCACTAAAGAATCAGCAAACTCAGCCGATATAAACGCGATCAGGCTGTCTTTCGACGAACGATCAAAATTACCGGAGTCGATCAACTTTGAAATGTTGGTGGAAATCACTCGGCATTGCAACCAAACTGAACCTGCCAATCCAGGTGCTATTGGTCGTTGTATTGTCTTTTGCTCATTTCTGGGTAATGGAAAAAATCAGGGGAAATATCCTGGATGGAGCAGAAAAGCGTGCTGAAGTTTCCGCCGATGGCGTAATCAACGGCATGAATATGCTGATGGTTACCGGCATGATCTCCAACCCCGGGAACCGCCGTCTTTTCATCGCCAAGATGGGTGCATCCGAAAATGTGAGAGAACTGCGCATCATTCGCGCCAAGCAGGTGCAGGAGCAGTTCGGCGTCGGCCTGCCTGAAGAGCAAGTCAAGGACGACATGGACCGCCGCGCGATGACATCGAAGCGCCCACAGTTCCTGTTTGCAGAAAATCAGGGTACGCCCACGCTTCGTGCGGTGGTGCCATTTATCGTGAGCACCAATTTTCGCGGCACAAACTGCCTGATGTGCCACCATGTGAAAGTTGGTTCGGTCAATGGTGCCGCAAGCATTGTTCTCGACATGACTGATGAAATGGCTGCCATCAAACACAGCAGAGACTTGTTGTGGTCGGGGCAGATTGCGTTGCAATTCGTGCTTTTCTTTTCCATCCAATGGCTCATACGCAGATTCATGGCCCCGATTGTAGAACTGAAATCCACGATAGAGTCAATGCAGAGCAGGGGCAATATGGAGCAATTTGTCCCTGTTGAACTGGAGAAAGGTAACCTGGACGAAATCGGGAAACTCACTTCAGCGTTCAACAAGATGGCAGAGACTCTGTCTGATTCTGAGAAATCAATGAAGTTGGCCACTTCAATATACGAGACGAACGCGGACGCGATCGTGGTGACAGATGAGAATAATCTTATCGTGGATGTTAACCCGTCCTTCGTCAGGGTCACCGGCTACGCGTTGGACGAAGTCGCAGGTAAAAACCCGAAGATTTTACAGTCAGGAAGACATGACAAGGAATTTTACCGGCAGATGTGGCAGTCGATTCTCAACACAGATCATTGGGAGGGAGAAATTTGGAATAGACGCAAGAATGGGGAGCTCTACCCAAAACTGGCTCATATTCAGGTCATACGCCGATCAAATGGCAGCGTGTACCGCCATGTGGAGCAGTTTTGTGATATCACCGAAAAGAAGAAAAAAGACGATCTGATCTCATGGCAGGCAAATTACGATCAACTTACCAGACTGCCCAATCGTTATCTGTTAAATGATCGAAGTACGCAAATTCTCGCAGAAAGCAGACGTGATGGCCTGACAGGGGCACTGATGTTTATTGATTTGGATAAATTCAAATCTCTAAACGATGCACTCGGGCATGAGTATGGAGATATGATGCTGATTGAAGTGGCAAAGCGTCTAAAACTCTGTTTGCGAGAGACGGATACGGTAGCTCGCATCGGTGGCGATGAGTTTGTGGTACTGCTTGAGGGTCTTGGTTCGGACTCTGAAGAAGCATCACAAAAAGCGGCTCTCGTTGCCGAAAAAATACGCGCCTCCCTGGCTGCGCCATATCAACTTAATGCTCATACGCATTTCAGCTCGCCCAGTATCGGCTTGAGCCTCTTTTCCGGCAAAGATGAATCGTTGGATGAGTTAATTAAACATGCCGATTTGGCCATGTATCAAGCCAAGGAATCCGGGCGGAATGCGGTACGATTCTTTGACCCGAAATTGCAGGAGGTGGTGGAGGTACGCGCTGCTCTGGAGTCGGATTTACGACTAGCCATCCAAAACAAGCAATTTCAGCTGAACTACCAGATTCAACTGGATCGCGATTGTCGTCCTGTCGGCGCCGAGGCTTTGATTCGCTGGAACCATCCCAAGCGTGGCATGGTGTCACCAACAGACTTTATTTCGATCGCAGAGGAAAGCTCGCTGATTCTTGATATTGGGAATTGGGTACTCGAAACCGCCTGTCAACAGATAGCAGCATGGAAACATTACGAAAAAACACGCAATCTGGTTCTTGCGGTCAATATCAGCGCACGGCAATTCAAACAACCTGATTTTGTCGAAAAAGTAACAGCCATGATTCAGAAACACGGTATTGAACCTTCTCGCTTAAAGCTGGAATTAACAGAAAGCATAGCGCTGGACAACATAGATTTGGTGATTGAAAAAATGCTTGCACTGAAACAGGTTCTATTTGTCTCCCTGTCGCTCGATGATTTTGGCACGGGTTATTCGTCGTTATCTTACTTGAAGAATTTGCCACTTGACCAGATTAAAATCGACCAGAGTTTTGTTCGCAATATTGCAACAAATGGCAGCGATGCGGTCATGGTAAAAACCATCATCGGCATGGCCCAAAATTTCGGGCTTAATGTAATTGCAGAAGGTGTCGAGGATGAGTCTCAATTAACCTTGCTCAAACAGTATGGCTGCATGGCATATCAGGGCTACCTGTTCAGCAAGCCTGTGCCGATTGAGGAGTTTGAGTTGTTGCTCAACAGGACATTCCGCTGCTGATTCGAGCAAGGGTTGCGAATGTCCTCTCCCGAGAAGCCCGGCCGGCTGGCAAGGCATTCCTGATCTAATGCAGCTTTGTCATTTTTATTTATACATTATTAAAGTCAAATGGACTCAGAAGATCAACTGAAACATTATCAGACATTGATAAACAATGTTCGCGATGGTATTCACGTAATCGATTTGCAGGGCGACATTATTGAGGTCAATGACGCATTCTGCGAGATGATGGGCTATAGCCGGGAGGAAGCAAGCAAACTTAACATTGCTGATTGGAATTCGCAGTATTCGAAGGATGAGTTGCTGGCGAGGCTCAGGAATTTTATCGGCAAGGATGCCAGGTTCGAGACCGTGCACCGATGCAAGGACGGTACACTCATCAATGTAGAAGTTAGCACCAAAGGCATCGATATAAATGGGCATATCTACTTCTTCGCATCAAGCCGGGATATCACCGAACGCAAAAAACAGGAGAATGTCTGCTGTTGAGCTGTGGACGGTTGTGTTGGCGTATATAAACAGGCTCAGGCGGCCAAAAGCGAACAGTCGTTAATTCAGCTTAAAGGCGTAAATGCGGTAAAAGACTGTGTGGTACCTGATGTAATTGAATACCGTTAAAATCATCGCAAGGAAAATGATTTCATACTCTTCCCGGGGATTTGTTTTTGTTCAGTTTCGGCCTGATCAACTTGTAGTGTTCAGTGTGTATTCGCAGTATTGCGCCGGCAACCAGATGCGGAAATCCTTTTCGGCCGCTTCTTTCATCTACGATCAGCGTGTTGAGGTAATCCTGCAAGTCGACCGTACCCCACAGCAGGTCGATTCGATTGCCGATATAGGGAAACTTTTCGATCAGCATTGAAACCTCGGCAGCAATTGCTGCAGGAATTTTATTTCCTGGAATTGATTCCGGATTGGATATTTGTTCGGTCATGGCCTGATTAGTCACTCATACCCGATTTCGACGACGATATTGCATTGCCAATGTTAAGCGCTGATGAATCACCAGAAATACCGTAATTGATTGAAATGCTTAACCTAACTCGATTGGACGTTTGCCTATCTTACCTTGTGCCTATTTGAATTGATAGTTGCAAGCGACATTCCGCTCATCGCTGCAAATATGCAGATTTGCCAAACGGAAAATTGAAGTTCAGCATTGCTAATATGGTTGATTGCTTCCGATCAATATCGGGGGTGTAAGGCCGGATCGGGTTCGCCGTGCATGAAATGTCGATCGCCGAAAGCGTGCTGCAAATCATCGAAAGCGCCGGACAGGGCTGGTGCATGGCTTGCGCCCGCAATGCGGCGGTGACTGCCCGTTACGAACCCTGCCCGAATTACGGCAGCTTTCACATCGAGGTGACGGACGGCGACAGGATGAGAGCCAAGGAACTGGAGGTGTCATGATGTGCATGACATGCGGATGCGGAAAAGGCCAGACGCTGATCGGTGGCCATACTCTCTCGCGGCAGCGCAAACCCGGCGAGGCTTTGCATTTTCGCGCGTGCCAGGACGAATCAGCGCATGAACGCGAACCCGCCCTGATGCACAACCATATCGATTTTGGCACTGGCCCGGCAGGAGCGCATGCGCCCGGCATGAGCCAGTCGCGCATGGTGACGATCGAGCGCGACATATTTGCGAAGAACAACGATTATGCCGACCAGAACCGCCGTTATTTTTTCGTGCACGGCATCTTTGCGCTCAAACTGGTCTCCAGCTCCGGCTCGGGCAAGATGACACTGCCGGTGAAAACCATAGAGGCGCTGAACGGTTCCCAGTCGCACGCGGTGATCGAGGGCGAGGACAAGCCGCTGAAATATCCCGACAAGGTCCGCGCCGCGGACCTGATGCTGCTCAGCAAGTGTGACCTGCTGCCGCACCAGGATTTCGATGCCGATCTTGCGGTGGCGAATGCGCGCCGTCAATCCGCAGATACGGGTAATCCGCATATCGGCCGGCAGCGGTGCGGGCATGGCGGAATGGCTGGAATGGATCAGCGCCGCTTGCCGCGACGCGATTGCTGCAAAGCAGGAAACGATTCCGGCTTGATGCCCGCTAGTCCGCTTATCCGGGCTTGCCCAGCGCCTTGTCGGTAAACATCCTGATCAGGTCGATCGGCACCGGAAACACCACCGTCGTGCTGTTGTTCGCACCGATCACCGTCAGCGTTTCCAGATAGCGCAGCTGGATCGCCTGCGGTTCCTGTGCCAGCACCTGGGCTGCCTGCAGCAATTTTTCCGATGCCTGCAACTCGCCCTCCGCATGGATCACCTTGGCGCGCCGCTCGCGTTCCGCCTCGGCCTGGCGGGCAATGGCCCGTACCATGGTCTCGTCGATGTCCACGTGCTTGATTTCCACATTGGCAACCTTGATTCCCCAGGCATCGGTCTGGGTATCGAGCGCTTTCTGGATGTCGATATTGAGCCGCTCGCGTTCGGCGAGCATCTCGTCCAGTTCGTGTTTGCCCAGCACCGAACGCAGCGTGGTCTGCGCCAGCTGGCTGGTTGCGTTAAGGTAATCCTCCACCTGGATGATCGCCTTCTCCGGGTCGACCACGCGGAAATACAGCACCGCGTTGACCTTGACCGAAACGTTGTCGCGCGAGATCACGTCCTGGCTCGGCACATCCATCACCACCGTGCGCAAGCCGACCCTGACCATCTGCTGGATGCCGGGAATGATCAGCACCAGCCCCGGGCCTTTGACTTTCCAGAACCGCCCGAGCATGAACACCACGCCGCGCTCGTACTCGCGCAAGATGCGTATGCTCGAAAATGCCAGCAACAGCAGCAAAATCAACACAGTGCCAAAACTAAAACTGAAGATCATATCGTTCTCCTTAGATTGTAATTGGCAGCAGACACGGATCTATTCAGGGCCGGCATGTTCCGGCTCGACTTCGAAGATCAGCCCGTCCATGTTCAACACCCTGACCTTTTGCCCCTTGCGCAGCGGCTGTTTGCACCTGATGCGCCAGGTTTCGCCATGCACCCGCGCCCAGCCGTCCTTGCCGTCGAAATCCATCAGCACCTCCCCGCTGCTGCCGATCAGTTGCTCGCGTCCGGTCACCACCGGCCGCTTCCAGGATTTGAGCGCCATGCCGGCCACGAAAAAAATGAACAACGCGCTGGCAAGCGCAACCGGGATGATCACCACCCAGGGAATACCGAACCCGGGCATGTCGGTATCGACCAGCAGCACCGAGCCGGTCACAAACGCAACCACACCGCCGATGCCGATCGCCCCGAAGCTGGGCATGAACACCTCCGCAGCCATGAAAGCGAGTCCCAGAATGATCAGGCCCAGTCCGGCATAGTTGATAGGCAACATCTGGAACGCGAACATCGCCAGCAGCAGCGAGATTGCGCCGACCACCCCCGGCAACATAAAACCCGGATTGGAAAATTCGAAGAACAGGCCGAATATGCCCGCCAGCATCAGCAGGTAGGCGATGCTCGGGTCGGCGATCACGGACAGCAACCGGCTGCGCCAATCGGGTTCCTGGTTGACGATGTTTGCCCCGGTCAAATCCAGGGTGCGCTCCACGCCCAGCACGTTCACCTTGCGCCCGTTGAGTTTATCGAGCAAATCGGGCACATCGCGGGCAATCACATCGATCACATTGAGCTTCAGCGCTTCGTCCGCGGACAGGCTCACCGCCTCGCGCACTGCCTGCTCTCCCCACTGGGCATTGCGGCCGCGCATTTGCGCCAGACTGCGGATATACGCGGAGGCATCATTGATCTGTTTGTGTTGCAGCGTGGAACCGGATGTGGGCAGCTTCCCGCCGAGCGGGTTGTTGTCTTTCTTCTTCCCGTTACCCGGCTGTTCGTCCGGCTGACTGTCGATGCCGCCAATGCCGATATTGATCGGCGTGGCCGCACCGAGATTGGTGGCCGGCGCCATTGCCGCGATGTGGCTGGCATAGAGGATATAGGTACCGGCACTCGCGGCCCGCGCACCTTCGGGCGCGACGAAAGCGGCAACCGGAACCGGCGAAGCGATGATCTGCTTGATGATCTGGCGCATCGCCGTGTCCAGCCCGCCCGGCGTGTCCATCTCAAGCACGACCAGTTGGGCCTGCTCTGCTGCGGCTGACTTCAGCCCGCGCACCACGTAGTCCGCCGTCCCCGGGCTGATCGCGCCATCGACACTGAGCACCACTACCGGGGCGGGCGCTGCCGCGCAGGCCGACCCGGCAATCAATAGCAGGCCGAACAATAAAGCGCGCATGCTGGAAAGGCGATCCATACCGGCAACTATAGGCGTTTTTATTCCTTGTGCAAGAATTTTTGTCGGGTTGATGCCGGCACGATCCGCTCCGGACCCGCTGGTTTCCGGTGACTGCCGAAATCAGCCGAGCCGGTTATCCGCGGGATGATAGAGCGGGTCTTCCAGCACGTTCACTTCGATCATGCCGCGCGCCTTGTCGAGCAGCTCCAGGCAGTCCGGGCTCAGGTGGCGCAGGTGCAGTTTCTTGCCCAGCTGCGTGTAGCGCTCCGCCAGCAGGTCGATGGCTTCCAGCGCGGAATGGTCCTTGACGCGCGCGTTCCTGAAATCGATCACCACTTCCGCCGGATCGTCCTTGGGCGAGAACGATGCGAGAAAACTCTGCGTCGAGGCGAAGAACAGCGACCCGGACAAATCGTACACCTTCCAGCCGTGCTCCTCGGTGGAGACGCTCACGTCGATGTTCTTGGCGTGCTGCCAGGCGAACACCAGCGCGGAGATGATCACGCCGACGATCACCGCAATGGCCAGGTCGGTCAGCACGGTCACGATCGCCACCGTCAACCCCACCAATATATCGGCCTTGGGCACCTTGCCGAACAGACGGAAGCTGCCCCACTCGAAAGTTTTTTCCGACACCACGAACATCACGCCGATCAGTGCCGCCAGCGGGATCATCTCGATCCATTTCGACGCGAACAGGATGAAGCTCAGCAGGAACAGCGAGGCGGCGATGCCGGAGATGTTCTTCACCGCACCGTTGGTCACGTTGATCATGCTCTGCCCGATCATCGCGCAACCGCCCATGCCGCCGAACAGGCCGGTCGCCACATTGGCGATGCCCTGCCCCACGCAGGCGCGGTTCGGCTTGCCGCGTGTCTGGGTCATGTCGTCGATCAGGTTAAGCGTGAGCAGCGATTCGATCAGGCCGATGCCGGCCAGGATCAGGCTGTAGGGAAAAATGATGCGCAGCGTGTCCCGGTTCATCGGCACGCTGGGTATATGGAACACCGGCAGTCCGCCGGCGATGGAAGCCAGGTCGCCCACGGTCTTGGTTGAGATGCCGCCGAAAATCACCAGCACGGAAACCACCGCGATCGCGGCCAGCGTGGAAGGGATCACCGTGGTCAGCCTGGGCAACAAATAGATGATTGCCATGGTCAGCACGACCAGTCCGAGCATGGTGTACAACGGCACACCCTGCATCCACACCAACGCGCCGCCCGCGCCGGCGACCTTGAAGTGCACGAGCTGCGCGAGAAAAATCACGATGGCCAGTCCGTTGACGAATCCCAGCATTACCGGGTGCGGCACCATGCGGATGAACTTGCCGAACTTCAGCAGGCCGAACAGGATCTGCAGCACGCCCATCAGCACCACCGTGGCGAACAGGTATTCCGCGCCGTGTTGGACCACCAGCGCCACCATCACCACCGCGAGCGAGCCGGCCGCACCGGAGATCATGCCCGGGCGCCCGCCGATCAGCGAGGTGATCAGGCTGACCATGAATGCGGCATATAGCCCGACCAGCGGTGATACATGCGCCACCAGCGCGAAGGCGATGGCTTCCGGAACCAGTGCGAGCGCAACCGTCAGGCCGCTCAGTATGTTGGTACGGGTTTCGGCAAAGTTCTGCGGGTTCATAAATTTCTTTCAAAATAAATCCGGCCGCCCACTCTGGCGGCCTGGTGTGACTCAAACGTCGAACGATAGGATTGGAACGAAACTACGAGGAAATGCGCGAGAAAATCTGATGTGACAGAAAACGGTTTCGGGATTCTGTTCGGATACTCTAATTCGCCCGGTGCGCATTCTAACAGGCCGACGCGATGATAGACGGAACTTTCCACCCCTTCGTGCGGGAATGCCGGTTCAACCTGTCCGCTTGCGCATCACCTGCATGCGGGAATCATCGAATCCAAGCTTGCGGTAAAAATCCAGCGCGGCTGCATTTCCCTTGTCCGCCAGCAGCGTGACGCGTGTGATGCCTTGCGCTGCTGCCCAAGCGAATACCTGTTCGAGCAGTTTTCGCCCGAGCCCGTTGCCGCGCAGTTCGCGGCGCACGATCACATCCTCCAGCAACAGCACGCGAGCCCCTTCTGTGGTGCTGACGGTGATCAGCGCGTTCGCCATGCCCAGCACGCGTTCTCCGTCGCGCAACACGAACAAGCGACCCAGTGCCGGGTTGTCCAGGATCAGCCGCAACCCGCGCAGCTGCCTTTCGCGGTCGGGTATGAAATCGCTTTCCAGCGTGAACAGTTCGGCCAGCAGGTCGGCGAGTTGCGGCAAATCTGCCGCGGCAGCGAAGTCGGTTTCAATAACCATCGTGATACTCCAGACATTTAGTCAACTGCAATTCAAAACCGATTAGCCACAGAGAACACAGAGGGCGCAGAGAAAAAACACTGCCGCCCTCTTTGATGAAACTACCAGCAATTCGACTAAGCGAGCAAACTTCACTCGCCAAGCTGCTGGCTCTGTGTTCTCTGTGGCTAACATTTTCTGCCTGGCAACTGCTACATCAGCGCTACAGTTTTCACCTGCGCAAATACTTCCATGCCGGTAACGAGATTGAGGTGGTCGCGGGAGCGGCGCGTGATGCGCGACAACAGCCTATCCGCGTCACCGACCGTCATGCGCACGATCACCTTGTCCGGCCCCTCGTCGCGTATCTCCTCGATACGCGCCTTCAGGATGTTGTTGATGCTGGTGCCGTGCGGTTGCTGCGTCGCGATGCTGACATCGCGCGCCAGCACGCGCGCCCGCACCCTGCTGCCGAACGGCCGGTCCACCCTGCCCACCCACAGCTGGCCGCCGGGAAAATCCAGCCGCGTCAGGTGATATTTCTCGTCGTGCTGCGCGACCGCCGCCTCGATCACCGCGCCCGCATCGTCCAGGTGCGCGGTGGGCAGGTCGAGCCGTGCGAGGGTTTCGTTGAGCGCGCCGC
>Ga0307375_10003172_pt1 | contig 16322 bp, 16 predicted proteins | sample TR1MG_FD_202531 | JGI IMG/M metagenome (GOLD analysis project Ga0307375, IMG submission 202531) | Soil microbial communities from Risofladan, Vaasa, Finland - TR-1 | ecosystem: Environmental > Terrestrial > Soil > Coastal area > Acid sulfate soil | place: Finland: Risofladan, Vaasa | collected... | reverse complement strand
CGCGGATGCCCGGGCAGCGGCGGTTCCAGTCGGCGGCTTGGCCCTGTTTCGTCCATTGTGTGCGCGAGTCATGTCGTCCCTTCGTACTGTTTCGATGGAGCATTTCAGCTTGACCTCGGAGTCGGCTGAGGATAACATGCATAAGGAGGTTGTGGCGTTGGTTGCGTCGTGCAAAGGCGACAAGGTTGAACAGGACCAGTTTGCCAAGGAGATGCGTTCGTTCGAGCGTTTGTTTAAGCATTACATGGAGACGCGTCATCAGACAATCGATTGGTCGTTGATTAGCCCCCCGAAAGACGATATGATCATCCCAATGTCGACTCTGCCGAAGGCGACGAAGACGAAGGACCTCGCCAACAAGCTCTGCATCCTCAAACTCAATGGTGGCCTCGGCACGACCATGGGCTGCGTGGGTCCCAAATCGGCAATCGAAGTCCGTGAAGGTTCATCGTTCTTGGATCTCAACGTGAAGCAGGTGAAGGTACGCTTTTGCCCTGTCCTTTTTCGTTGCGCTCTCTCTCGCTTGCTGCATGTGTATGAGGCTCTTTGCACTCTCTCCCATCTGTCTACGACCATTCGTTAGGCACATTCACATTCTACTCATCCACGCGCATTGCAATATCGCTTTCATACCTGCCTGAAACACAAATAGACACGACAAACGCATACACACACGCGAACACAAGGAACTGACCTGCTGTCCCCATTCTCTCTTCTCTCTCCCCCCATTCTCTCTTCTCTCTCTCTGCCTCTTCGTCGCTCAAACTCCCCTTCTCCTACCTCCCATCCCCTCTGTCTTGTTTGTGGTTATTTCAGTATCTTAACAAGGAGTATGGTTGCGAGGTGCCCTTGATCTTGATGAACTCGTTCAATACGCATGAGGATACGATGGCGATTTTGAAGAAGTATGCGACGTCGCGTGTGTGGATTGAGACGTTCAACCAGTCTCGTTACCCTCGTGTTTTGAAGGATACGTTGACGCCGATGCCGCACAAGTACGATGGCCCGCTTGGTGAGTGGTATCCGCCTGGTCATGGCGATGTGTTCCAGGCGCTGTACGACAGTGGTCTTCTGGATCGTCTGTTGGCCCAGGGTAAGGAGTACTTGTTCATTTCTAATATCGACAATTTGGCGGCTACTGTGAGTTTCGATATCATGGAGCACATGTGTGAGTCGCAGAGTGAGTACTTGATGGAGGTTACTGATAAGACGCGTGCGGACATTAAGGGTGGTACTTTGATTGAATATGGTGGTATGATTCGTTTGTTGGAGATTGCGCAAGTGCCTGGGCAGCATGTGGAGGACTTTAAGTCGATTAAGAAGTTCAAGATCTTCAACACGAACAACCTGTGGGTGTCCTTGTCAGCGATCAAGCGTATTGTGGAATCCGGTATGTTGAAGGACATGGATGTGATTTGCAACCCGAAGACAGTGGGTGGACGTGGAGTGATTCAGTTGGAGACGGCGGCGGGCGCGGCGATTCAATTCTTCAAGAACGCCCACGGCATCAACGTGCCGCGCGATCGCTTCCTCCCCGTCAAATCCACCTCCGACCTCTTGGCCATCCAATCAGACCTCTACAAGCTACAACACGGCACACTCGTCATGAACCCGGCCAGACACTTTGGCTCCGCACCCATCGTCAAACTCGGTTCACACTTCAAAGACGTATCCGCTTTCCACGAGAGATTCGCATCCACACCAAACCTACTCGAACTAGACCAACTCACCGTATCCGGAGACGTACACTTTGGCGCAAAGGTCACACTCAAGGGCACCGTCATTATCGTCGCCAACCACGGTGCTCGCATCGACATCCCTTCCGGATCAATCCTCGAAAACAAGGTAGTCACCGGAGAACTACACATCGTAGAACACTAAGACGAAGTACAAGACTCACACACGGACTCACCGGTTCAAGCAGATGTCTCCACTCTCCACTCGCTCTCTCTCTCTCAACCCTACTTTCTCCCTCGCTCTCCCTCCCTCTCTCTCTCTCTCTCTCTCTCTCCATCTTCCCAACTCTCCCATTCACATCCACGTCTCAGAATAAAGACACACCCACCCACGCGCAAACTTCGCACACCTTCCATCTCCTTACTGACAGTTGCCACTCGTACCGCATACGGATGAAGATGGAGACATTTTGAAGCACTTTAACAGACATGGGAGGCAGGGACTCAGTATGGGCTCATTGGAGGGCCGGCCGATCGATGAAGCGAGAAGTTTCCCTCAGATCTGAGGTAGTAACGTCCAACGTCTCTTATGCCCAGCCTTTGTGATGTGTAGCATTTCTCCCGCTCATTCCCTATTCATATACAATACTGGATCTTGAACAAGCGAGTGTCTTTATCGGCAGAGGGGGAATTCAGGGGATAGTGTCAGGATGAGATGTGAGGGTCAAGATGGAGGGGATTGAGATGTAGAGATGTATTGGAGAGATTGAAGAGGGTGTCTGTTGCTGTTTTTGAGACGATCAGAGTGATGATGAGAGACTCGATGATGTGCGTCCTTCGTGCTTCACTCTTGCTTCATTTCTTCTCCCTTACGAATGCAATTGCGGTTCTTGAAGGGATGTAGATGTGCATTTGGTTTGCTCTATCGTTCCACTGTTCCGGTGTGGTGAAGAATAGTGTGTCCTTTGCATTCCTCTCTTGTCCTTCGAATTCGGTCCAGTCTGAGTCCAGAGCGATGGTGTATTTGCCTGCGTTTTGTACTCCGATTCTGTAGTCCGCGTATGATTGAGTGGGGTGGAAGTTGAAGGCAAATACGACGTCTCCGCGTTCGAAGACGATGACCTTGTCGCCCTCGTTCTTGAGCGATACGAACGTGTCTCTGGTCATGATTTGGTGCTTCTCCTCGAAGTGGTTGAGTGCTTTGTCGAATGCGTGTAGGGCCTTGTATCTGAGCAGTGGGTCTCTGACGAGATCGAATCTCCTTCTGGCGTGGTGGTAGGACCAGTTGTTTCCAGGTCTCGGGAAGTCGATCCACTCCGGGTGTCCAAACTCGTTTCCCATGAAGTTCAAGTACGCTTCTCCTCCGAGGCACATGGTGATGAATCTGAGCATTTTGTGGAGTGCGATGCCCCTGTCGATGATGGGTGAGCGCGGCACGAGGATTGTCATTTCCGTGTACATCTCCTTGTCCATGAGCCAGAAGGCTATGGTTTTGTCTCCTACGAGTGCCTGATCGTGCGATTCTACGTATGCGATTGTGGCCTCCTTCCAGCGGCGATTGATGAGCGTGAATACGATGTTCCCCATGTTCCAATCGTCGTCCTTCGTCTTCATCAACCCAATCCACTTGTCCGGCAATCCCATGCCCAATCTGTAGTCGAAACCGACGCCTCCGTATTCTACGGGCCTGCACATGGTCGCAAGTCCGGATACTTCTTCTGCAATGCTGATGATAGAGGGCGACAGTTGCTTCAGCAGCGCGTTCGCGAGCGTGAGGTACAAGAGCGCCTCGTCGTCCACTCCAGGTCCGAAGTGCTCCTCGTACGTCATGGGCGTCGCGCCGAGTCCGTGGGAGTAGTACACCATGGAGGTGACGCCGTCGAAGCGGAAGCCGTCGAATCCGAACTCCTCCACCCAGTATCTCAAGTTCGACAAGAGGAAGCGCAACACCTCGTAGTGGCTGTAGTTGAAGAGGCGCGAGTCCCACATGCTGTGTTCGCCGCGACCGCCCTCGTGGAAGTAGCAGTGATCCGTGCCGTCGAACTCGTTCAAACCGTCCAGAACGTTCTTCGATGCGTGCGAGTGCACCACGTCCAGCAACACGACCAATCCCAAGCGATGCGCCTCGTCGATCATCTCCTTCAACTCCTCGGGCGTGCCGTAGCGCGAAGACGCGGCAAAGAAGTTCGTCACCTGGTAGCCAAAGCTCGCGTAATACGCGTGCTCCATGATCGCCATCAACTGAATCGCATTATAGCCCAAATCCTTCACATACGGCAAAATCTTCTCCTTAAAGTTCACATACGTGCCCACACACGGATCCTCACTCGCCATACCCACGTGCGACTCATACACGCGAAGACGAACCGGCGCACTCGGACGCGGCCACTTGCGCTCATACTTCACCTTCGGATTCCAAAACACTCCATCATACACTGGGTTACCAACAGTCTGCTTCACGTACGTCATCCAAGGAGGGATACGATCCAAATGACGACCATCCGGTGTACGGATGCACACCTTCACACGACTCTCGTGCGCAATCGCAGGAACACCCTCTGCATCGTCGGGAAGGAAGATTTCCCACTTACCAAAGCCAACAGACTTCAACGCATGAGACTCCTTGTTCCAGTCATCTGCAATCACAAGAGAGGGACGGACAGCAAGGAACAAACGGATCAGCACCACACGCCGGGACAAGACCACACCACAACCAACAGATCAATTCGACAAATGCAGCCACAATGAAGCAACCAAACAGTTTGGCACATAATAGGGTGAAATAGAAGATCAATGGAGTTAGAAATCCGCCTCGCGAAAGTGAGAAGAGGAGAACGGGACAGAAACTTCACTCGCTGTTTTCCGGCCTCAAATGCAGCATTTCAGCCATGTATGAGTGGAAAAGATGAATGAGGGGAGCAAGAGAGTATGGAAGCACATGAAGAGAGGTGTTTGAGTGGAGCAGAACGTACTAAAATCGCCAAACAAGCTGACGGCAACCGCGTTGGGAGCCCATTCAATGTATCTGATGCCTCCTGACACTCTATGCAATCCCATGTACTTGTAAGAGCCAGCAAAGTCTATGAGAGTTCCCTTTTCATTGGCTTCGATCTCAGCCTTCTTGTTCAGGAAGCGTTGGTAGCTGGAAAGTCGATCGTTTTACAGGGGCAAGTGAAGGAGAGGAAAGAGACGCGCATCGTCAGCATATCTCAACTTCAAACGGCCTAAAACCGGACGGAATGTATCAAGGGATCAAGGAAAAGTCGAAGACTGGGCAATATACAGCAATCAAAGGTCATAGAAGGGCTACATACCGACCACGCAAAACGTGTTCGTAGGGTTTCAGCCATGGGTCCTCAGAGATCACTCGAGTGCCATCGGTAGCTGTAGCAAAGTACTCCTCGCCCATTGTCAGAATGAGTTGTTCTCAATGCCAAGCAAGACTCGAATAATGGAGAAGGCTCGGACCATCGGAAGAGGTCGGCAACGACGACTCTTCGGTGCAGACTACTGCTTCGGTGAGCAGCAAGCCACCCCAGAAATCGCACGAGCACGTTTCAAGATGTGCCCATGGAAGCACACGGGACCATCTCTGAGGCCCCCCTGACGCGGAACAGTCGAACCGATCCACGGGCCCGAAGACACGGCACTCGCTCGTCGACCCCCTTCATCTCCCCCTCAACAGGCCCCATTCAAGGTGAATCTACTCGCATTGTCTGAAAATAGCGAACCCACTCTATTGTAAACAGTTTCTGTCGATATTTGCATCTGAGAATGCAGCCCCCAAGGGCATAGGAGGAGAAGTCTCGGAAAAGTGCCTGGAGCTTACGCTGTGAGTTGGTTGGCCGGAAACGAGGCGAATGAAAGGTCAGTTTCCGACTCAACCTCTGCCGCTGCGATCGTATTAGTGGGGCTAAAATGAGCGAAGATAGTGGTACTCGCAAGAAGCGAAGGGCGTCTAATGAGTATCAGACTCCTGAGAGCATTTCTGTAGAGATTGTTGATCCGGTCACAATCGAGGAGGATGGCAAGCCTCAATACACTACTTACAAGATCATCACTGAGGTATGTTCCATCCTCTCCTCATTTGCGATGTGGTTTGCTCTGCATGTCTTGGTGTTGGTTGTGTTCGCGGCCCAAGGGGTTGGAATTGAACTCCTTGTCTCTTCCAAACCGCCATTTCCCTCTTTCTGCCTTCTTTCTGCTTCTTGTGCCTGATCTCACGGATGACTGATTGCGTGTTTCCGTTTTCCACCTTGTATGAATAGACTACTTTGCCCAACTTCAGGAACAAGAACTGTGAGGTTCGCAGAAGATACAACGACTTTGTTTGGCTCCGTGCGCACATCAAGGAGAAGATGGACGAGCGTGGCAAGCGTCTTACGATTGCTGAGTTGCCTGGCAACTCTTGGCTATCCATGTTTGGAACTGGTACGCACCTCAGAATCGAGTTTGCTGCTCGACTTTCCGTGAACACTTTGCCTCCCACTTTTCACAGAGTTACTGACTTCTGCGTCCTCCGCCATCTCCTCTGCCACTCAAACGCACCTCAAACTTCTCAAATGCAGCACGTTTCGAGCCGGATTTCATTGAAGAGCGTAGAAAGGGCCTGGAACACTTTTTGACGAGCGTAGTGAACCACCCGTGGGCTCGTTTCGAGGAAGGACTTCACAGGTTCCTCGAAGACCAAGACTTCCCGTGCAAAGATTGATGTGATGGATTCAGGCGCCAAGAAGAAGCGGGATTGGGCATCGTCCGTTTCTCTCCTCTCTCTCTCCTCTCTCTCTCTGCTTCCTATCTGTGTTGGAAGTATCCCGAATCTCTCTTCTCTCTCGAATCTCTCAGTGTGTGACCACGCCTTCTGCCCCAGTCGCGCTTTCCCAATTTCCCTCGCCCTCTGTACCTTTAGATGTACCCCTCTGTCCTGTTGCATCTAAAATACCCTTCCTTGTGTAATAAGTTGTGCTTTTGCTTCTGAGAGAGAGATTGGGGAGCTGGTCCTGTGGCACGACCCAATTGTCGGCGCTTCGATCCGCCTTGTCGTGCCCCTTTTGGCGTTTACATCAGCTATGGTTTACATGATCTTGCGCTACTGTGATGGAAAGAAGACTAGTAAGAAGGGCAGGTCAGTGTTCGCTGCTAACATTGGATCGTTTGGCTCGCTGCTGCGAGTGCCACGACCCCTGCGGCCAATTTCGTCGCAGGTGTGACGTTCGCACGAGGGTGCTGGTCCTCTCGCAGGCTGAGATGAATGGAACGAGAGTATGAGTATGGAATGTGAGAGGAGAATTGTCATGGAGAGGTATTGTAAGTCGAGGAACGGAACTGCAAGTATGTGTGTGCCCCGATACAGGTCGTCGGCAAGCAGCGCATCAGAAGCAGGCGGCGGCTGCTTCTGGAGCGTTCCGCGCCTTGCCCTTGCCACTCATGTCGATACCCCTGTGGTTGTAAAGTCCCCTGCTGTTGGGTGTCCTTCCATGGCTTCTGAACTCTACTTTGCGGCGCCGCGCGCACCGAGCCTGGATATCTCCCCACATCGACGAGGCAGCCACGATCGAAGGCGCAAGAGACCCGCCCACTTTCTGGATCTTCCCTACGAGGTTCTCATTCGGATTCTAGAGTTTTCCTGCGACAATGCTGAAGAGCTGGTAAACTTCTCTCTCGTGTGCTCCGCGATGAATCGCTTTGCTGCAGTGGAGTCGCTATGGAAGCGCGTTTGCCTCAATCGATATGGTTTCGTGCATCCCTCGACAGTCACGCAATCTGGATCCTGGAGAACTCTCATTCGGAACAAGGCCTTGATAGAGAATAGCCCATGGACAGTGAAGCCGCTAGAGGCATCGAACATGCTGCAGAATGACGTTCTGGGTGCGTCCTCACGAGAGGAACAAGAGGACCGCCAAGCGCTCCAACCTGCCCCCTCCTCTTCCTTCCATCCTTCCCGATCCTTCGACCCAATCACCTCTTCAACCTACCCTCTTCATTGCTGTCTAGACACTTGCACGCCTCAAGCCGACCAACTAACCTCACACGCCCAACCGTTTTTCGCGCCCTCGCCTCCCTCCTCCCCAATCTCTCCTCTCTCTCTCTCACGCTCTGTCCGCGTTGCAAATAGGCGTCATCTCTATGGCCGTGAATTCAGACTTCATCGTTTGTGGCGGTACGTCTTTCCTTCTTCTTTCCATGATACACATGCTTGTTCATACTTTTCCAATGGCGAGAGTCGCGCGAGCGCGAGGTGGAGGCAGGGAAAGGCAGTGTCTGTTGTAGGTGTCGTAGACGAGATCTTGACCAGCTGCTCCGGCCGTTTTGACCTCTCCCGCACGCTTGTGACAGTCTCCACAACCGTCTCTTCCCCTTCATTGGCTGAGCCACTATCAGAACGTACAATCTCTCGACAATAAGAGAAAGGCGCATGTGGACAAGAGCAAGGCGGCAGGCAACGATCCGGAGGGGAGCGCCTGCGGCCGGCTAGCTTCCCTCTCAACGCCTGCCGCCCACGCTTCTCACCCGCCATACCGTCTTCGTTCGCCTTCCGCAGCGCCCCCTCTCCCCTCTTTCCATTCTCCGTCACGCGTGCTAACGTAAAACCGCACTTTTGCTTGCATTGCAAACCGCCAGGTGGCACGTTTGACGAGCCTTTCGAGATGTACTCTCTCTTCGTGGAGAGAACCGTGAACGTACGCGCGCCCTTCCTCCCCTCCACGCCTCTTTTTCGCCGCCCTGCTCCTTCCCTTCATTGTGAATACTTGCCCGATGATGTGGCTAACCTGTTTCGGTGTGTTGGACTGTGTAGGTGTACGATCGAACGTCGATGCGACTGGTGCAAACTGTGCAGAGTCATCTTGGTACAATCTCCGGAGTGGCGATTCACGATCAGTACATGATGGCCTGTGGCGCAGGTGGCAAGACACGCTTGTGGAAGTGGGATCCTGACGTGAGGCAGTATGAGTTTCGTCGCACGTTTAAGGGCCACGGGCGAAGTGTTTTGAATGTGCGTTTCGACAAGCATTCGGTGATCACGTCTGCGCGCGATGGTAGTGTGAATGTGTGGGATTTCCGTTCGGCGGCATTGTTACGTACGATTCAGGCGCATAGTAAGTCAGTGAATGGTATGGATTGGGATGGGCGAAGGATTGTGACGGCGGGACAAGATCGCCTGCTCAAGCTGTGGCATCTGGAGAGCGGTGCGTGTGTGCAAACGATGAGCAACAGCAAGTGGTTCCTGTGCACGCAGCTGAAGGACGATATGGCGATGACTGGAGGCGAGGGCAAGGTGAAGCTCTGGGACCTGAGATCGGGACAGGTGGTACGCAAGTTCTCCACGCACATGTCCTTCCCTCCTGCTTGGATCACGTGCCTGCAATTCGACGACAACAAGGCCGTTGGCGGCTCCTTCAACCGCTGCGCATACATCTGGGACCTAGGATCGGCAAGAGTCATCAACAAGTGGACCGCGCACGAGGACAAAATCTCCTCGCTCTACTTCGAAGGATCACAACTCTACACTGGAAGCAGAGACAGACACGTCAAACGATGGGACTTTGATTCAGAACCAATCCTACCTGAATATGACTACACACACGGATCAAAGTCATCAAACTGCTCACTCATGTGAAGTATGTCCAGGCCGCGAATCTCTCTGCCTATGTCTCTCTGTCTCGACTCCATCTCCCTTCCACCCCTCCCAAATATGTGCAATTTTGGATTCCTCGAAGCACACATACACACACCAACGTATTCTACTGCAAAGTGCACAGCACTTTCAACACCCCACCGTCGTTTCTGGAGACCACGTACACCACACACACACACTATCTCTCTCTCACATCGGCGTGCATGACATCGACATACCAACCAACATCCTTCAAACATACACGTGTATCACACAATTACGCGCGTGAAGTTCAAGCACGATCTCCAGTTTCCTCTTCTGTACCAATATACACACCCCTCCAAACGCTCAACATCGTCGTGGGAAGTTTCTTGTTTTCCGATGGGGTGGTGATACATTACAAAATTGGGAGTGCAGCGCATGTCTCGGTGCTTCAAGAGGAGAAATATCAGAGTCAGAAAAGAGCACCGTTTCTCTCCTCTCTCAATCAGATCCGGGGCGCTTTGGGTTTGTCTTCTTCGTATTCGGTTGACTCATGTACAGATAGTGGTATTGGGTCTCCACAGGCAAAGGAGGGGGTATATATGTCGTTGTGAGCTGTGTTTGGTGCAGTGTGTTTACAGGAATGCGGCTTGCGCAGCGGCGGCGAAGGCGAGGTGCTCTTGTTCGACCCGTTGGATCGCCGACTCCATAATCTCTCTTCCCTTCGTAGCATTGTCCTTAAATTGCTTCAAAATGAAGTCTTCGATCTTGTTTGAGGCACCATGTACGAATGAAGTGACTTTAGCTTGTTGCGTGAAATCGGTCCTGTAGTTGGCCGTCAAACGAGAAGCTTTGTCAGTCTCATGAGGTGCATTGTAGTTGTGCATCTGTGAGGAGTGAAAGTGTATGTGTTTTGGGGACAGAGAGGGCATCGTACCAATCACCGTTCTCTGCATTCGGCTCGTATGTGCAGAGCTCTTCTGTCTTCACCACGCTGTCAAAAGTCAAGTTCTTTCCAAGCATCTTCATCTTCTTGTTGGTTGGGTCCACTAAAGTAGGGGTCAAAGTACTGAGGTTAGCGACGAAAAGGCGTGCTGAAAGTGTGCGAACAAAGTATGTCTCCGTACTGATCGCCTCTTCGACAAAGATGCCAACTGCTTGTCCAAAGATCTAGAGCACCGATGTTAGAAGGTCAATGTAGAGGTTAGCATGCCCGTATGAGTTGAGAGAAGGGCTGTGAGAGCGCAGATGAAGGTGGCGTGAACGAACCGGTCGTAGCCACAGTGGTAGTGGACCCTTCGAGAAGACAATGCGCGTTGTGGTTAGCGTGCCCTTCTCGGGATCGAACTCCTTGTTGATCACGTCCACGTGCAAGATATCAGGCCTCCTGGGGTGAGGATATTTCTTCCAACTCGCCTGGAACACATCGGCCCACTTGTGTCTGAGGAGATTGCAAGGTACACATCGGTTAGAAGTGAATTGAGTGGGGAAGACGGCCATACGGGGCAAGCAAAGGGCATGCGAAGGGCAAGGAAATGCGACTTCACTCCGCCAACTCCCCTGCACGTACTTGAAGGTGTGAGTAGTCTTGCTAATGTGAGGCATTTGCAAAGGGGATGCCAAAGGTGCGGATGTTGATGGCACAGTGCTCGAGTGCAGACTGACCACGAAAACGGGACGTAGAAGAGGCCAAGCAGCGGACACACGCGCGTACACACACTGAAAACCCAAGGGCAGTCGCGCGCTATCTCACTCGATCACACAGCAGGGAAATGCAACATGGACCTCCAAAAGGCCATCTAGAGCTCGATGCTCACCTTACACAGTTTGAAACAAGGACAAGAAACCCTTCCAAGCCCATGAATTACCCAGTTTTGGGGCATCGTCGCCATCCGACGATCGGCAGCGCTTTTCTCACCATAACAACCCACTTCAAGAAGTATACAACAAAATACGAGGGAGACCTTCAATGGAGAACGCTAATTTCTATATAAGCGCCCTATCAGTGGGGATAGAGAGGAGGAAACAGGTGGATTCATGCTCACCCGACGTTGACCATGCCATTGGGGCTCATCTGACTATCAACATCTTAATTGAACGTAATTCCATACATTAGAGGGGAAACTGATTGATTTTCTTTGGGAAACAGCATGTTCAGGAGTGGAAATCGGTACAGCTTGAGACTGGAAGTTTCCAGACCGCAGGAAACAAGAACCACTGTACTCAAGTTGATCAGCCAATGGATCTAATCCTCAAAAAGGTTTTCGGGGTTCTGGAAGGGCGAATCAGGGTGTTGCCATGTCAGCTTCGAGAAAGACGGTCCAGCAACGAAGAGGAGCGGGTTTGGAAGTCCGTTGAGAGCCTCGCTATTCTTCTGGGAAAAGTCCCTCCCGTTCAGTCGTAGCGTCATCGCTGCAGGTTGCACACCCCTTCCTTCTGGTGTCTTCTCATGTCATGGATCCCTTCAACTCCAAAAAGCGTCCAGGTGGTGCATTAGAATCTCCATTTGCGACAATTCGCAAGTCTCCCAAAGCTTCTCCTGATTCTGCCACTCCTTACACCTCTCCTCCCTCTCGATCCTCCGATATCCCTCTCACCGATGAGGAACTTGCCTTGGTACGTTATATTCCAGCATCTCTCACCATTGAATATTGGGAAAGCCCTATCTGAATGTTCCGCCTCCATGATGCCCTTTTCTGCGATCCTATCGTTGTCTCTTACCCATTCCTTCTCTTAATTTGTACCCCCGCATCACCATATACAGATTGAACAGAATAGATTGGCAGCAGCAGCCCGTAAAGCAGCGTATTTGGCCACACAAGCGAAGGCGACTTCTTCCGCGTCCGTCCTGCCCACTTCTCCCAAGAAATCCTCATCCGTTTTCCAAACTCGCCTCAGTGGTTCCCCTTCTAAATCGATTCAAACACCGAAGATCACAGCGTGGTTCCAGAAGGCCACACCAGCGACTTTCGCCTCTGCCGCCTCCGTTTCCGTCGAGCCTGAACCCATTCCCATCCCCACTCCTACCACGCCTGTTGTTACATCGCCTACTACCATATCAAAGCCCATGGATGCCGTATCACCTCTAAACAAGAGCAATTCTGTCAATTCATCCGTTGACTCCATCACCTCCTCCAATCCCTCTCGCAATGCTTCCATATCTTCTATTTCATCCTTATCTGTGCCATCTGAACCTTCACAGCCCTTCAGAAGAGTGGTGAGCAACGCATCGCCTTCTCTTTCCTCTCCCACTCGTTCTCAACCCCATTCATCCCATATGGAAGTTGATATAGCTTCATCTGTTGCTGTTGAATCTATTACCGATACGTTTGAGTCCGCTACTGCGCGTGGAGAGTCGCGATTGGCCGCTTTGTCTGTGGACGCTTCCGTTGAGCCTTCTTCCGTCCGTAGTGATCCTGTGATCCGTCGTAAGTTGTTGGCATCTTTGGGTACGAGTGTGGAGGAAGGCGGCGAGGAGGAGGCGAAGAGTGCGTTTGCGCGCGATCCAGTGGACAATGCCGGTCGTCGTCCGGGCGAAGAAGGTTACAATCCTCGCGAATGTCGTATCCCTAGTGATGTGTATGCTAAGATGACTGCGGCGAAGAAGCAGTATTGGGATTACAAGCGTAGTCACTTCGACGAGGTGGTGTTCTTCCAGCAAGGCGACTTCTTCAATCTGTTTGCGAATGATGCCGACATTGGTGTGAATCGGTTCGGTTTGATCTATAATCGTGCGTTGGACAGCGTTGGATTCAATAGGAAGCAGTTGAAGGAGTGGGCTGCGAAGTTCTCGAACATGGGCTACAAAGTGACCGTTTTGGAGCAAGATTCTACGGCAACTTCTGAAGAGGACAAGGCCACCAAGAAGAGCGCGATGTCTGGAACGAAGAAGAAGGCCACTGAAGATCGATCGGTGACGAACAAAGTGACTGCTGGAACTGTCTCGGATTTCGACATGTTCGACGAATCGTCCACCAAGGATGCACAGGCGAGGTATTTGATGGTCATCTATGAGGAGGAAGTGCCGGCTCGTGCATCATCGCAATACGGAATCTCCTTCATCGACACCTCCACCTACGAATGGGGCATTTCGCACTTCTGCGACGACGAACGGTCTTCACAACTGGAAACTTTGATTCTACGTCTAAAGCCTAGAGAAATTCTATTCGAGAGGTCGATGATGTCAAAGAGGACGAGGAAGGTGATCGACGTGAACCTTGGACAGACAACTCTCTCGTTTCTCGCGAAATTTCCCGAACTTCCCAAAACTCAGTTACTGATCTCTCAGTACTTCGACATGTCTTCTGTGGACTCTACATCTTCGTCGTCGTCGTCATCATCATCTTCTTTTTCATCAGCAACGCCACCCATTCCAGAGCCGCTGTCAAGGTTGTTGAGAGAGAGTGTTGAGCATCCGTTCGCAAGTTCCGATTTCGATCGCACTTCCCGCCATGGTATTGTCAGTGTTGGTGCCACCATTGTCTATTTCAAGGAGCTTACTCGGTCTATTGCTACATCTTCAAAGGCCAATGGTAGTGCAGATGAAGGAAGAATGATATCGTCCGTGGATATGGAGCTCGTCAGTCGTGCGCGTTTCCATCTGTATAGCGTTCATAATGATCCTTCTCATCGTACTTTGGTGATGGATGCGACTTGTCTCTCGAATTTGGATATCTTGGAGAATGCCGAGGGTGTGAATGATCGAGGAACGCTGTTATCGGTGCTGGATCATTGCGTCACGAATTTCGGCCGGCGCAAGTTGCGTCAGTGGTTGTGTCATCCCTTGCGCAAAGTTGACGATATTCTCAGAAGACAATCGATCGTGCGTTGGTTCTTCGAACGTTCTAGCGTGATGGAGTCCTGTCGTATGGCACTAGGAAAGGTGAAGGACGTGGAGAGATTGATCACGCGCGCCGAAGCAAAGAACATCTCCTTGCCGCTCTTCCTCAACCTTCTCGACTCTCTCGAGCTTCTCAATGCATTCTCAGCCGTATTGAAAGTCATCAAAAGGGATTCTCAGACCTACTCACCGATCGATCGATACTGCGAAGACGCGGCTAAGGCGCCGAAAGCGAAAGACGACGCTAGCATCGTCCCCATTGGACCCGTATCACCTGAACACATTGAAGATCATATGATACCTGAGCCTCTTGCTCAACTGATCGACGAATTGCCGGATCTTTCTACTGTGCTTCTCTTCTTTGGCTTCGATCGAATATCCGCTCGCCGAGATGGCATGATTACCCCCGTCGCTGGCACTAATGAGTCCTTTGACTCTGCGCAATCTTCTGTGGCGAGTCTTAAGCAGCAATTGGACGAGCAAATGGCGCAGTATCAACGAGACTTGAGGGATAACAGCCTTGCCTACCACTTTTCGAAAACCGAGAATTACTCGATTGTGGTGACTCGTTCCAGCACGTCCGTCCCCTCACAGTGGGTATCTACGAAGGCGAAGTCAGGCAATCGTTACTGGGCGCCAGAGGTGTTGGCATTGGTGGAAGAGTTGAATGTTGCGGAATCCGATTTGTCGCGCGCTTCTGTGGGTGCATTGATGTCGTGTTTGGATGCCTTTCTCTTCAAAGGGTTTGCAGATGTGTGCGTGCGTGCGATTTCGTTGGCAGGCGAATTGGATGTGTTGTTGAGCTTGGCGAGGTGGTCGTGCTACGCAGTGAGCGAAAGTGTGGACGGCGGTGTTTGCCTTCCAGAGCCCTTCGTGTGTGAAGGTCGAGCCGAGAGTTTTGGTTCCAATGTGGTCTCTCATCGTTACTCTTCACTTCTTACAGTAAAAAGACCGTTTTTGGAGATGGAGGTGATGAGACATCCGTTCGTCTCTCCGAGCTCGAAAGGCGGAAGATTCATCCCCAACACTGTCTGTCTCGGTTCTCGCCCAGATGCCCCTGGCATACTTCTCGTTACTGGTCCTAATATGGGAGGCAAAAGTACACTGTTGAGACAGGTGTGCGTGATCATGGTGATGGCACAACTCGGTTCCTACGTTCCAGCCCAAACCTGTCGCTTCACTCCCGTTGATCGCATATTCACTCGCATTGGCGCTAGAGACAACCTCATTGCAGGACAGAGCACATTCATGGTGGAGTTGGAGGAAACGGCAAAGATACTCGCACAGGCGACGCAAGACTCGCTCATCATCATGGACGAACTCGGCAGAGGCACCTCCACCTTCGACGGCTACTCCATCGCATACTCAGTACTCAAGCACTTTGAATCGCAAAACGTGAGGGTCCTATTCTCCACACACTACCATAAACTGACTCAAGAGTTCAACAACGCCAAGGACAACAATGGCAAGCACAAGAACATCACCAGCAGCAAGGACAAGAGTACCATCGACAAGGACGTAAGCAGCAAGAGAAACAACATCGTGAGAGTACAACAAGGACACATGGCATGTAGAGAGGACAATGGGACGATGACATTCCTCTACACGCTGGCACTCGGGCCGTGCCCAAACAGCTTCGGATTGGAGGTCGCTGCCATGGCACACATCCCACACACCGTACTCACTAGAGCCAGCATCATGTCTGACATGTTCGAGGTGATGGTAGACAGAAAGGCTGCAATGAGCTCATCATCAATGTCGTCATCTTCCTCAGCAGCTGCTGCGGCAGAGGCTTCTCACTTCACACATGGCACTGGTGGCGTGAACTTCTTCTCTTTCGTCAGACTGCTCAAAATCATGGAGACATCAATAGAGGAATCCAAAACTGACGATTCATCATCATCATCATCACAGTCGTCATCGTCGACTCAGCAGCAGCAACTACAACAGTTCTGGAAGGCCGAAGTTTCAAGGCTGTGGAGACAAGTCAGGTTCATTCAAGCTCAGCAATCTCCCCAATAAACCAATACATGCTACGCCTGGTCGGTATTTAGAACTAAGACAAGTTTATATGACCACCTCGGGAGTTGAATGTAACGTTTTCGGGAGCTCAGCACTTCCATTTCAGATCATTTTACGCTCTTGTCGATCATATGATTATCTCCTCAGGATGCCACGACGTTCATTAAGTCAAATTCATCAAGACGAG
>Ga0307375_10003170_pt1 | contig 16327 bp, 14 predicted proteins | sample TR1MG_FD_202531 | JGI IMG/M metagenome (GOLD analysis project Ga0307375, IMG submission 202531) | Soil microbial communities from Risofladan, Vaasa, Finland - TR-1 | ecosystem: Environmental > Terrestrial > Soil > Coastal area > Acid sulfate soil | place: Finland: Risofladan, Vaasa | collected... | reverse complement strand
GGCAGCGCCGGATTTACACCGGCTTCCCTTGAATTCATCTCTTTATGTGAATAGAAAGATGAGTAACCTTCAGCACGAGCGAAATTAGCCGTATGGACGGCTGAAGTCAACGGCGGACCGGCTGCTGAAACTGTCGATCGAGGACAACCTTCTGGACGTGAAGACCATTGCCGGCCAGCACTGCCTGCAGTTCACCGCGCCGTCGGTCCAGCAGGGCTATGTGAAGTACCGTCGCCCCGGCGGCTTCGTCACCGAGGAGAAGGGAGCGGCAGGGACCGGCATCGAAGGGCCGTTCACGTTCGTGCGAACGTTGGCCAAAACGGCCCGTCGATGACGGGCTATTTTGTATGTGCCGAACAAGTTCGCCGTTTTCACGGGCTTGGCCCACTTGATGAAGTCCTGGGTGTTGCTGCCGACTGAAAATTGACTAGGGTGTTCTTCTCTAGCCTGCGAGCGGTCTACTGGAGCCGGAAGGCCCCGAATTGCTGGAGGAATGGTGGGGCTGGCGGCCGATGAGCGTGGACGAAGTGCCGATCATCGGCCCCAGCACGCGCTGGTTGAACCTGTCGCTGGCCACAGCGCACGGCATGCTCGGGGTGAGCATGTCGGCGGCCACCGGCGAGCTGGTGGCCGCACAGATGGCCGGCGCCAAACCGGCCATCGATCCACGCCCCTACGCACCGGCCCTATTCGGCGTTTGAGGGCAATAAAAACTTCGGATCGCCAGGCCCGCTCGATGATCCCGCGACGGTCGCCGTTGTCGAGACCTCTTACATTTTTGGGAGTTGGCCCAAATTTGCCAACGTGCTGCCCAACTGTCGGGCACTGGCGACCATATGACGCAGCGCCTGTTCCACCTCGGGTCAGCTGCGAGTTTTCAGGCCGCAGTCGGGATTGATCCATAGCCGCTCTGGCTGCAGCACCGCGAGTGCCTCGTGCAGGAGGGCCCAGCATTTTTGCGGCGTCGGGAACGCGTGGCGAGTGGATGTCGTACACGCCCGGGCGATGCCGTTGGGATAGCGGAAGCGCACGCACGCATCGAGCAGTTCCATCAGCGAGCGACTGGCATCGATTGAGATCACGTCGACGTCGATCGCCGCAACGACCCCGATGATGTCGTTCCTATCTCCATGCCGTGAAATGCTTGCCCAGCAATCGCACGATGCAGCGCGTTAGCCAAAGTCAAGGAGCCGCGTGACGCTTGGTGATTAGGTCAAGTTATCGGGGGTATCTTCGGAACCCGGGCAGCTCAAGCACAGAATAGCAACGCGTAGCCGTCGGGAAGGGTGACGGGCGCTGCCGTTTGGCGATGTAGCTGTCAAGCTATTCACGACACGCTGCTTGTGCAAGAGATGGGGCACAGCGCACCACAGGCGCGGCCAGTGTTGCTGCGTCAAAAGGCGTTGCAAAGGGGCGCCGGATGGCGCGAATCGCGCCATCCGAGGGAGAATCAGGCGACTTTAATAACGAGTTTGCCAAAGGAACCTCGCGCCAGGTGGGTGATTACTGAATTCAATGTGCGGCGCGAGCCGACCATAACGGGAGAGAGAGTTGAGCGAGCCGATTCTTAAGGTTGACGGAAAGTTCTGGTGGTACGTTCGCGATGGTATGGGTGACGATAGCAACTCTGTAGCAGGCACCCTGGAAATCGCCGCAAACGGTACTTCAACACTCTCGCTGGTAGGGCTACTGTCAGGCGATGCTTCCGAAGGTCTGCCCTTCGTGACAAAGCCGATTGACGCGGAAAAATGTATCTTCGGGGCCTTGAAGGATGGCAGCTACGTGTTCTTGGCTCGGATTAGTCATGGTGGCATGACCTTGAGCAACGTATTGTCCCATCAGGGATATCAAGCACGCGACGCGATCATTTTTCACCGTCTGCAAGAGTTGCCTGACCTAAAGAAGGTCACCAGGCTGCAGATTGGGCTCGACACCCTCGGCGATTGGGCGTCGGATTCTGTAGTGACCGTCAGTAAAACACCGGACGGCGCCGAAGCCCATGGCTCTGAGCCGGAGATGCTGATGTACTCGCTACCCGGCAAAACGATTCGCCAAAAGACAACTATTAGGTATACCGCACCTGCCGGGCTCTGGTTCCAATCGGCGACCATCAAGCAAGAGAATTATTGGGAGGTGGAGCCTGGCTCACCTCTTAACCTCGACGCGGTTCGAGATGAGTTTCACGCCCTTGAAGATCTTCTTCTCCTGATTGCCGATGTCGATGTGGCATTGCCTTGGCCTACAGTGAGGTTTGAGGGTGAGGCAGGCCTCTACTATTTCGAACGACGCCGGTCAGAAGCGCAGAAGATTGAAGACTTCAGGTCTTGGGCGAAGCTGGCATGGCTGAAAGACAAATTCGGAACCCTTCTGGCCAATTTTGAAGCGCAGCGGGACGTACTAGGGCCAAGTCTGTACCTATACCTTGGCATTCGAAGGAGCTCAACCCTTTACCTTGAGAATCGGTTCTCCACGGCCATCTTTGGCCTCGAATCGCTGCACCGCCGAGTTGGAACTTCGGGCGATCAAACCAAGCTCGAGGAAAAGATTGCGCGCATCATTGACGATGTGAAGCTTGAAAAAGACCGCAAATGGTTGAGTGGGAGGCTCAAAAATGCGAGCGAGCCCAACCTTGAGGAGCGGCTTTTCCTTACGTTTTCTGAGCTGGACATAGATCTCAAGCCCGAGGAACTCCGCAATTTCTCCAAGGAGTGCGCAAACCTCCGCAATCAGGTCGCCCACTTTGGAGGCCAGCGCGACGGTGGCTATGACACCTTCATTCAGAAGATGTACGTGCTAAACGAGGCCGTTCGGCCGCTCTATCATGCGGTCCTGTTGAATCGCATTGGATTCGACAGCGACAAAATCTGGGCCTATTTTCACCGGTCGCCGCATTCGAGAGAGAGAAAGCTGATGCTCGAGGCCGCCGGACTCGTCTTTACCCCGCCACCGGTCGCGCCCGCGGACAAGCAGTCGATGCCCGGCGGTGAGGCTGTAGGTCCGAGCACCCTTGATGCCAGTGCCACTACTGGCGTCGGCCCCAGCGGCAACACCGGCACCGACAGCTAGGGGCGATCCATCCCTCATCGGTATCGGCTGCCAATTTGGTAGGTCACCGTCGCTTGTGCGGTCGCGTGCTTACGACTGCACCCAAATGCGAGGCGCGACGGTTAGCCCGTGTTATCGCGGGTAGGGCGGTTTCGGTTGTCGCATATGGGCCAGAATTTTTTCAGGGCACCGACACGCTTCGAGCTTCAGCCAATCGAAACACCTGCACCAACAGTGATCAGAATTTTCCTTTCCATGGGTAAACATTTTTCGCGAACAACTACAAAGATATCCACCAATTTGAGCGATAGATCGGGTGCTTGTTCATGTCCGTCCACTGGCGGGATTCCCAAATGGAACGGCCATCCTTTGCGATGCGCAAATTGGCACCGAGCGCGTCATAAACCGTCTTGGTCAGACGCGTCGGATAGTCAGCGCTTAGCGTCGTGAGTTTCGCCGCGTAATTTGCCGCTCGACCGACCCAGACAAGATCGTTGTCGCCACGGACCCCGGTACGGACAGCGTGCAAGTCCGACACATCAATCCCCACGTTGTGACGCACCACAAAGTTGGCATCTGGATAGCGCTTTTGTATAGATGGCGTAAGGATGCTCCGGGTCACCCAATGGAGCTTCATCGCCGTGCGAACGGCACGATCACAACGGGCATCACCGACAAAAATCGCCATGATCCGATCACCGTCGTACGCCGTGATAACTCCGTTTTCAGAGCGGATGAGCTTGGCGGCACACAGAAGGAAGCTTTTGTAGACTTCGGCACTGAACCACCACTTCTTGCTGTCCACCATTACAGTGGAGCCGTCCAGATCAGCATAAAGCACGGCCGCGCCTTCGAGCCATTTGGCACCGTCGCCGAGCGCAATGTCTGAAGCTTCGGGGACCACGCGCGCCTGTGTTAGCGGCCACTTGTAACCGAGAATGGCGCTGATGTCAGCGTCCAGTTCATCCTTGAGTGACATGTTGACTATGACTCCTTCTTGGCGCCCAAGGCATTGATGTAATCCCGAAGCTGGTTACAGGCAGGAGCCATATGGGCAGCAAGGTCGGGCGATGCCTTTTCGTACTTGTAGGTAATGGTCGTTACGCCAGCCATGTCAGAGGGCAGACGTACATTGTTGTTACGCGGCTCGAGTAATATGGCTCGACTAGATCCCAGACGCCCCATGAACAGTCCCAGCTCGAAAATGACGTTGTCCCTCGGTGCTGGCCAGTCATTTTCTTTGTAGTGGACAATATCGTCTGCGTGCGCGATGGCCACGGCGAAATCCGCCTTATCCACCTCGTCCTCTAGTGTCTTGAGCGTGTACTGCGTGGCACGAAATACGCCCTCGTTCCATGGAATGACATCGAAGGGATCATAGGAGAGCGCCGAGTGGACCGCGCGCGCGATGGGAAGCGACTCCACCGAACTGATGAGAAATACACGAATCTTCTCATGAACTAACTTGACCAGCTTGTTCCGTTCCCGCAGACGATGGGCAAGTACCTGGGCAACATGCTTATAGCACTCGAGATGTCGGCTAGCCATGTCGCTAAAGTTGGCTTCAGTGAGGCAAGCCACCACCGCATCCGTCTCTGCAATGACCGTTGCGGATCGAGGCAGCGTCGGATCCAGTGCCGCCATTTCGCCAATCGTATCGTTGACGGTACGCTCACCGATCTTTTGGCCATTGACCGAAATGGCGAACGTGCCGTGAAGAATAAGATAGATATCGTTATCCACCGCCTCCTGCATAATCAGCATCTCGGTGGCGGAAATCGTGTGTAGCGTCGCTTTGTCCGCAATTTCGCCGGCCAGCGCTTGATTGCCGCGCACAACTTTCTGGTTCCTTAGCGTCTCAAGAAGCAGCCGCCGACCGTTTGGACCTTCGAATCGATTGATCATGTGTACCCCTGTTTTCTGAGGACTTCCTGAACTTAGGGAAATGGTTGAGGCAGGCTTGGACCTTGTCCTTCAGAGCGTTCTCTCTTTCTTTGATAGAGTCTTCTTCGATAGGACCTTGGCTGGAATGGCTAGGTAACGTATCTCGGGCAGTGGGTCATTCGCTCTGAATGCAATGCAGGCTTTCGCGCCTGCGAAGTTCTGCCGGGGAAAAGCAGCAATGAGCGCAATAGCCAGTTCTGCCGCGTAGAGGCGAATCACCGGGATGTCGTCGTCGTTCGTCGAGGCTGCTGCTGGGCGGTCACCGTAGACGGCTTCTTCGGATACGTTGAGTAACGCAGCGTCGATGAGTGTGCGCCGCCCGGGTGTCAACGCCTTCTGCGTATGGATGATTGCCATTCGGCACACATGGAGTGCCCATACGATCGTAGGGCTTCTTCTTGCAACTAAGATCGACACCACAGTGTCCAGGATGAGGTCACCCAGCTCGACGCCGGACGAAAGCAGGGAGCCCATCATGTTGGCTGCCTTGAATGCATCGGTATCGTTCCGCGCTGTGGTGAACATTCGCACTAGCGCCTTGCGCGCTTTGAGGGCTGTAACTTCGTTTCCTTCGCTTTGTGCGAGGGCAAGCTGGACCCGGATAAGCGGGATGCCGTGGGCATCGCAAGTGTCAATCATCTCGTCAATCCACGACCTGAGCTTGTCGCGCCGGAATAGTTTTGCGAGATCACCTGTCTTGGAGGCCCCAGCCACGACCTTGTCGATCAGGTCGAACCGACTGCGGACCGCTTGGACCTCGAACGCTCCGCATCCTTCAAGTTCTCCGGGCAGGATGTGACCTTCGCCTCGCCACCAGTCCCGGATAATGGCGAGCGCCTGGAGGCTATAGGCCTCCGGCCAAAGCGCTAAGCGCTGCGATACTTGCAATGCTTCCAAAAACCTTTGGTTTGCGGGAAAGCTCCACTGCCATCGCTGACGACCATCGCTTTGCGGTGCCTGAGGGGTTCGCAAGTTTGCCATCGCCTGTTTCAGCACCCATGAACGGAATTTCTCAGATGCACCGGGCAGCGCCCTGCCCATGTCGGCCGCGGGAAAAAGATTAAAACCGGGGATCTCTGGCCAGGAGGGTAATGTGCTTGCGTATGCCGTCATTCGCTCCTTTGTTGCCGCGTCGAGCGCCCCGCCGGCATCAAGCGTCAGGAGCCATGACCAAAGCCAGAGCACGGCATTGCCGTCAGCGTCGGTCGGAAGCTTCTCCAACTTGGAAAGAAACGCCGCAGCAGTGTGCTGAAGGCCGTTTTCGACGGCCGCATCCGAACCGCGGACTCCCTGAGCGTCAACCAACGCAAGAGGCTTGAACCAAGCATTTCCTCGTTCATAGCCCTCCTTCGGTGCGTCCGGCAAATTGGCAAGCGTGAGGAGCAGCGGGCGGCGGTATAGCAAAGAGGCTGTCTCGAAATTGCGTACAAGGAAGTTCGATAGAGCAGCCCAGGCACTAGGAATTTGTAGAATGCGAGGATGACTGAATATCCGTGCACCCCATTCGACCGAGCGAACTAATTCAGCATCGTCAAGTACCCGCACCGACAGCCGTGACGCCAGCTCTAGGTGGAACTCCGCGAAGCGCTCCAGTTCTTTTAAGTCGGTCATTTCCGACATGGCGCGCTCGACAAGCTTGATGGCGCGTTCCCGAACCTCCAGCGCAATATCAAATTCGAGACGCGCGACTTGATTGCGCGAAAGCCATCCGGTTGAATGGACCGGTTTAGATACGTCCCGTGGCTCGAGGACCTTCTTGTCGAGAAGGCGAGTTGCGACACCCAAGAGGCGACGTGGTGTTTCCCAGTACTGCGTCCACCAAGCCGCCTGTACGAACGTGTCTGTATCAAAGCTGCCCGAGCCAATGCGGATTGGAAGGCCGACGCGGTCCGCGGTTGTCAGCCAAGCAAAGGCCGCTTGCATACGGCGAGTTGCTACATGTCCAACGAGGAGCTGATCGTGGCGAGAATAATGCCCGACTTCGAAGCCGGTAGCGAAATGTGCCGGTACCTTTGGTGCAGGAATATCCGCGTCGAGTTCAGCGATGATGTCTTGCAAGTGGCGGCGTACGTCATGGCCACCTCCATCAAGCTGCGGCAGCCGGCGACTTGCTTCGAGGAACGCGGCCGCCTCTTCCGAATCAGCCGGTGCATTGTCGCGTCGAGGCCAGAATCCCCAGTTCTTTGCTGCTTGGAGGAGTGCGAGGATGTGGCACCCCCACGCTTCTTCGGAAAGGAAGCGGGCGCGGTCAGAACGGATTTTCTGGCTCTTGCGAAGCGCCTGGAGGCCGGCGAGACATATGTCATACCCTTGGTCGAGCGCTCCAGCTTCTGCGAGGAGTGCTCCGCGGCGTACGGACATGTATGGTGCAGATGCAGCCGGCCGCCATTGGAGCAACGCGTCCCGTGCAGCGTGTCGCTCACCTTGATAGAGATGAAGCAGGGCGGCTTCATGCGTGAGGGTGTCATTGACTTCCACTTCATCCGGGAAAAGAGAGCGCATCCGGCTGGCAATGCGATCGAAATCTTGCTGCACTTGCCGTTCACGCGCCCAGCGCAAAAGGCCAATGCCCATACGCTTGACTGTTTGGCGATATTGAGCCGCTGTATCTATACCAAGCCGTGAAAGTGCAGCGCAGTCGTGCGGGGTTTCTTCCTGGAAAACTTCGAAAGGCAGGTCGAGCAGGCGCAAGCCGATTTCGGCGACCTGGTCGTTGAGTACGACCAAAAGCACGTCGTTATTCCAGATGTGCATGGCCATGAGCGCAACGGCGCGTGCAGGCTGGATCTTTTCCATCGCCTTGTAAGTATTGGGGTACTGCAAGTCGTCGATGCCGGGCCTTCGCGTCAACATCTCAAAGCGCTGGCGAACCGACTTCGGTGCGATCAGCCAGTCCGGATAAGTTTTGGTCAGTTCACGAAGGTTTCCGGCGCACTCAACCATACGCGCCTCTTTAGCTTCGATATTTTGGTGCTCGATGTAATCATTGTTGCCAAAATTCGCTCCCTTCGCCCAGTCCAGGTCGTCTGGCGCTAATGGCCTAGAAAGTTGGTCGAACAATTCTGCGTAGCGTCCCGCATAGTCGTTTCGCTCGTTGGATTTGGCGCTGGGGAGAACCACCGGAGTTACCTTGCGGACAGCAAGTAGACTTCGCATGCCGAGGCTGGGTGCCTCGTTGAGGAAGAGGTAGATGGGAAGAGCGTGCTTGTCGAGCATGTCGCGGACCCAACCAATCCATGCGAGGAAGTTCGGGTCGTCGCCTGAGAAGCCTATGAGGCAAAGGACGTTCTCTAGCATCGATTGGCGGACGAGGTTAACGAACGGCGCGAATTCTGTGGGGTACTTGCGATACTCCTCCTCGGTGAACACAAATGGACGCTGTGAGGGGAATGACCCATGGAGCTTGACGATTCGGCGGCGTTCGAGGACCTTAGATCGTGGGATGTCTTCACGACAGATAACGGTGAAGTGACCCCGTTCGACGACACTCTCAGCTGCCCGCTCGAGTAGGGTGTCGTAATTTGTGGTCAGGAGCTCAGTCCAGGGAAGCTGCAGTAAGCGGCGATGAAGAACTCCCGGCTGGACTTTATCGTCCGGGATCATTCTCTTTAGTAGGTCCTCGAGCGCGGCTTGCGAGAGGACGCGAGCGTATTGCTCGCCAAGTTGTGTTACTTGGCTGGTTGAGAAAGGCAGGGGAGCGTCGGGTTTGGGCGACCACTCCGGATTAAGTGCACGGTAAAGCTCTTCGCAGAGCGCGCCCCAGGTTGCGAGTTGCGCGCCGCCTTCCGCATTCAAGCTGAAACCGGAACCAACCATGACGGCAGCGTTTCCGTCGGCGAGTGCTTGACGAATGGCGCGGATATGGACGCTTGACTCATGGTCCTTCATGGAGTGCTCCTGGAGGCAGTGAATCGTGGTGCCACTGCGAGATGGTATTCGAGCAAGATGCCCTTCGCTGGGCCGCTGGTGTTCGTTACATCACCATATTCTGTCAATGAAGTGCCTGTTTCCGCCGCGCGCCTACGCGTCTTCAAGCAGACGCGCCGCAGGATTGTCGGAAGCACCACCGGCTTGAAAATACCCCATCACGCTGGATACCGCACGGTGCTCGGTCATCGCCATGATCGCTGGCAGCGACACACCTTGGCGACTGGCCTCGGTCACGAAGCCCGACCGCAGGCTATGCCCGCCAAAATCACCCTCCAGCCCGGCCAGCCGCGCCCGCCGCTGCACGATCTCACTCACCGCGGCCGGCGACAGCGCCGGACCAACTGTGTGTTTCCATAGCCGCCTAAAAATCGCCCCCTCGGCGATCCCGGCCGCCGCTAGCCAGGCTTCCAGCGCTTGCGCAGCCCGATCAAGAATCGGCTTGTCGGGCGTGGAGGACGTGGTGACACCGGCCTGCTGCGTCTTGCTGTGCTCCAGCCGGTAGATGTAGCCCTGCGGGCCGATCCGACGCAGGTCGCGCAGATCGGCCGCGGCGATCTCACTGCGCCGACGCCCGCCGCTGGCAAAGCCGAAGCAGAGTAGGGCGCGGTCGCGCAGGCCTTCCAGGCTGTCGTCGCAGGTGGCCAGCATCGCCTCGAGCTCGGCCAGGGCGATCGCGGTCCTCTTCCGCGGCCGTACGCCACGTTTCACCGCGGCCCGGGCGGCCCGGCTGAGCACCGTGCGGATCGCCGGTTGCTCGCACGGGTTCGGGACCTGCTTGAGCCGATGCGCGGTCGACAGCACCGCGACCCGGTGACGTACCGTCGCCAGCGTCCAGGGGCCAAGCTTAGCCTTGAGGCCGGCGGCCACCAACGTCCCGTCCACAGTGGGCGGCAGCTCCCACGCCAGGTCGCCGTCGGCCGAGCGACGTACCACGTGATCGACCACGAACTGCAGCACCGTGGCTTCCGGCACCGGGAGCGTGAATTCCACGCCATAACGCGCCGCGTGCCAGCCGGCCCAGTAGCGCAGGGCGCTGGCGTAGCTGCGCGTGGTGTTGGCGGCGGCGGCTTCCGCGAGCAGTTCGCGCACGGCGTCGGCGGCCCGCTGCGCCAGCTGGATCGGCAGGTTCAGACTGGAGGCCGGCTGGGCGAGGGTCGGAATCAGGGAATTATCTTTCATACTATGTAATGTATACTACGAAATAGGGCGCCTAGCCACGATAATCATCACTTATCACCAGTACGCGATCAAGCGGGCAGGGCGCCGATCGAGGAGACCGATGCATGGCACGAGGCATCACCCAGGAACAGGTCAGCGCCGCCGCCGACGCGTTGGTGACCGTCGGTGAGCGACCGACGGTCGAAAAAGTGCGGACGCAGCTGGGCACGGGCTCGCCCAATACCGTGACCCGCATGTTGGAGACCTGGCGCGGGGAACTAGCTGCGCGGATGAGCCAAGTGCTGGCGTTACCCGACGTGCCGGCGGAGGTGGGCCAGGCGTTTGTCGAGGTTTGGCGTCTCGCCGTGACGCATGCGCAGTCGCTTGCCCAGGCCGCCCTCGCTCAGGAGCAGAACGCCCTGCTTGCCGCCCAATCGTCGCTCACCCAGGAACGCAAGATCTGGGAAGCCGCGCTCGCGGAAGCCCAGGGGCAGGCGCAGAGCGCGGATCAGGCACGTCAGGTCGCCGACACGCGACTGACGGACGTCCAGCGCCTCGTGGAGCAACAGGCGAGCCAACTGGCGGAACTCACCCAACAACGAGATACCTCGCAACGGCGTGCTGAGCAACTGGACGAAGCGTTTGAGGCGCATAAAGGTAGCGTAGCGGCCGAGCGTGAAGCCCAGGCGGCGCACCTTCGGTCCGTCGAGGATCGCGCACATGCGGAAATTGATCGGGCCCGGGAAGAGACCAAAGCCCTCCAGGCAACGCTGCGGCAGAAGGAACGCGAAACCTCGAACGTTGTCTCGCGGCTGGAAACGGCTGAGGCGGCGGCGCGCGCGGCCGAGCGTTTGGCCACCGAAAGCGGAGCTCGCGCAACGACCTTGGAGCAGCAATTGGCCCGGCTGGACGGCCTTCCCGGCGCACTGCTCGCGGCTCAACAAACGATGCAAACGGCCTTGCAGCACGAAGCGGAACTTCAAACGAAACTGAATCATCTGGCCACAGGCACAAAGATCCGATCGGCACCCCGGAAACGAAAGCCGCACAAGCCGTCAGAGGCGCCCAAGTAAGGCACGCGTTCAACCAACGGCAGACAAGGCGCGGCGCAATCGGACGCGGTGCGCGACGCCGCCATGGTGATTCAGAAAGGCTCCTCTTGGAAACGTGTGGGTCATTTGCGTCACGGTGATCGCGTTGCATCCCAAGCATATCAAGGCTTTGCGGACTTCAGCGGTGCCCTGAAATCTGGCACGATTGGGCGATGGCTACTCCCACAAAGCGTGCCCGGTGTCTGCTTGACGCCAATCGATTGCCCGGCTCCCGGCGGTGGAAGATCGCCGAGCGTGTGATCGACTCCCTGCGCGCAAGTGGCGTGCGATTTTGCGTGTGCTGGAGCGAAATGATCAGACTTCCGGGACAGCTTGATCATCGCGCTGTTTGGCACGTATCAGTATGCCGTTGGCAGTCGGCCTTGACGGGGACGCCAGCCTGGACACCGGCACCCGGTTGGACGCCGGCTATAGCACGGTGAATTGCGATGAATTGATAGGCTGGCGGCAAGTGCCTGAGTTGATTTTCGTCGCCTTCCATCGGAAGCTATCTCCATGCCATCCTCATCACGCCGGAATCCAACACTGCCCCTGAGTGAGGTCACGATGTACATCACGGACGCCACCCATTTCCTGGACGAGAGAGGCGCGATCGGGCCGCCGCACGGGCCTGGCCGAGTGCTGGCCGATTTCATGGGCAGCGTCATTGTCGCGGCAACTCTGCAAAGCGCCGGCCAAAAGCAGCCAGCCTGTTTCAAATGCAGTGCATCCGTGAAGGCGGCCACTCCCGCCAGCGAGGTCATTCAATGGCTTTGCTCCGGGTGCGGAGAATCCGGACGCATCACGAATTGGGAAGGGACACTGTGGGATATGACCCCCGCCGCTGGTGGCGGGTGTCGCGCGGAACACTGACTCACTGTCGCTCTTGTGAAGGCTCAACCAGCGCTCGCACGTCCAACGGTGTACGCCGGTATTCGCTGAGCAGCGTTCCTAGAGCCGATCGGCAAGCCGAGCCATCAAGTCCATGCGCTCGTGCAGGATGGCCACGATCAATGCGGGAGCGCGCTCGCGTGGCAAGCCAAACACATAGTGGTGCTCGCAGTGCGCCATCCGTAACGCTGGATAAAGCGCGCTCATGTCTTTGAAATACCCTTGTTCAGCTGCAAGACGAGTCATGCCTTGCTCCAGCTTGGTAACGTAACGGCGCACCTGGGCGTCGCCCCACTCTTCGCGCGTGTGGCGGATGATGCCACGTAGGTCGGCTTCTGCGGCGAGGGTCAGAACGTAGTTGGGCCGGGTCAAGCGCGGCCGCCGGCCGCCAGTTCCTCATTGAGGATATCGTGAACGCTCTTGGCGGAAACCTCTCCCGCAAGTCCCGCGTCGATGCGTGCATGCAGCATGACCTTCAGATCTCGCCACGCTTGATCGCCACCTGCGTCGCCTGGGAATAGGCGTTCGAGTGTGTATTGCTTGATCGTCTTGCCTTGCAAGGCGGCCAGTGCCTTCAGGTTCTGATGCTGGTGATCGGTGATGTCGATGGTGAGGCGGCTCATGCGAAAAACTCCGTGGTTACCACAAACCCACATTACCACATTTGTAAACTACCCGGATCTTTCGAGGTATCCGGTCAGCATCGGTACGGTGGTCAGCGTCTACCGGAACGAGTGGTCAACCAGAGCGGAATACTCACGATTCCGTGGGCGTGATGATTACCGCATAGGTGCAGGCGTTCAAACGTGGTCAAGGGTGGGCTGAGACGTCTCACACCGTGATCGAACAATGCGCTTCTCCTCAGCTGTTGAGGTCGAGGAGCCAGCTTGCGCGTGGGGCGACATATGGCAATATATGAAGCGCATCATATATATGCGATTGACTCAAGAGACCCATATCCCATGACGGCCATGACGGATCTTCCTTATTTTCCGCGCACCGAATTGACAGACTCATTCATCAAGATGGCTGAATCGGGGCTCGTAACCGGCTTCTCGATGTTCGCGCCACGGCGCCAAGGGAAGACATGGTTTGTGACTCGTGAGCTGCTGCCAGCATTTGAAGCACGAGGATGGAATGTTCGTTATGTGGATCTCTGGCGTGGCCGACTCCACCCAGAAGAAAGTCTTGTCGAATTTCTTGAGGAAGGCGGCCCGAGCAATTCGCTCCACGCCTTCACGAAGTCCATCCGGAAGGTCAAGTTCAAGGCATTGGTTGCTGGATCCGGCGGCGAAGTTGAGATGGCCAAAGACGAAACTACACCGCGTGCGCTGGAGCGTCGCCTTGAACAGGCTCTGGCTGCCCTGGTGAAAAACAGACGTCGGTGCCTGCTTGTTATCGACGAGTTCCAGGTGCTTGCCGGTGCCAAAAGGGTGGAGTTTGTGTCCGCGCTGAGAGCCGCATTGCAAGCATACCAAGGTCGCATCCTGCCCCTTTTCACCGGATCGTCTCGCACGGCGCTCAACAGCATGTTCCGTTCCGCTGGCGCACCTCTGTTCCAGTCGGCCTTTACCATGCCATTCCCTGCGCTTGGTAGGGATTTCATTGTTGACCGAACCAAGGTACTCCGCGAGCGAGCACCCAAGCTCAAGATTCCTGTGCAACCCCTGTTTGATCTCTTCGTGAAGGTCGGGAAATCTCCCTTCCATGTGAACGGCATGATTGGCCAGGCATTGCTGAAGAATACCGCCAACGTGCCGGAAATCTACGAGCTCTGGATGGAGGCTGTCGCTGGCGATGAGGACTACCAGCAGCAGCTCAAGGCGCTCAAGCCGCTGCAGCTGGCCACACTTCTCGCTCTGGCTCCGTGGCCACGCGATGGGGTGGTGAAGCCGGGAATGTTCAGTGATGTCATGCGGTCAGCGATTCGGAAGATCGTGCCACGAGAAGACGTTTCGATCGCTCGTGTGCAAACCGTCGTCAATCGGCTGCAGAGCCTGCAGCTCATTTCCAGCGAGGCCAGCGCCGGTGACTACGATATTGAAGATGTCGCCCTGAAGGCCTTCCTGTTGAAAGCATTCCCCGCGGAAACGGCGGTGAAATAACGCCCTGTTCCAGATTTTGGATTTCGACTCGGTACTCGATTGCCACCGCGGTGATTGACTGAGGCGACTTGATCAGACCACAGCACCGTCTCGTGAGCATGCTGCGTATTACCAAGCAATTGACCACGCATTGCCATCACAACTGACCACATCCGGTAGGTAAGTTGACCAGCGTCGCCAGGCCGTTGGCTATCCGACCGAAGGTCTCTTATCGACCCCTATGCAAAGGACGCAACTATGTAAAGCCGGATTCGGCGTGGTGCTGATGAGGGCCGTCTGCCAGCGGTTTGGGCGCGAGACGCCGGGCTGAACTGGACATAGTTTCACGGTTGCGTTGAGTCTCCCTGGTTCCACCACTCCAGGGAGACGACAATGACCTCCAAGCCGAAGATCGACCGCAGTTGCAATAGCCCACTTGAGGAGCAGGTCCGGCGGCGCGAGCAACTCGGGGCACTGCAGCGTTATCTGATTGAGTGGGGTCTTGCACAGGGCACGATCCGTGGATACCTCGACTGTGCGGCGCATTTTTGCCACTGGGCTGACCAATCGAGATTGACGTTGGCTCAGACCGACGAGAGACTCGTCGAGCGGTTCCGCGAAGTCCATCTCGCGCGTTGTGATTGTGGCTGGCCCACGCGCAGCGATCCGGGTGATGCAGGGGCCGCACTCGGGCATCTGCTGCTGGTGCTTCGCACCCTCGGATTGGCCGCACCAAGTGCGGCGAAGGCGACTCCGGTGGATGAGGAGCTCCTTCGTTTCGATGCCCACATGGATCGGGTGCGCGGGCTGGCGCCGAAGACGCGGCAGTCGATGCTGCGCATTGTCCGGGAGTTCCTGGGGCAACGCTTTCACACCCGGCCGGTGGTGATCGCCGCGATCAGTTCCGAGGACGTGAGGCGCTTCTTCGCCCGGATAACCGAGCGGTACCACAGCCCGGCCAGTTCCGGCGCGGTGGTGGCGGCGCTGCGTGGCTACTTTCGCTTCCGCGCGGCAGGCGGTGACCCCGTCGGCGGACTCTTGAGTGTGCTGTCGTACCCGGCCAACTGGCAGCACGCTTCTCTCCCCAAGACGCTCACGGATGCAGAGATCGAGCGGCTGCTCACCTCGCTGGACTGGCCGGGCCCTTCGATGCGACGAAGTGCCGCAATCGTGCGCTGTGCGGTCGACCTCGGACTCCGTAGCGGCGAGATCGCCACACTCGGTCTGGATGACATCGACTGGCGTGCGGGCACGCTGACGCTGCGCAACACGAAGAGCCGCCGCGAGCAGGTATTGCCGCTGCCGCAGGCCACGGGACGGGCCATCGCCGCCTACCTGCAGTACGAGCGGCCCAAGGTCGCCCATCGCGCCATCTTCGTCCGGCGTATCGCCCCGCGTGACGAGTCGGTCGGAGCAGATCTGATACGCAAGACGATCCGCCAAGCGTACCGACGTGCAGGGCTTCCCTATACCCGCGCGCACCTGTTGCGACACACGATCGCTCGGCGGTTGCTAGACGGTGGCAGTTCGCTCAAGGAAGTCGCCGACGTGCTGCGCCATCGTTCCCTCAACACGACGCTCACTTACGCCAAGCTCGACAGCCGTAGCCTGGGCGCCGTGGCACTGCCATGGCCGTCGTCGTTGCCCGCCGAACCGCCACCGATGCCTGGAGTCGCGATGCCGCGGCCGGAGCGTGCGCCATGAACCGCCGCATCCTTCTGGGCCAACACGCGCAACGATACCTGAGTGAACGCCGGCACCTGGGTTTCCAGCTGCGCAGCATGGGGCACGCGCTGCGCAGCTTCACTGGCTACGTCGATCGGCTCACGCCGTGCCGGGCGGTGACCTTGGAGCTGATGGCGGAGTGGGCCCGGCGCGACCGCGGCCACAGCACCGACCCGCACACTTGGGCACGGCGGCTGAAGATCTTGCGGCCATTCACGCGCTGGCTGCAGCAGTTCGAGCCGCTCACCGAGGTGCCGGACGATACTGTTTTTGGCCCCGTTGGCGAACGTGTGGCTCCACACATCTTCAGCGCGCAGGAGATCGCCGAGCTAGTCAGCGCCGCCGGGCGACTCCGTCCCGAGTTGCGCGGAGCGACCTACGCGACGCTGTTTGCGCTGCTCGCCGCCACTGGCCTTCGCGTATCGGAAGCCGTGCATCTGCACAACGCCGATGTCGATC
>Ga0307375_10003169_pt1 | contig 16332 bp, 11 predicted proteins | sample TR1MG_FD_202531 | JGI IMG/M metagenome (GOLD analysis project Ga0307375, IMG submission 202531) | Soil microbial communities from Risofladan, Vaasa, Finland - TR-1 | ecosystem: Environmental > Terrestrial > Soil > Coastal area > Acid sulfate soil | place: Finland: Risofladan, Vaasa | collected... | reverse complement strand
TGCGGCAATACCGCCGATCGCCATGGTCAGCGCGGTGAGGATGCGATCGAAGGTGGCGAGCACCGCGTCCTGCGTGATCACCGTCACATCCTTTTCGCCGTTGTGGCGCTGGAACATGATCTGCTCTGCATCGTGCTTGACTTCATCGATGACGTCACGGCTCTTCGCCTCGATCATGATACGGAACAGACCGGAGGTATTGAACAATTGGTGCGCGGAAGCGACCGGAATGATAACCAGTTCATCGGTGCGCATTCCCATCGATTCACCCTGTTCCGCCAGCACACCGATGACGCGAAAGCGCCGGTCACCCAACCGCACCCATTGCCCGACAGCCTGCTCGTTGCCGAACAACTCGCGTTTCATCTGGTTGCCCAGCACGCACACCGAAGCGCTCTCGTGGATATCACCCGGCGGCAGGAATTTCCCGATACCCAGGCTCATGTGGCGCACTTCAAGCAAATCGGATGTAGAGCCCAGCACCACCACTTCGCGGTTCAGTGCACCACGCGAAAGTGTGGCAGTGCCGACAGTGAGTGGTGCAATGCGTTTGACGTCACGGCTGTGCAGGAGCGCCTGCGCATCGTCCAGCGTGATCTCGCGCGGAATCTGCCCGAGCAACATGCCGGGCCCGATGCCCGCTGTCTCGGTGCGGCCCGGCAGCACAATGACAAGATTTGTGCCCAGCGAGGAGAACTGGTTGACCACATACAGGCGTGCGCCCTCTCCCAGCGCGGTGAGCACCACCACTGACGCCACACCGATGGACATCGCCAATATCATCAACAGGGTGCGCGTCGGATTACCGCGCAGACTGCCGGAAGCAAACTGCGCGACGTCTGCCAATCTCATGTACCGCTTCCGCTCTCGCTGATGATTTGACCGTCCACCATGTGTATCTGACGCTTTGCACGGCCACCGATCACCGGGTCGTGGGTCACCATGATCAATGCAACATTCTGTTCGAGTAGCTGCTCAAGCAGATCGATCACTTCCTTGCCGGTGGTCTGGTCGAGATTGCCGGTCGGCTCGTCCGCCAGCAACACGGCGGGGTGCATACTGGTGGCTCGGGCGATCGCGACGCGCTGGCGCTGCCCTCCGGAAAGCTGGTCGGGCCTGTGATCGGCACGATCCGACAGGCCATAATTGTCGATCAATTTCGCCACTCGCTCCTTGCGCTCATCAGGCGCAATGCCCGCCAGTATCATCGGCAACTCGATGTTCATCGCGGCAGTCAGGCGTGGTACCAGGTGGAAAGACTGAAATACGAAACCGATCTTTTCGCTGCGCACCCTGGCCTGCTGCACATCATTCAAATCAGTCACATTGCCGCCATCCAGCATGTAAGTACCGGAGCTCGGCTTGTCCAGCAGGCCGATCAGATTGAGCAGCGTGGATTTCCCGGAGCCGGACGGGCCCATGATGGAGACATAGTCACCCGCCGCGATGTGCAGGTCTATACCGCGCAATGCGGCGACCTGCTGATCGCCCACCGTGAAGCTGCGGCTGACTTTTTCCAGCTGGATCATTTTGCGGGTTTGATCTTTTCCGGTTGTACCCTTGCGCCGGCAATCACCCCGGGGCGGTCCAGCGTAGACACGATCCGGTCGCTCTCATTCAATCCGGCAGTAATTTCGGTGTAATCCCAATTTGCCAGACCGGTTTTCACCGTGCGCTTTTCCAGCACGCCGTTTGCACCATATAGCAGCACCTGGTTGCCTTCCATCAGCGTTTGCGTGGGAATGCGCAATACATTTTTGTGGGAGTCATGAACGATCTCCACATCCGCGCTATACCCCACCAGCAAGTTTTCCTTGGTAGGGGGCTGAACGAATTCCACCTCGACTTCCACCGTTCGTGCCTGTTTCTCCAGTTCCAGCACATAAGGTGAGATGCGCCTGACCTTGCCGGCAAAAGATTTCCCCTTTATCGCATCCAGTGTGATGCGTGCCTCCTGACCCGTCTTGATATTGGCGGCATCCACCTCATCGATCGGGGCGCTGACAAACATGCAGCTGTCATCGATCAGGTCGATTGCGGGCAGGGTCTGTATACCGGGTGGTGAAGGCGTCGCGTACTCGCCCAGTTCGCCGCTGATATCCGCCACGATACCGGCAAACGGCGCACGCAACACCATGCGCTGCATAGTAGCCTTGGCCAGCGCAATTCTCGATCGGCTCTGGTCGATTTGACTGTGCGCGACTTCGCAGCCGGCACGGCTCACCTTCGCGGCCGACACTTTCTGATCCAGTCCTTCCGGAGAAATGAATCCTTTTTCCATCAGTTGGCGCGCACGCCCGGCTTCCTTTGCGGCCAAATCTGCCTGCACGCATGCCTGCACTTCCTGGGTCTGCGCCGTGGCAAGTTGTTCCTGCGCCAAGCGCAACTGCGCCTGCAAATCCTTATCCCACAACTCCAGCAGAATTTGGTGTGCTTTTACGCGCTGCCCCTTTTTCACCAGCAGGCGCGAGATCTGGCCTCCCATTGTCGGTGCCAGTTTGGCGCGACGACACGGCTTGACCGTTCCCGCGCGGGTATTGCTTACCGTCGCTTCAACCAATCCGCGCTCGACCTTGACCAATTTCACCAGTATCGGTGCGGGGCGGGTGAAGTACCAGGCTGCGATTGCCAGTAGCAGCAATCCCGCCAGCCATGGCAGATAGCGCAAAAATGTTTTGTGTTTATTGTGCGGAATCTCAGTCATACAACTCCCTAACAAAAATTCTGTGCGCCAACCTGGTTGATCTCAATGCCGATATGAACCAGCGCTTCGTAAGCGCTTAACAGTTTCCTGGAATAATCCGGCAATGCGTCATTATTATCCGTCGAGAGGATCAGGATGCAAGCGAACTTGCCTTTCCCACCCCTACATGCATGCAAGTCATACAGTTGAACCGGGACCAGAGACGTTGAATTGACCGGGCCTATTTCCTCAATCGTTGGCGTGTTCGCCTCTGTATCCGGCAATACATGACCGTGTCGCATAGCGCTTTTTTCCGGCAAGCGGTTGTTTCATGGATTCGTCATTTAATTATTTTCAATCGAATCGATCGTGCTTCGATTGGCATTCTACCGCTTAAGCAGATACAAGATATCACGTCATCCCAGCCGGCAATTCGCTTCAGCCGGGACTGTGATGGACAAAGCGATCGAATATTAATTAAAAGGAAAAAAAATGGCTTGCAAGGAGAAGTGCAAGCCAAGAGGGGGTAGTACAAGGGAGAGAAAATCATCAATTACCGTAAATAATGATACTCTAATATTTACCTAAGTCAATACTTAGCAGCAAGCCTATAACATACTGATAGTAATTAACATATTCAAATATGCATCGATATAGCGCTTGGTGCAGGTCTCGATAATATGGAAAGTGCGGAAGCATGGTCTGACTGTGAAAGGCGGCCTCAATCAAGGCGCAAAACCGGCAATCAGGTATTCCCAAGCTAGCGGAGCTATCGTGGCTCATCCTGCAAACGTGTCGCCATTTTTCGCGAGCCTCCCACTGATTGAGCTAAAATTGACAGCAATATTATTTTTATAAGGAGGGTTAGCATGAAAGGAATCATTACCATCTTCATTATTGTTGTGGGAATGTTGTCGTCGAATTTGGCTGTGGCTGGAGGCGACGCCAAGGCCGGGAAAGCAGTCTTTGACTATGCCTGCAAGTTTTGCCATGGCGTGGGCAGAATGGGCGCACCGAAAATTGGCGACAAGGCAGCATGGTCGGAACGCATCGCACAGGGCGGATCCAAGTTGACTGACCATGCCTTCCTGGGTTACCGCACTATGCCTCCGCGAGGGAATTGCGATACATGTAGCGATCAAGACATTTTCAACGCCGTCGCCTATATAGTCAGTCAATCAAAATAGCCTACGAATACGTTTTGGTCTGTTTGAGGGGCTACTATCTGCCAATATCTGCTGATTTTAAAAATTCCTGATTGCCACCCGTTTGCAGAACTTGTAGCGAATAGGTGCCGCCAATCTATATATGGTCATTTGTGTGGTATCGCACAGAGACGTATTTGACGAACGGTTAGTCTTGAAATGACTGAACGTCATTCCAAACGATTGGTAACCTTAAACCGAAGGGAGCTTCGCAATGAACAGGTCTTTTAAGTTTTCGGTAGCAATGCTATTTATACTCACGACCCTGCTATCTGGCTGCATTTTTCCGGGTGAATGGCGGGATCATGGTGGTTATCATGGCGGTGATCACAGAGATAATGGCGGTCATCACGGTGACCGTGGCGGTGATCATGGCGGTCATCAAGGGGATCGTGGCGGTGATTAAGGGGAAAGTCGATCGCACGAAAATGAATCAATCTACAGCACCAATACCGATAAACTGTAATTTATATGTTCAAGAACTATTACGTATTCGCGGCTGTTGTTGCGGCCATCACAGTTACGATGTTCGCAATTGGTATTGTTAATAGGTAGCTTTGCTGAAGCCGAGGTATTACCGGTTACCTGGTATTTCGTATGTGGGTCTGCGGTCTGCCACAATAAAAAAATGGGGCTACACATCGTGTAACCCCCTTATTTACTGGCGCTGGAGAGCGCAATAGAAAAGCATCTTACAACCCCCTCTCCTTATTGATCTGTGTTTTATAAGTTAAATATACCCCTGCTGATACCCAGTAATGGTCAACGCTAGCCTGAATGTAGCTGATTGAGGTTACGAACGACCGCTCCTCGAGGATTCTGTTGAAAAACTCGTTGTTAAAACCGTCGTGGTGCTCTGGAATTTCGTGAGGTGATGACGTTATCAATCTTTCGGGTGCTTCAACCGGGTTCTGATACCCGGTTTGTAGGTTGATCGGATGGTATTTGCCTCAAGCAGGCGCACCTATCCTGTCGATTGGCGGTCTGTGTACAAGCAACTTGGTCATACGTCACAAATTCTGAACGGTAGCGGCGAGTGTGAATTCGTCAGAGGCGCCACTCAGTCCGCGTAGTCGCAAGCGATCCAGTTTAAGAATGGATTTGAGATGGGCAAAGAGCATCTCGATCTTCTTGTGTTCACTGCGTGACCTTTGATACTCCAGTGTCGTGGCAATTTGCCGGGCAACATCGCGAGCCTACTCATGAGGGCTGCGGGCTATCTTGCGAACCGCTGTATTCCCGCAGCACCGGGCTTTCATCGGGCAGGTGTATCATGGTGTCTCATACCCGCCCTGGAGCAAGCATGTTTGAATGCATATCGCACAGACTGACTCGCATCGTGTTGCTTGCGCTGGCGCTATATGCGACAGGCGCTCGCGCCGATGCCCCAGCCAATGTTCCAGAAGACAAATCGATTTTTTCGTTCAGCGGCTTCGGCACACTGGGTTTGGTGCACTCCAGCGAGAACCAAGCGGACTTTACCTCTTCCATACTCAAGCCCAACGGTGCCGGCTACAGCCATGCCTGGAGCGCGGACGTCGACAGCCTGATCGGCGGTCAAGTCACGGCCAATTTCACCCCAAAGCTCTCAGCCGTGTTACAGGTCATATCAGAGCAGAATTACGACAACAGCTACCGGCCCCATGTGCAGTGGGCAAATATCCAGTATCAGCTCACGCCGGAATTCAGTGTACGCGCCGGTCGCACGGTACTACCGACCTTTCTGCTTTCCGATACCCGTAAAGTGGCTTATACCTACCCCTGGGTGCGTCCGCCGCTGGAGGTCTATCGCCTGGCGCCGATTACCGCCAGCGATGGCATTGACGCCAGCTACCGGATACACATCGGTGACATCACGAATAATCTGCAGGTCCACGTTGGTAAAAGCGATAACCAGTTACCAAACGACGCCGGCGATATCAAAGCAAGACAGTCATGGAGCCTGGCCTATACAGGCGAATACCAAGCCACCACGCTGCACATCGGCTACGAATCTACCCACCTGACTCTGGATGGCGTTAAGCCGATTTTCGACGCCTTCAGGCAGTTTGGGCCGGAAGGCATCGCCCTTGCAAACAAATACGATGTCGACAACAAAGCCTTATCCGTCATCACAATGGGCGCACGCTACGATCCCGGCCAGTGGTTTGTAATGGGCGAAGTGGGCCATTTAGTCACCCACTCCTTCTTTGGCACAGCAACCGGCTGGTACCTGAGCAGTGGCTATCGGTTTGGGGAATTTACACCGTACCTACCGTATGGCGAGGCGAAGGCGGACAACCTCTCCGATCCCGGCTTGAACCTGACCACCCTGCCTCCATCCTTGGCAGGGCCGGCAGCCGGCCTCAATGCCGTCCTCAATTCGCTGTTGAGCACGAAAGTGGTTCAAAACACCCTGTCCATCGGCGGGCGCTGGGATCTCATGAGTAACGCCGCGCTCAAACTGCAATACGATCACACCGATATCGGCACCGGCTCGTCCGGCATATTGAGCAATCTGCAGCCGGGTTTTCAGTCGGGTGGCAAGGTCAACCTGTTCAGCGCCACTATTGATTTCGTATTCTGATGAGGCTGATCATGATCAACATGTGGCGCATCGGATTTATCATCATCGGACTGTCACTGGGTTTCAACTCAGCCGTGGCATCGGCCGAAGTGGTTGCCGTGGTCTCTGCCAAAAATCCGGTGAGTACGCTGAGCAAGAGCCAGATTGCGGACATTTTTATGGGCAAGATGATTCGTTTCCCCAATGGCAGCGAAGTCGTGCCGGTCGATCAGGTTGAAAATTCTGCCGCGCGCAAGGAGTTTTACTTCAAATTCGCCGACAAGTCTCCCGCTCAGCTCAAGGCATTCTGGTCGAAAATCATTTTCACCGGCCGGGGCCAGCCGCCGCCGGAAGTATCGAATGACATCGAGGTAAAGAAGTTCATTGCCAAACATCCCGATGCCATTGGCTACATCGAGCGGAAGCGGGTGGATGACAGTGTGAAAGTTGTGCTCACGAAATGATCCGGCCCGACGATATCGCAATGGCTCTCCCCCTAGTCAGCTGGTGAGATTTGAATCGAGATCCGGAGTATCCGGCTGCGCCCGCAGCAATTCGGCAATCTGATCCGCCGGCATGGGCTTGTTGAGATAAAACCCCTGAAATTCATCGCAACCGTTTTGGCGCAGAAAGTCGGCTTGTTCCTTTGTTTCCACGCCTTGGGCCACGATGGTCATGCTCAGCATCCTGCCCATCGCGATAATGGCTTCGGTCAAAGCCTTGTCTTCTGCAACGCTGGTAACATCACGAATGAAGGAATGGTCGATCTTGATGGTATCGAGCGGGAATTGTTTGAGCGAGGCAAGTGAGGAATAGCCGATGCCAAAATCGTCAATGGCGATCCGGACCCCGATATCCTTGATGCCACGAAACACCCGTATGGTTTTTTCAACATCGCGCATCAGCAGGCCTTCGGAAATTTCCAGCTCCAGAAGATGTGCATCCATGCCAGTGTCCGCGAGTACCTTCGTCAGATTCGCCAGCAGGTTTTCATCGAAAAACTGCCGCGCCGTCAGATTGACGCCCATGTTCAAAGGCGCCAGTCCCAGATTTTGCCAGGCCACGTTCTGCATGCAGGCGGTTCTGAGCACCCAGTTGCCGATCGGCAGGATCAAACCGGTATCCTCCGCGAGCGGGATGAATCGCATCGGCGCCACCATGCCCAAGTCCGGGTGCTGCCAGCGCAATAATGCTTCCATGCCGGTGATCAGGCCGCTGCGGATATCCCGCTTGGCCTGGTAGTAAAGCTGGAATTGATTTCGCTCCAGCGCGTGCCGCAGATCCGACTCCAGATTAAGCCGTTCGAGTGAGCTGGCGTTCAGTTTCTCGGAATAGAACTGGAAGTTGTTCTTGCCTTCCTCTTTTGCCTTGTACATCGCGGCATCCGCGTTTTTGGTCAGTGTCTGCTCGTCCAGGCCGTCTTGCGGGTAGGTGCTGATCCCGATACTTGCCGTAACGCGATATTCCTGACCGGTGAGGACAAATGGCCGGGCGACGGCGGCAAGAATTTTCCGGGCCACTGTTGCCGTGTACTTTTCCACATCCAATTCAGGCAACATGACGACAAACTCGTCGCCACCCAGCCGCGCCACGATGTCGCTGTCGCGCAGACAAGTCTTGAGTCTTGCCGCGACTTCCTGCAGCAATTGGTCGCCAGCCTCGTGTCCGAGGGTATCGTTGATGTTTTTGAAATGGTCCAGATCGAGAAACAGCACGGCCAGTTGCCGCTTGTAGCGATGTGCCTGGTTGATACTATGGTCCAACAGCTTGCTGAACAGGCTGCGATTCGGCAGCGTCGTGAGGCTGTCGTGATAGGCAATGTATTCGACACGTGCTGTATGGGCAATATGTTCCTCGGTGGCGCGCCGGCGGCTCAACGCAAGCTGATGGCTCATGCGCCCTATCACCGCGATAATCAGGATCATCACAAGGCTGGCGACTGCCGCCCGCCACAGATAGACTTGTTTGTTCCGTTGAGTTTGCGCGAATTGTTCGTCTGCGGATAATCCGACGACCACAGCCAGGGGAAATCCATAAAGCTGAATTGCACTGGTGAAGCGCCGTACGCCATCCCAGGCGTTGGTCTGGAGCGTGGTTTCGCTTTTCACCTCATCCGCAGCATGCATTACCGGCAATGTGTAATGAGACCTGTCGTTAGCAGTGACCGTTTTTCCGCTGCGTCTGACAAGGAATATGCCGTCATTGCCGATAATCCCGAGCATGCCATGCTCACCCAGTTGCGCGACTTCATAGCTGCTGACGAAATAGGCCGCATCGACCGAAAGCATCACGATGCCGGAAAACTTTCCGTCCGCCGTATTGAGCCTGCGGCTGAACATCAGACTCCATTCCCCGGTCTCCGGGTCGAGTTGCGAATGACCGACCGAGATGGCATCAGTCTGACGCTGGCTCTGAAAGAAATTTCGTCCTGCAATATTGGCGCTTACAGAGGAACCGGTGCTGGCCACGACATCGCCCTTGCTATCCGCAATACTGACGACAAACACCAGCGACGGCGGCAATAGATCCTGGGCTTTCAACATCGGCAGCACGTTCTTCACGCCCAAAACTTCGTACGCAGATTTGACGATCTTCAGGGTTTGATCAATTTCGCGCAGCGAGCGCACGACCTGCGTTTCATAAGTCTGGGCCAGTTCGTGGCTCGATACTGCCGCAGTTTCCTCGGCTGTAGTTTGTTCGATTTCGATAAGGTTCAGGGTCGTCACCCAAATCGCAGCCAGCACAACAACGGCGATCGCCGGAAACAGGAAGCGTGATTCTATTACATGGCTAAACCAATGCCCCGGTGTCGAAGCTGGAATCAAAGTGTCCTTCAATGCTGCTTGATCGGCAGACAAGTCGTCCACCTTTGGGTTCTCCATTATTGTTTGTCGCCCGGCGTAAGCGGAGTCAGGAATTTTGTTTCGAAGACTTCCGCCGGCACCGGTTTGCTGAATAAAAAGCCCTGCATTTCGTCGCAGCCCAGCGAGAGGAGCTGGCGCGATTGCTTCTCGGTTTCGACGCCTTCCGCCACCACCTTGAGCTTCAATGCATGCGCAACCAAGATGATGGTAGACACCAGCGCCAGCCCCTCCGGGGTATCCATTTCGATCACGAACGAACGATCGATCTTCAGCGTGTCCACCGGCAGTTTGGCCAGGTAACTGAGTGAGGAGAAACCGGTGCCGAAGTCGTCGATGGCGAAAGTGATACCCATGGCGCGGATCGCTTTCAGCGTGTCGATACTATATTGGACGTCCTCCATGATCAGGCTTTCGGTGATCTCCAGCTCCAATCCCTCGGCCGCATGTGCATCAAGAGATGTTACCTGTCTGATCTCGCTCATGAAGTTGGTGTTGCGCAGCTGCAGCGGCGACACGTTCACCGCGATGCGCACAACAGGCAGACCCATGGCGCGCCAGCGCAGATAATCTGCTATGGCTTGGCGCAGTGCCCAGCGCCCGACTTCATAGATCAAACCGGTTTCTTCCAGTATCGGGATGAACTTGCCCGGCGGCACCAGGCCGGTGCGTGGGTCATTCCAGCGGATCAGCGCCTCTGCGCTGGTGACCTTGCCACTCACCATATTGACCTTGGGCTGGTAATAAAGCACGAATTCTTCGTTGTCGATCGCTTGGCGAAGCTGATTTTCCAGGGTGAGCTTGCCGGCTACTGCTGCAGTCATTTGTTGCGTGTAAAACAGGAATCGATTCCCGCCAGACTTGGCCTGCTTGAGCGCGGCCTCGGCGTTCCTGAACAAGGTTTCTGCTTCGGTGCCGTCATCCGGGAATAGCGCGATGCCTACCCTGACACTGATGCGAAACACGGTGTCGTTCAGGCGGAACGGATGTTGAACAAATGCTTCCATGGTGTTCTCGACCAGCCGTGCCAAGTCCCCATCCTGCCTGACTTCCGGAAATACCAGGGCAAAATGGTCTGCATCGATTCGTGCCAACAGGTTGGCATCCCCGGTTTTGTAGGTCAACCATTCGGCTACCTGCCTCAGGAGCGCATCGCCGGCCGTTCGGCCAAGGCTGTCATTGATATTCTTGAACCGTTCCAGGTCGATCAGGCCGATGGCAAGCTGGTGCCCGCCGCTGGCCGCGCTGCGCATGAATTGCGCCACCCGCTCGAGAAACAGGCTGCGGTTGGCAAGTCCGGTAAGAACGTCGTAATAGGCGAGATAATTAAGCCGCTCCTGCTTGTCGATGTGATTGACCGCGAACGCGATGTCACCGGCCAATTCCGTCAGTAACTTCAACTCTTCTTCATGGAAGAATTCAATCTCGCTGGCGTACAGTGCAATCGTACCGACCGCTTCATCCGCAATCATCAGCGGCAAGATCACCATCGAACGGACGCCGGATTCGGCGTATTGTTTCCCGAACAAAACCCTGGGGTCATTCAACGAGTCGTTCGACACGATGGGCTGCTTCCCGCTGATCGTCAGTCCAACCATGGTCTTTGATACATCGATACTGGATGACAAGCGGTCCTTGATCAAGGTCAGGAGTTCCTCATCCTTGCCCGCCGATGCGATTGAAACAACCTTCTTGGTACCCGGATCCACGATAACCGCCATGGCCATGCGGAATCCGCCCTTCTCGACACCAATCTGGCATGCTTCCCTGAACAGCTCATCGCGGTCCTGTACGCGCACGATCAGTGAATTGATGCCGCTCAGCACGGAAAGCACCCGGTTAAGAGATTTGATACTGGCTTCCGCTTGCTTGCGTTCGGTTATGTCGCGGAAGTACCAGACGCGGCCGTAATACTTGCCATCCGTTCCAGTGACCGGAGCGGAATATCGATCCACTATCCTTCCATCTTTCAGCTTTATCTCCTCGCGACTCTTGTCGTCGCGATGTTCGTACAGATATTGGACCTGGGCAACGAATGTTTCCGGATTCTCGACCTGGTCAACAACTGCCTGGAGTACGGGCGCATCCAAACCCGAGCTCACGATCTGTGCAGAAATCCGCCACATGTCAACGAATTGTTGATTGTAGGAAATGATTTGACTGTTCTCTCCGACCGCCAGAATGGCATCGAGCGAAGTCTCCTGCTGGGTCAGGAGCATCGTGTTCTTGAATTTTATTTCCTCCGTGGTCCGCTTTGTCTCGGTGATATCGCGGAAATACACCGCCAGACCCTGCTCGGAGGGATAGGCGCGCACATCGAACCAGGTGTTGAGCGGCGGGTAAAACTCATCGAAACCCACGGCTTTGTTGATCTCCATCGCCCGGCGGTATTCGCGTTCGAAGGTGGAACCGATGGTGTCCGGGAACTCCGTCCAGAATTCCCGGCCGGTCAACTCCGCACGAGTTCGCTTGAGCAGTCGCTCGGCCTCGCGGTTGAGGAAGGTGAACCGCCACTCCCGGTCCACGGTGAAAAACGCATCCGTGATGCTTTCGAGCGTCGTCATGAGCCGCTCGGCCTGGAGATGTATCTGCTCCTCCACCTGCTTGCGATCGGTGATGTCGCGCACGATGTTCAGCGCATAGAGTTTGTCGAGTTCAATGAGCTTTGCGCTGACTTCGACCGGGAAGGTCGAGCCGTCCTTGCGCCTGTGCATACTTTCGAATCTCGCACCCCCCGTTTTCCCGATCTGTTCCTCGATCACTTTTAGGAGGTCCGCGTTGAGAAACGAGTCGATGTCCGTTATCTTCATGGACAGCAGTTCTTCCCTGCTGTAGCCCAATGCGCGGCATTGTGTTTCGTTTACGTCCAGTAAACGCAAGGTGACAGGATCGAGAACTTCGATGGCATCGCTGGAATTATCGAGCAAGGTGCGAAAGAGCTTCAGATTCTCCTCGGCACGCTTGCGTTCTGTGATGTTGGTCATTGTAACCACGCTGCCGAGCAGCTTTTTTCTCGCGCCCTTCAGGTGGCCGACACTGACCAGAAGTACATACTCCTGCCCTTGGCAATCCAGCCTCGCCTCGACCGACAAACTACAGTTCGTGTCGATGGCGCCGATAAAAATAAATGCGGTGCCATCCGGCTGGTGCAGGGGAAATGCCTGTTCAAACAGTTGTCCGATGGGGTTGTTGCCGCAGAGCGCTTGCGCCTGCTTGCTGGCGCGCATGATCCGTCCGGTCTCGTCGCAGATCACGATCGCATCGGCGGCCTGTTCCAGAATCGCGTTCGAAAGTTTTTCAGCGGAGAGGATCGCCTCATTGCGCTTCTGCTCCGTCAGGTCGGTCGCGACCATGCAGATGGAATCAGGTATCCCGTCCAGGTGAAGTCGGCTCACCGACAGATAGACCGGTACCTGTGTTCCGCCACCGGCAGCGAGGGTCAGTTCCTCACGGTGGTTGTCGAGCGCATCTTTTTGCAGCAGTGCCTGAAGGGTCTGCCGGCTTTCCGGCGCAAACCAGTTGTGAATCTCCGAGCCGATCACTTTTTCGAGCGGCGTTCCAAGCATCCCGGCAAAGCGCCGATTGGCATATAGAACCAAGCCCTCCGGCGTCAGGATCAGCGCCCCTTCGCTCATGTTCTCGATCAGTGTCCGGTAGGATTCATCGGCACCCTTGAGCGTAAATAGCTGCGCGCCTCCCACTCCTGCGACGAACAACGCGTCCGACTCCCCACTGAGTATCTCGCTCAGAGTCGCTTCGGCTTTTTCAAGCCGGGCGCGCAGGTCCCGGTTATCTGCTTGTAGCTGTGCTGGGGTGGGTTTGTTTGGCATTACGCCTGCTTTCGTATATCCAGCCCCACCAGCACGCGCTCGGTATTCGACAAATCGCCGATGATGCGCCGCAACGGGAGCGGGAGCTTTCTTATCAGTGTTGGTATGGCGATGATCTGCTCGCCCTGTGCCAGTTGCGGCTGCTGATAGAGATCGATCACGTCCAGCTCGTAGCGCCCTTGCAGGTTTTCCTCGCAGATTTTTTTGATGTTGACGATGGCGTTTGCAGATTTCGGCGAATGTCCGGCAACGTACAGTTTCAGGATATAGTGGCCTGCAACTACTTTGAGCGATGTTCTCTTGGCTTTGGGCTGCGCGGGCCGGGTTGGGTTCGATTTCATTTCGCCCCCCGTTTCGGATTTTTCGCTGCCGCGTCCTCATTGCGGCTCAGCCCCATGTCCAAACGCCCCTGCTCCAGTTGTGCACCCTGCGCCTGTTCCTGCCCGGTGATACGCAGCGACGCAGTTTTTTGCACCTCGAACTCGGCGCGCAACGCAGCAATCTGGGCTTCCAGCGCCTGATGTTGGCTTTGCAATTCGAGTTGTTGGCGCTCGATTTCCTGCTTGCGCAGCATTTTCGCGGCTCGATCTTGCGCTTCTTGCGTCAACCGGGCCGAGCCGGTCAGCACACCGCTTGCGCCTACGTACACATCTCGCAATGCCACGCCGTGATCGGTTAACAAGTACTCGCGCATCTGGTTCGAGTGCGCCATGCCGCGTGATTTCAGGATGGCCAGGCCGCGATTGCGCTCACCGCCGCTGTCGATGGCGCGCAGCAACAACCAGGTGTCGATCAGTGACGAAATGGCAACCTCGGAATGATCAAGCACGCCGCCGCCCGACGTTAAATTGGTGAACAAGCCGGTGATCTGTTTCATTTTCAGAAAATCAAAAAGCCGCATCAGCATTGCCTGGACTCCAACCACATTGTCCCCGATGACGTAACTGTTCAACGGATCCATGATCACCACCTGCGGTTTGAAGATACCGATCAATTTGTGTTTCAAGGACAAATGCATTTCCAGGCCGGCAGACGAGGGACGATCCGCATGAATCTGCAGCAGACCTTTCTTGATCCACTGTTGCAGGTCTATCCCGATGGAATGCATGTTGCGCATGATCTGGCTGGGAGACTCTTCAAACGAAAAGTAGAGCACGCGCTCGCCGCGACGGCAGGCGGCATCGGCAAAGTGCGCCGCGAAACTGGTCTTGCCGGTTCCCGCCGTTCCGGAGACCAGCACGCTGCTGCCCCGGAAATACCCGGCACCGCCCAGCATCGCGTCGAGACGCGCAACGCCGCTGGAAATACGTTCACTGGAGGCGATGTGATCCAGGCCCAGCGACGTGACCGGCAGCACCGAAATGCCGTCTTCGTCGATCAGGAACGGATACTCGTTGGTGCCATGGGTCGAACCGCGATACTTGACCACGCGCAAGCGCCGCGAGGAGGTCTGCTCGCTGACGCGATGATCGAGCACGATCACGCAGTCGGAGACATACTCCTCCAGGCCCTGGCGCGTCAGCGTTCCCTCGCCGCGTTCGCCGGTGATGATGGCCGTCACGCCTTTGTCCTTCAGCCAGCGAAACAGGCGGCGCAGTTCGGCGCGCAGGATGAGCGGATTGGGCAAGCCGCCGAACAGCGACTCGATGGTGTCCAGCACGACGCGCTTGGCGCCGATGGAATCGATGGCCGCCCCCAGGCGGATGAACAAGCCTTCCAGATCGTATTCGCCGCTCTCTTCGATCTCGCTGCGTTCGACATAGACAAAATCCAGCACGAGCTTTTTGCGCGCGACCAGGTCTTTCAAGTCGAAACCGAGTGAGGCGACGTTCTGGGTCAGGTCCTGGGCGGCCTCTTCGAAAGCCATGAACACGCCCGGCTCGTTGAGCTCTGTCGCACCGCGCACCAGAAACTCCATCGCGAGCAGCGTCTTGCCGCAACCTGCACCGCCGCACACCAGCGTCGGCCTGCCTTTGGGCAACCCACCGCCGGTGATCTCGTCCAGCCCCTGGATACCGGTTGGCGCCTTGGGAAGTTGCGGCCTGGCTTTTGCTGTTGGCTTGACCTTGGGTGCTGGTTTGGATTTTGGCGTCGGCTTGAGTTTGGTCATGATTTATGCCTCTGTTTGATCTTGAAATTCAGCACTGGTGGGTCTTGCGATTCAGCACTGGTTAAGGCAGTTACTGTCCGGCATGTGCCCGGCAACTGCGAGAATGACCACGCGACAAACTTCCGCCGGTGATTTAATAGATTGGTGTTTAACCAACGAAGATCGGGATGATTTCATTACTTCCCTTTCTGATAAGCTGTCATGCAGAATGTTTACTCAACTCTGCATTCGAGATGGCAAGCTGCAACACAAATCCCGCGAATCATGATATGAATCGCGCGCAGACCCGCAATGCATACTGCCATGGTATACACACTATATTCAGTGTCCGCCTGTTTATCCGAGTTGTATGTGCGGTAGCGCACACTACTGGCCGCCATGTTCCGATGCAAAGGGAGGGTGAAAATTTGGTTTGGTAATTTGCAGGGAATACGGTGCAATGCCACATCAGGCAGGGTACCTACATGCAGATGTTTCCCGAAAGAATCATTTTCCGGCCACGCCTGATCAATAGATGGTAATTCCCATGGCCACGAGTATCGCGCAGCCCTTCGATAAAGTCCGGATATGTCCCGCTCTTTAGCAGGTGTGGCTTAACCAAGTGTGCATCTGGCCCAATACGGTATGCATAGATAATATCGTTCTCGTTCCCTTCATATAGTATTGGCAAGACGGTCGGTATGGGCATTGAACTGGAAGTGTATGTACCAACTTTTGCTGTTTCCACGTTGGACGACTGACATGACGTTTCAGTTAAGGGAGACCATCATCAATTCCAGCATCAAAAACAATAAAAAATGCCCCTGAGCGTGTTACCACATCAGGGGCAAACATCTTAACTGGGTGTTAAGACAACACGCTCAGGGAGGAGAGAAACGTGTACTGGTTTTCGCTAACGAAAAATAGGGGCTAGTTATATGGCAAGCAGTTCAATAGGTTATCCTTTATTTGCAAGTTATGTCCGCCTCACGACAGTACAGTGGACCCCTCCGTCAAGACACTAATGCATCGAGTTTAAGAGGGTAACCTTCTTCATGCAGCGGAACGGCGCTGCCCCGGTTTTCGGTTTCTTTTTTTGTTTCTATTTCTGGGTGAGAT
>Ga0307375_10003165_pt1 | contig 16339 bp, 15 predicted proteins | sample TR1MG_FD_202531 | JGI IMG/M metagenome (GOLD analysis project Ga0307375, IMG submission 202531) | Soil microbial communities from Risofladan, Vaasa, Finland - TR-1 | ecosystem: Environmental > Terrestrial > Soil > Coastal area > Acid sulfate soil | place: Finland: Risofladan, Vaasa | collected... | reverse complement strand
GAGATTCCCGCTGCCTACCGACGAATCCATCGCATTCCTCTCCGAGTTAGCGTCTATTCTTTCCTCCGATGGTTCTTCCGCCATCACAGTACGTTTTAGCATCTCTTTTCCTCTGTGTGTGACTCATAAGTCTAACCTGAGCTCTGGAAATCAGTTGAAATCTTTGGCATTACTGGCGCCACTTTGTAAGCATCCCCTCATTGACCCATCTCATGCACTCGCCATTCTGTCAACTTCACAACACTTTCGAGATATGATATCATCGAATAACCACGTTTTTTCAGCGACCATCAAATGTCTATGCTCGATATTGGCGACCAAGAGTTTGGACTCCTCCTTCCTCCTTTCCCTCCTTCACTCTGCCTTAGTTGGTCATTCTACTCCCTCACAGAGGTCAACTGCGATCGCTTGTATGCTTAGCTTGGAAAACATACTCCCTTCTGGCTACTTCCGAACTACGGTGCTGCAGTACTTGCAAGATTGTGATGCTCGCGTCCGATGTGCCTCTTTGCGTTCTTTGAAGGAATCTATCCAAAAGTCATTGTTAGAATCTTCACCAATCACCTCCTACAACACCTATGCGCATATATCAGCAGATCAAAAGAAGTTTGAAGTTACATTGTATGCGCGTGCCGTGGAAGCGCTCACCGACGACTCCGAAGACGTCCAACTCGAAGCCCTCTTGACCATTTGGGTGCTGTCGAATCGAAGACCTCAGCATTTGGCAGACGACGCATTCAGAAAGATCTGCAACATGGTATCGGACGCAAACGTGACAGTTCGCTCAGTCGCTTGCGGTCTTCTTGGCTCCCTCAATGGCGTCTCTCTTCCTCTAATGCTACAATCACTCTCTAAGAACATGTTAAAGGCCCGTATCGATGGTTCAGGTGCAGGTAAAGGCGGCAATGGCACAATAGCTTCTTCATCATCCGCTTCCGCTCCAACTTGGAAAGAGGACCCATTCGATCCTGGTGTTGGAGAAGACTCTGCGAACGTTGATGTCATTACCAAGTTCACGTCCAAGAGTCGTCTCATTGAAAGTGGTTCGAATGGTGCTTTCGTTCACGGACTCGAAGACGAGTTCAAGGAGGTTCGCGATGCTGCCTTGGCTTCTATATGCGAGTTGTCTCATAAGTCGAAAGATTTTGCTCTGCAGTCGACAGAGTTCTTCGTGGACATGTTCAACGACGAAATCGATACGGTCCGGGTTCACGCGCTTCACTCCGTCTCCAAGATCGGTCAGTTGATCTTCCTTACTGAAGACCAACTATTAGTAGTACTGGCAATGTTGGACGACGCCACCATCATCGTGAGACAGGCCACGCGAAAGTTACTCTCCTGTATCCGCATCATCAGCTCTCATGGGCTCCTTACGGCAGTATCGTCTCTAGCATCATCCATACTGAAACATTTCGCGGAGAAGGAGCACATCCTACCAACATACGCTGCCCTGGGGCGAAACCATCCTCACTTCGTTGAGCTTCTCTTTGAGGACCTCTTGAAGATCGACACTCGATTCATGATGCGAGAACCTCGCTTGGACGATATCACTTATGTCGCCGTCATCATACTCATTCTGAATGCTGCAAAGGAGAACGCAAATCTGCTCGAACTTCTACCTCGATTCCTACAGCGACACTACCTCTACTTGAAACGCCATTACCCCCTTTTGGTGCCAGATGTAGCTTCTTTGGAACAAAGTATATCAACTCCTCTCATGATGCACCGATCCTCAGTGTCGGATCAGATCTTGATTGGCCTCTCTTCGGGGTCTCTTCACGTAAGCATGACTGTTTCTAAGCGCACAAGACCTGGATTTGCACCAATACGCAAGTTACTGTCATCTTCTGGAGAAATGAGGAAGGTTAGCGAAGTGGATACGACACAGGAGCACGACAAATGGCGCCTCTATTCGCAACGACTTTCTGGTATATGTGCTGAACATAGGGCCACCTCGTCCCCGTCTTCATCCGTAATCCCTCAACTAGAATCACTTCTAGACGAAATGATGGACGATCACAATCTACATTACACTGATACCAGGCAGTTCTTTGCTCTACAACTGGATTACCTCATTCGATGCATCCTCGCTTCTGATCAGCTTCCGTCGGATCGAATCGTTCAGGGTCAGTTGTGCCAATCTGCAGTCGAAATGGCGTCAAGTTTCATCGGATTTGAAGTGGAGGAGAGGAAGCGTCTCAATTCGCTTGTCCATGTCTGGAACCTTGTCGTCTCTTCCCAGACCGATATCGATTCTTGGAAAGAAAAGGTTCTTTCCATTCTACTCACCCCAATTGGAACCGCTCAAATGCTAAAGAAGGCGTCTGGAGTCGTATTGGATCCTCCTGCAGATTGCCCCGTTCGGGACTTTGCTCCGTCTCTTCCTCTCGAATTTCCACTCACAATTCAACTAAACAACGTTGACAACTTCGACAACCTGTACATTGTGGTGTCAAGTGACTCTCCAAAGATCAGACAGACACACCATCTCCGCTGTCAGAACTTTGAGCGCCAAGGACCGCTCCGCCTCTTGATCCGTGCCAACATTGGAATATCGCACCAACAATGGGAATTGAACAAGATCACGTCGCTGTCGATTGGCGTGGACAGAATCATCCGCCACCAGGACATCACCGGCGACGCTGCTTCGCCACCTTCCTCGTCATCTTCAATCACCTCCTCCATCACATCATTATTGCCATCTCATCCTCTAAGAGTGTCATTTAGTTCAATACCGATATCAGAGAGGAGATTAGTTTCTGTTAAGCCTAAGGGGAGGTGATGGAACGAGCCGCGGACTTCGAACTTGAATGCTCCGTTCTCCTCATCAACGACTCGTGGCCCGTCCTCACTCTCTATTCCGTCAACCGTCTATCAATGAGCATCTTTTGGATAAGGCTAAGGTGCAGAACGAAGAATGTTGCCACCAACCGGGTCGTCCCGCATGATTCGCTTCCTTACTTCGTGCTGGTAGTCCGAGCTTCAATTGGCTTCCTTCAACTGCTTCAACTTTCAGCCGCCTCGATACGCTTTCTTGTTTGGCGACATGGAAACAGAAAAGGAGTTGGAGAGGAGTCTTGAGGCAGTCGATATTGAGAGGGAGTTGAGTCGCGCTCCGCAGGAACCTCCTGTTGAAGCTCTGCCCCACGTCATCACTGTGCAGGCCGGAAAAGTTGGTCATGAGAGAGTATGTTTGATTGAAACTCATTCCCGTTCTCTTTCCATCCATATTTGGTGTCGCCTGAGGTCGATAACGCGAGATTTCGACGCGGAGGCCCTCTCTCTGTATACCCATGCTCTTGTGACTTAGTACCCTCCCCATTTGACTAGCTTCTAGTATTAAATCCTTCTAACATTGATTTGTCGTCTCATTGGTGGGACCATCGTTGCTATTTTAGGTGACTGGCAAGGAGGAAGCGATCGAGCATCTTGGTGGAGAGGCTTCTCATCCGCCGTCAGCAGGGCGCACTTCTTTGCCCACGAAGCTGCAACACCTCTACGAATTGCCGTTGGAATCGAAATTGGAGGCGGAGGAGAAGAAGAGGATGGAAGTTCTCGGTCTGGGTGCTTCATCGCCTGCTCAGAACAAGTTCCCGAGTTTCGTTGAGGGTCCTGAGTCGAAGCCCTCTGGCATCATGGAGAACGTTGCGGAGCAGCATAAGGAAGGCCAAGGAGGTGTAGAAGATGAAGAAGAAGGAGAAGGAGAGCACTGGGAGAGCATTCCAGCGCCGCACAAGATGCAGTACCAAATCCGTCGTCATCCTCCGGCTGGCATCCCTCCTGCTCCAGACATCCGCGAGCTCCTCAAGAAGCAAATGAAGAAGAAGAAGCCGATCGTCAGATTCCCGATCACTCCGACCTCTGCCTCTGCGACGACGGTGATGAAAGTGCCGCCACTCGCCCTCTCCGCCGCACGGAAAGGTCAAGTCTTTGAACATCGCCACGGCAACCCGAGGACTTCTACACTCGCCGAAAAGATTCGCCATCACCCTCTCTCTCTGACAAGACGACAGGCTCTGAAACACCCTCTTCCTCCAACAGCAACAGCACAAGGTGAAGAACATCACGAAGACGAGCATCTTCGGCGCTTCTCGTCCCCTCCTCCACCTCCACCACCACTCCCATCGTACCTGAGAACGGTTGATACAACGACATCGCCCTCATTCATCCCCTCCCCACCATCGTCAACGTCGTATCAACTGCCACCTCCAGAGAAGAGGAAGAAGACCACCGAACCCACTTCTCCTCCCCACCCTCGTGCCGTTGCAGTCGCTCCAGCCACCGATTACGAGATTGATGTCCTTCCTACTGGTATTCATGCTGCACAGCATCTCTCTGAGAGTCCTTCCGTGAGAGGAGGTGAACAACCCTCTGCTTCGTCTCCCGCGTTGTCTTCTTCTTCTTCGTTGTTTGTGGCGAGACCCACTTCAACCTCCACTTCCAACACCGTCACCGGAGAGACCTCCAAGATGGACATGCGTTTCCAACTCGATGTTCTGAAAATGCGTCTGATTGCAGCCCAAAAGTCTCGAGATGAAGTGGTGGTGCGCTGGGCTACGCACGAGGCGCTTCGTGATCGAAACTTAACTCTGCTGGAGCAGATTCGTGGCGATACTCGCAATCGACAAGATGAGTTGATTGAAAGGACGAAAGCGAGAGATGAGACCGTGAAGGAGGAATTGGAGGCGAAGCAGAGAGTGGAAGAGCTGCACGCGAGGCTGATGCGTCTGGATCGGGATCGCGCCGAGTGCGAGGCTCGTTCGATTGGAGAACAACAGATGTGCGCAGAACTGGAGAGACGAATCAAAGATCACTCACATGGCATAGATCACGCGATGGCACTGAAGCAGAAGAGAGAGTTGGAGGTACAGGACTTGGAACTCAAGGTGAAACTTCTGGAACTCGAAATGAAGAGAGCTGACATCTTCCAGAGCGACGAACCGCCACTCTATCATCCAGACTACACTACGAGAGTTGAAATACCCTCGGATCCATGGCAAAAGGCGACAGCACAGCAGGAGCAGGATGGACCGCCTTCGTACCAAAGGAGCTCCTCCTCCCTCGCCACACGTCCAGTCGTATCTTCTCAGTCCACCGTCGCAAAAGAGTCTCCTCCATCCAAGGAAGAGATCATGACAACGGCAGCGCGCCATTCTGTGCCAATCCATCATGCAGGAGGCTCCGGGCCTTTTCGCAATCGCCCTCAGCAGCATCAGCACCAACAACAACAACAACAACCCCATCACCTTAAGCAACACCAACAGCAACAACGTCATCTCCAGCAACAACAGCAACAACAGGCGTCGCAGATACCCCAACTACAACAACAGCAGCAGCAGCAGTCATACTACCAACAGCCACGACATCATCAACCACAACAGCAACAACAACAACTTGAGCCAATCCAATCTCAGTATGTGCCGTCTGGACCGATGCTTGTGCGAGGAGTTCCCCTCGCCTCTCAGCAGTACATTCCAGTGGTTGCGCAGTTCCCTGCTCCCTTCGGCGAGCCTCCTCCGCCTCCGCCATTGCCTCCGAGACTCTACCCCTTAGCTGCGCTTCCACAACAGCAGTTGGTCCCCACCGTCGCACCCGGCTTCGTTGCCGTTCCTGATCCGACTGCTCAATCCATCGCCCGACAAGAACCCTCGTCCTTCATGCAGCAGATTCCTGAACAATACCGCCATCATCATCAACCACACGAAGCCAGAACAGGATCTCCTCCAACGGGCTCCATTGCTGTTCCCATTTCTCACCGCTCCAGCAACTGATCCCCTCATGCCTGTCTCTCTCTCTCCCTCCCTCCTCGCCATCCTCCTTACAACTGAGAAAGATCAAAGATATAGACGACGATTGTATAAGCGCTCATCGAAATGTAGCCCTGAGACTTTTCCAGACTCGCGAAACTTTTGCCTCTCTGCAACTCCCTTACGGAATTGTAACAGTCACTTCCAGCAATTTGGCGATAGCATTCATGTAAATGTACAAAATGAACATTTCCAACCGGGTAGGTCGGGCAGCAAGGATATAATCTCTTGGGTAAACCGAACCGTCGTCACAGACCCTCTTCTGAAGATCTTGATCTAAACTCCTAGCAACCGTTGAAAGGTTGCAGTATACATTGCCGCATATCTGATGCAGATGGAAGAAGGCGGAGTACACTTACTCGGTACGTTGCATGAGAAGGTACCAATTGTCGACGTCCCACACAGATTTGACAATCGCCAACCCTCCAATTTCCAGTGCTAGTGCATTTAACTCTCCTTCTTTAAACAAATGGTAATACCGATCTAGCACTTTCGACTGCGAAGGATCCACATCCGCGGAAGTTGAAGCTTCGCTGTTGGAACCCTCCTTTTGGCCTTGCGCATCGAAACGCTTCTGCAAATGCCACTTAATCATAACGTCCTGCTCAGTATATTTCTTCTTCTGTTGTTCAAACGCCCATACGGTAACCAGAACCTGGCCACCAACGCGAACAATGCGCTTCAGCTCGGCCAGTGCGTGTACTCGATTCTCCTTCGTTGAAAAGTGGTGTACCACAGCTATTGAGATGGCATAGTCCTGTAAGTTGCAATTTGGTCAGTATTTAAGATGGTAGCAGTTCAAAGGAGGTGAAAGAAGCGTACAAAGCTCGAATCTCTGAACGGCAGCGTCAAACCATCCGCAACAAGGCTCTCAAACCCCTTTTCGGCACAAATCTTGATTAAATTGGTAGATCTACATGTGTCTCACAGAGTTAGCTGAACATCGGGAACCATTGCGACACGAGTGAAGAAAGACGCACTGATCAGAGCCAATCATAAAAGCATTCGGATTACAACCCAAGTACTTGCCATTTCCGCATCCTACATCGGCAACGAGACTTCCTATGGGCAAGCTCTTTACGTGTTGCTCAACTAGAGGCCAAGGCTGTTCAAGGGAAGGTCAGAAGATGGTCCAGTAGAATGAAACGGCACAATCTGATCCCGACAGACCTCCTATGCACTCGTACCTTGTATCTTGTCTCGCTAAAATGTGACGCTATAGCCTCATACACCTCCTGAACATGTTGCCTCTCCAAGGTAGTTTGCATGATGGCTTCAAACGAGTGAATGAGCTAATCTCACAGTCGATCATGAGACTGTCTGTTTAGTTTCTCGTTCATGAGTACAAGTTCGATTTTAGTTTACAGATACAGGGAGTGGGGTTGAGAAAGATGTGTGTTTGAGTGAGAGTGAGGATGATAACGGGCTTTTTTTTTAGTGCGTTGGTTGTTGTGTCGTTTGGGAGTTTGGGATCCGTAGAGTTGTCTGTTTTCTAGATGTTATTGAGGTAGGGATGCGATGGGTGATGGTGCGATCCATGATTCGACTGACATGGACCTTGTGATGCGTTTCTTCTTTGCGCTGGTTTCCACGCCGAGTGATCGTTGTTCGAGTCTCTCCTTGCCCTCTCTGTTGAGTGGTTCGAGAGGAAAGTGTTGCGAATCGCGCTCCGAAAGAGCTCTGAGTTCGAAGTAGTACTTGGCGTAGACGGAGGCCTTCAAACTGACGTGGAATTGAAGTCCGTTGAGAACCTCCCTCTCCAGAGCGTTCAAGTCCTTCACGGTCAGGTTGGGGAAGATGTTCAAAAAGTCAACGTTCCACACCGCCTGGTCCTCCCACACCTTGCTGGCCAATATGAGACAACCGAGGGAGATGCGACGCCATGTACTCGTGATGATAGATATTCCAGTCAGAGCCTGCAGACGATCCACATACGCCATTGCCATCACTCCGCACTCAGCTGACAGTTGCTCGGCATTGAAGATGGAACTCAAAAAGTCATACACGGCCTCCTGGGATGGCGGTTGGGTCAAATCCACATCCGAAGTCAGAGGGTGATGCTCCTCGCTGAACACCACGTTAATACGCTTCTTGGAGATGGCCTCGAACTTCTGAATGTTCCAATACAGAGTAGCGCTCATGCTGCACACAAATAGTAACACAAATCCATGTAGAGAACATCACAGAACGAGAGAACGGATACAGACACGGTTTGGAGGGTTTCCAGTTTCCACAATCGCAATCGGGTTTCCAAGAGAACATCGACAGGAGAACATATCGAGAAAAGGTGTCAGAAACATCGTCGTCTTTGCATTTGGCAAATGAATGGGTGGGATATGGTTGAGCAGAAGGGAGAGTTCGTTGACTGCGGAATGTTTGTCGTCTCAGCCTAGGCGTACCATCGAATGATTTCATCGTTGTTGGGAGCTTTGATGGTAGTGTTGAGGAAGAGAGTTGAAGTGGAACTGGATTTCGTCCTGTGAAAGTTGTGCAAGTCCGGAGGGATGGCGCTCATGAGCAGCTTGGGTTTGATGGAGGGTTCGTTGAGTTTTCCTGTGCGTGTGTGCGCGCGTCAAGTGGGCGTGTGCGTGGAGATGCGCAGTAGCAAACATTGGACAAAAGGGTTAGCCTTCGCTGGAGTAACGGCAAAGAGGGAGTGGGAATGATGAGCGAGGCGAGGGAAGGGCAGTGGAAGGCGGGCAGAGGAAAGGAAGGAGGTGCGAATTCGCTCTCTCGTTCTCTCTCGGGTCGTCCCGACCGTCGTGGTGTGAAAGTGTCTTCGCTCGTTTCCGACCTTGATTCAAGTGTAAAGTGAACATTGGGCATCGATTGAGTTGAGACGTACCGGGATGTTTGCGAATTTCAATGAGAGAGGCTGTGAGAACCTCAGAGGTTTGCGAGGGGTCGGCTTTTGAGATCTGACCAAGCGACGGATGCGGATACTTGTTCTGCTTCGGATCTCCTGAACCATTGACGACGAAAGGCTCCTCATTGTCCGAACCATCAGACTCACTTCCACTGGAGCTATACTCCTCATCTTCCTCGGCAATAGAAGAGTCCACAGAGACGGATCGGGTCGAATCGTTCAATCCCAAACTTATCGGCTTTACTGCTCCCAAAGACGACACATCAATGACAGGCTTTCCTTCTTCGCGACCTTCTGCAATGCCTCTCTGTACATCCGGATGATATTTGGAGTGATAGTCCACATGGTCGCCTGAGAAACTGCCATTCTGCGGTGCTGCCGACGATTCTGATTTTGTGCTCGCCATTTGACCTTGAGATTGGATTTACTACTGAATTACGAGTCTTGACGAAGATGGGCACCGTAAGCACGGTATGAAGGAGGAGAAAGGAGGCGGTAGGAGAGCGAGAGGCGAGGATTCTTGAAGCAGGCTTCGAAGACGAGGGGAGATTGGCGCTTGGTAGGCCCTGCGAAGATGCAATCCTCGATTCGGGACTGGCGATAGATAGAGCGATTAAGGAAGAAGAAGAGGAGCAAGGCGAAAGGGACCTGCTCACACGACCTGCAGAGGGAAGACTGCTCGTGCTATGAGTTGTGGCCCTGCCCTGCTCTGAAGCAGCGACACAGCACATCATACACGTACACACGACCTCGCCATCACCCACATGGCATGCTTCCTTGGCATCAGATGGATTATCCTTCCAAGAACAATGCACACCTCATCCTCGCCCCAGAGAGCCTTCGCAGACATCGACCAGAGGCTGGGGATCTCCGAAACCGAAACGTCTTCTCAGAGGCAACCAGGTCCTGCCTCTCATCAGGCGCCTCTTTTTGGCGCTGCTTTTTCGGAGTTCAGGAGCAGCTCCACGAGCGGAGATTGCTAGCACGCAGTGTGTTGGGCCCAGCAAATTCGGCCTTTTTGGACCGATTCCTCTTCTTGGGTGAGTCCTGATGATTGAAATGAGTAGTAAGGACTACTTCGAGTACAGTTCCATTCTCAAGAATGGGAACGTATAGCTCCTCAGCTTGAAGAAGGAGACGCAAAGCTCGGAGCCAGAGATTCGGCGGGTCATTCGCCGCTGTAACGACCAATCTAATGGCGTGCCTCCCTAATATCCCCGATAGCGTTCGAGAGGTTATCCTTTCCAAGTTGTTAGAACTCGAAAAGCGGTATGAAGTAAGTTTTACAAGCCCACATTGTCTCCGTTTGGTTTCGATTCCCTTTCTCACTCCTGTTTCTCTCTCGTAGGTGAAGGTTCTTCTAGCTTGTGAGGTAGGCAGCAGAGCTTGGGGACTGGACAGCACTAGTTCGGACTTTGATGTGAAGTTTATCTATGTTAGGCGCTTAAACTGGTACTTGGGCTTGGAGGAGGTGAAGCGCGACCTGATCGACGACAATTCCGAGTTCGACATGAATGGATGGGATCTTCGAAAGGCTCTCCAGCTTCTTCGAGAAAGTAACTGTGGTATTCTCGAATGGCTCAACTCCAAGTTGCTATACAGCTGTGAACCGTCGTTTGTGACCCGTGCACACGAAATCGCTGCTTCTACTCATTGTAGGCGATCCCTACTGCTTGCCTATTGGGGAAAAGCTGGAAAACACTATAGAGAGTACATTTTAGTGGAGAATTCGGATGGACTCATCAGTCTGAAGAAGTATCTCTTCGTTCTTCAAGCGCTGCTCTCGGCTCGCTGGATTCTCGCATTCTCTCCCAATGGTGTCGATCTACCACCACAAGACTTCTCAATATTGCTCAACTCGTTTCAAGAAACGCCGAATGCGGTACAACAGGACGTTTACAACATCACACACAAGCTCATGATGGAGAAGAGAGAAGGAACTCTCAAAACCGGGAAACGCATCAAAACCTTGGGTATGTGCCATTCTACTATGTCTTTTCTGCTTTACCCACTCATGTACGACCTGTACGTAGGTTCACTGTGGAATGATTGAAGAACTAACCGCCAATCATGCGACACTCTGGATTCTGCTGGTGTTGATGTCTCCCTCCATCCCTCGCTCTCCCCTTCATTTAACCAATCCCCTCACGTTGGTAATGCGCTGAATGATCGAAACAGACACGTGGATCTTTGCTGAACTTGCGCATCTGGAGGCGACCTGTAAGAAGATCGAACGCAAGAGCAGAGACAACATCAAGCCCTTCAATGACCTGTTCGTCGATCTAGCAACCAAGACCTCTGGGTTCACCAAAATTGAAGGTGCTTCGTACTTTGACTCCATTGGATCGGAATAGACATGCTGCAAATGTACTCTATGTTGCGCACATGACACACTGAGTCCTGTTTCACAAAACCTGAGGAATGTTTGCATCAGTTACTCTTTACTACATTGCTAGAATACACGTGAGTTGGGAGGAAGTGGAAGGTTTGGGTTCTGGGGCGGACAGAGCGCACCGTTCGCTTCGCTTCTCTTGTGCTCAAACAGGGCGCCATTGGGTTGGATCGCACTTCTTTAGCACGGCGTGAATATGAAGGTTCGTATTTGCTTTGGAGCAAAGCTGACAGGACTCGTGATTCTTCCCCTTGGCCACATTCCGGTTGCGGAAGTTTCTACGATGGAGCAGATACTTGATCGGAACACTTGCGTGAGGTCCACTACTATGAGTTGTCCGTTTTCGAAGGTGCTGAACATGTTTGCAATTCTCACTAAGATGCGGTTGGAGGCTTGGTCGATGAGTCTGGTGCTGATGATGTGGATGCCGTGTTTCATGCCGTAAGAGGCGTTGAATGAAGTGCGGTAGAAGGTTTCGTAGTTGGACGCATTGGAGAAGTAGAAGGCGAGAGGGAAGTTCAATTCGAGAGAGTGGTGATGGCGAAAGGCGGTGCCTTGGTGGAAGTTCGCGCCGAACACGAGCCGGTGATTCGCGACGATGATCGTGGTATCGTTCAATGGCTCCTCTACTCCCCTCGCATCATCTTGAAGCAACCTCCTATGGATCATCATTTCCATCGAACCATCATCCTGACTGCTCACGCCCTGAGATCGATCGGTACACACAGCGAAATGCACTCCAATCGGCTCCGCCCCATCCATCGGTTGCAAGTAGCTCGCATAGACTGAAGGATAGTAATTCGCAGGGATACTCAACACGTCGCTAGAATCCCAAGACCGCTGAAGTACAGACCACGCATTATCGTCGGTAAAGAGAGATCCCTGATTCGTGAAGATTCCAGTGTCCCACCTCGAAATGAGCTCCTTGTTGCCTGGAAGTGGACCAATTCGATACGAGACGTCCATATAACTACCAGATTGCTTGTAGAGACGAGTAGTAACGGAAGCATAGGGCGTATACTGCTGGAAAATTTCCTTCACCAAATCTGTGTCTCGGATCGTCACTGCTGGCTTCGGTAAATCGCCTGCTGCACCCATGGGACGGAAGATGTATGCTCCAGAAGCTTGGCCAGGACCGGGGTAGCTATCGTAGGCCATGAGATACTGTACAAACGGGACGGGGATGCCTTTGCTGTTGATGACGATTTCCTTCATGTAACCATCCTCTACATCGACCGTGAGATCTCCATTGTTGACCGTTCCTGATGAAGAAGTTGGGATGTTTGGGTACGACCCAGGTGTGAAAGGACGACTGAGTTGGAGAGTGATGAAACCAGCGGGAGGGATTCTCTGCTGTGTAACAAACAAGGTGTAGGGAGACCCCGCTTCGTTTTGATCCAAGTTGAATAGAATCTGCGATTGTATGAGAGATCCACGTGAGGAGACGGTGATATCGGGATGCCAGACTGGAATCTTGATGACCTCGATTCTCGTCTTGTATAGCGAGTTGTAGATGAGTACGGTGATTGATGATCCGGACGCGAGCGTTTGAACCTGTAGCGTGCTATTTGTGAATCCAGGGTTGGAGAATGGCAAAAAGGGAGAGGTGGCGATGGCGTTGAGGAAGTTGAGGATCGAGGGCGTCGTTTTCGCTCTCGCTCTCCATAGAAGTGCTGCGTAGTTCTCAGCAACAGCTTGCTTTTCAGTCCCAGATACGGCGTCGTGGTGTTGGGCAATGCCGAGGGCTTGATGGAGTTGATCAATGTCTGGAGAGAGGCCTGGCACGGATATCCTTCTTCCTGCTCCCTTCGATGACGCCGCCAGGTATGAACTTAAGTTGTCAACGTTTCTCAGCTCTGCTTCCGATTGTCGCACGAGTCCCTTCAGGCCAGGTCGAGAAGTGAAGTAACCAGTCCACCAGGAATCGTCGTTGTCATCGTAGGGGAAGAAGTCCTTGTTCGCCCTCGTCGGCCAAATGCTGGGCGCGTACTTGCTCTCTAACGCTGCAAAGTAGTCAGATAGGAGCGACCACTTGATACTCATGTTGTAGATCTGAGGATTGGCGTTGATGAAGTCGATGATCTTGTCCATATTGTCGAATTGAAGATGGGCCTTCTGATACTTGAAGTCGCACTGATGGAGCATCAACATAGTGCTCGTTTTCCACATGGGTTGCCTCATACGAACTTGTTGGGCATACTGAGAGGCGCGAGACTTGATGTTGTCGTTGGTAACGGGAGGGTTTTGAGCGAAGTCTCCGGACTCGAAGTCGAAGCCCTCATTCATCGGCTCGCAGTAGTTATCGTCAAGGATATGGGTGAAGATCTTTGCAGAAGGATTAGAATCAGCGGGAGACCAGAAGAACTCCATTTGCTGATCATGAATCAGCTGCTTTCGAACCTTGTAGTTGATGCGGTCAATAACGTGGTACTTGAAGCCTGCATCGAGATAGTGAGAAGCAATTGCAGTGCTAGCACCAAAAGGATCGATTTGCCAGCCAATTCGAGGGGTCACGCCGAAGGTCTTGTTCAGGAAGAGGTGGCCCTCGGTCAGCTGGTCCAAAACCGCTGAAAACGTTGTCGTCGCCTCGTCCGGCATCACCCAACCGCCCTCCACAAACTCCCATTGCTTGGTAGCCAATAGCGTTCTAAGTTGATTGCGCGCCACCTCGGTCGTCCTCGGGTCAGCCCACCAATGCTGGAAGTAGTACATCTCGACATACATGAACTTGCGCCACGGCGCGCTTATTAACGCATTCACAGTTGTATCCAAGATGTGACGAACTTGTTGCTCATAGTACTCCTGAAAGAGGAGAGAAATAGGTCAGAAACGAGCGATCAAGAGGAGAAAGGAGAGGATGGAAGCAGCAAGGTATCATGCATCTTCGCACCTCGGGCGTAAGCAGCCAACCAACATCGTCGTGAGTTCCGGCAACCAAATGCACCTCAACGAAGGGGCCTACAGATGTAGATAGTAGGCAGAGGGTTAGAGAGAGGGGCAAAGGGGAGAAAACAGCCATACTAGAACGAGGGAGTTCCGGAGAACCGTCTCGTACCTCCCACAGGAACAGATGAGCGTGACGAGGCCCAAACGCCTGTAAGTAGCACTGATAGCAGCGCTGCCAATAGCAAGTGATGACTCGCCATGAGGACCAAGCCAGCCCAGAAGACAAACTGGCAGGGAAAGGTCGCGCCGCCTCACACACGCACTCACATTATCCTTCTCAGTTGCCTCTGTGACTTGCTTCCGGTCAAGTCGTCCCAATCAACGTACAGTAAGGAGTTTCGTTCTTTGCATGTCCTGGTAACCTCGTACGCATCACTTTTACCCTCAGATTGTCGCCTTTTCGCACGCTTCAACTTCCGTCGCTGCTGTCCTCAATTCAATGACCCCTTTCCGAATACTCGTGCCTCTCTTTCACCCCAACACCACAGTGTGTATCCAATTCTATGTGGAAGGCTAACCCGATACCTTGATTGAATCGTGTAGGAAGACACTCAAGTTGCGCTCGATTTCATTGGAGAATGCTTGGCTTCCAGCTCAGTGTGGTCCCGTGGTCATCCTCATCTAGAACTCTCCTCAAGTCTCATAGCGTACGGAAATCGAAGTTGGTGGCACAACGCGCGGAGCAATGGCGCAATGGTCCTCAGAAGGCGAAACTTTCCAAACGATCCTTCTGCAGTCATGTTGGTAGCGATTCTATAGCATCCACGCGCACATCTCGAGCGCCCCTGGATTCATCGCATGCTGGAAGTGGAAGTGTTCAGGAGGCGGTGAGGAATGGTAATCGCTCGAACAAGTTCAATTGGAGTGCCGTCGATGATTCCAACCGTCCACATGGTACTTTCAAGGTTTCGTCCTACAACATCCTAGCAGACTCTTACGGAGAACCTGGACCTGGAAGGGTGTCGGTACCGAAGCCATACGTGCAAGGAAGGATGTCGTTGATCCTTCGCGACATTGAGCTGCTTGGTTCTGATATCGTTTGCCTTCAGGAGGTCGAATCTGGTCTTGTTGAAGCTCAGCTTCGCCCCTTCTTCCAATCTCGTGGTTACGAGTATGAGTATTGCGTCAAGTCAAGGGCGAAAGATCCACTCACCCCGGATAACTGGAAACCTCGCATCGATGGCCTTCTTATTGCATGGCGATCAGCTAAATTCTCTAAGCTAAGTGTTTCAAACTTCGAATTAAGACAGCTCCTCTTTGAGCATCCGACAAAGTGGGGAGTAGAGCGAAAGACGATGCAATCACTTCTCAAACTGGACACTCCCATCAGCATCATCATGCTTGAGACTACACACGTCAAGGCTGCCAAGAAGGTACTTTGCCTAGCGAACATCCACGGATACGCTGGGGGTGAACATGCCAAGCCACTCATCAACGTCATCCAAACTCAACTCGCAGTGCACGCTGCACGAAAAGTCATGTATCAACATCTAGGCATGAACCCAAAGAAGGTGGAAGAGGACGCTCCGTCGCCAATACCATTCATCTTCGCTGGAGACTTCAACGCAAGGCCAGGCTCCGGAACATACCAATTACTCTCTTCTGGCTTCCTTCCACGTGACTCAACGTGGCTCACGTACTTGCCTGGAAAGCAATCTACCAACATCGACATGAAACACCACTTGAATCTGGCGAGCGCATACGGACAATCGCCCATGGGAGAACCTGAGCTGACACACCACGCCTCGGCGACCCTACGCGGTACCATTGACTATATCTGGTACACGCCTGCTAATCTACATGTTCATCGATTGCTAGACCTACCGGACTTCACACAGCGACAGGGATTGAGACTTCCAACAGTTGAGTTCCCCTCAGACCACCTTCCGGTAGGCGCTGAATTCTCCTTCAATCCCACGAGTAAGAAACAACCTACGACAGAAGACACCCCCATATACGTAACTACGGAATACAACCCCACTGGAACGGGAGAGAAGCCGAAGATTTTGACGCCGGAGAAGCCGAAGAGAGAGGTGCTTCATGACGACGAGGAGGAGGAGATTGACGGAACACCTTTCAAATCAGGAAAGCCAAAGCCGAAGATTGCGAAAAAGAGGAAGGAGAAGCGATGAAGAAGTACTACATAAACACTCACACAAGTTCATAAGACAAAATTGAATTTGACCCGCAGTTCACTCAGTTCTCATTGAGCCATGGCTGCTGACACACCCCTCGCTGTTGTTTTGGTTGATGAAGGTTATGAGGATTTGGAGGTCCACTATCCTGCGCTGAGGTTGCGAGAGGCTGGTTTCCAGGTGGAAGTTGTGG
>Ga0307375_10003163_pt1 | contig 16344 bp, 23 predicted proteins | sample TR1MG_FD_202531 | JGI IMG/M metagenome (GOLD analysis project Ga0307375, IMG submission 202531) | Soil microbial communities from Risofladan, Vaasa, Finland - TR-1 | ecosystem: Environmental > Terrestrial > Soil > Coastal area > Acid sulfate soil | place: Finland: Risofladan, Vaasa | collected... | reverse complement strand
GTTATGTCTGGATTTACATTGACTTTATTGGGGTCAACTAAATATACATTTCCGGTATTTATTACAATTTCTTCACTATTTGTTACGGGCATTTGTTTGGTTTTAACTATAAATACAGATTCTTAAAAAATCTAAAGATAATAAAATTTAATTGGGTATTCAAGACTATTTATGAATAAAGCAAAAATAGTGATAATGCAATCCATAATATTACAAATACCACATACCCATCCAATTTGGAGTAATGTGTTTTTTTATCTTTTGATAGTAGCCGTTCTTGGTTTTATAATTTATTCTTTATATATGATAAGACTCATGAAAAAAAGAACTGCTGATATGAAGTTAATGCAACAACAACACGTAGCAAGAGTTGATGTGATAAGAAAAGACCATGCTGAGACATTGGAGAAAATACGTGTCGAAATGTTAAATCGTGAGGAAGAAAGGGGTCGTCAGTGGATGGAAAGTGAAAAAGAAACATTACATGTGTTGAATGGTGTATCGATGCTATTGGATTTAAATGATAAAATCGGAAGGTCAGAATCAGAAAAAATAATAAAATTACTTGCTGATGTTCAAGAAACTGTAGAAGGTTTCAAATCAACAGAGATTCTAAAGGTTCTTGATGAAATTCAGAAAAAAATTAATGAAAAAACATAATCGTGTTATTATGAATAAGTTAGATAAACTTAAGGAAGTAAACGCCAACCTAAAAGAAATTTTAATCAAATTAGAGGGACATATTTTTGTTGAAAATATTAATGTTGAGGACAATAAGAAAAGAATTCAAGTAAGTCCTAAAGTTATTGTTGAGACAAAATAATAACATAAACTATTTATAGTAAAGACATTCTTATATGAGCAAGATATTACAAGCGGGTGAAACGGGATTTGGAATTTTAATTGAGCATGATGCAGGATATATAAATTCTGATTTAAACCCACAATTTATTAATGAAGGTTTTGAACTTAAACCTAACGAACCAGTTCTCATTAACTGTATCCTACAGAAGTGGGGAGTTAAAAATAAGAATGGACGTACTTATCCTAAAGACATTTTAATTCCACAGGTACAAGAATATCTCAAGTTAGTTGATACTAATAGTGCAGTTTCTGAAGCCGACCACCCTGAGTCATCAATCATTTCACTACAAAATATCTCACACATGATTACAAAGATGTGGTGGGGTAAAGGTGAACAAGAAAATGTGTTGTTTGGTCAGATAAAATTAATAGTAACTCCCGGCTATATTAAATATGGTGTGGTTTCTGTTGTTGGTGATAAGATTGTATTGTATTTACAAAATAAAATTAGATTAGGTATATCAAGTCGTGGTGTTGGAACGCTTAAAGAAATTAATGGTGAGAATCTCGTTCAAAACGATTTTGAGTTAATCGGTTTTGACTTGGTTGCAACTCCAAGCACACCAGGAGCATTTTTATTTCCCGATAAAAAGGGTGATTTAAGTTTTGGTGAGAACTACGTAAATAAGAATGGTATCCTTATTAAGGAAGAAGAGAAAAAAATTATTACAGCTATCGATAAATTCTTGCTTTAAAAAAGCGGGTATAATTTAATTATAATAATCCTAATATGCAAGAATTTTGGCACGTTTTTATTAAAAACAATACTTTTTTGTAATGAGAATGTATTTATATAAAAATTATAGTATTAGTTACGACAATTTAAAATTATGGCAAACGATAATAAATCGATAATCAAAGAGGCTTTAACAGATTATAATGAAATCATGGAAGCTGCTGATGCTAATGCTAAAAAGAAATTAGCGGAAGAATTTCCGGATAAATTCAATAATTTGTTGAAGGAAGAAATAAATAAAAATAAAAAATCAGGAAAAGAGTCCTATAAAAAATTGGACGAAAGCAAAGAATCTGAAGAAGATAAATCTGAATCAAACAAAGAATCTGTTATGAAAAAAGAAGTAAAAGAGACCAAGAAGGTCGTAAAAGAAGAAGCAGGTAAAAAAGGTGGTGATGCTTTCACCGAAAAACCGAAATTACCAGACATGTTGGAAGAAGAACGTGAAAAAGATTTTGTTGGGGATATCGAAAACGATACTCCTAATCAAGGTAAAGGCGAAGCCGAAGACGGTGACGCATTTCTTGATAAAGTCAAAGGTCCGTCTTCTGGTACGCCAATGCCGAACTTAAAAGAAGAATTTGATATAACAGAACTTGATATGAATAGTGTGGATTCTGCTTTAGACAACGCAGGAGAAGAAGACGAAGTTTTAACAATGGAACAAATTGAAGAAGAAATTGCTTCAATGGAAAGCATTGGTGACGAACTCGCAGAGGATAAATCAATGGATAATGGTGTTGCGTATAATCAACTTGTAACGATGCGAAATCAACTTGACGAAATGATTAGTGGTCTGGGCGTAAGCGAACAGAAGAATCATGGTGGTCAGGGTGCTAACAAAGTTAATGATGGTGGACCAACAACAGCAATGATTGATGAAGAACAAGTCGAAGAGCAAAAAAATCATGGTGGACAAGGTGCTAATCGTGTAAACGATGGTGGACCTACCACAGCAATGATTGATGAAGAAGAGATTACTGATGCTGATATCGAAGCAGTGTTAGGTAGTGGTGGTGAAGAACCAGTTGACGAAGCAATGGGAATTTCAATCTCAGCAGGTACAATTACTCCCGGTAAATTGGGCGACCACGAAGGAACACATGGTAGATTCCGTAATCAGGGTGTTGACGAATCAAAAAAACTTGGCAGTTTAATTAAAGAAAACAAGGAATTAACTAAAAGAGTTAATGAAACCAAGAAATACAAACAGTCAGTTAGCACTTTACTCGAAAACTATAAGACCGCACTCGAAAAATATCGCAATCAATTAAAGGAGATGGCAATTTTCAATACCAATTTAGCGCATGTAAATAACCTATTGGTGAATGAGAGTTTGGCATTAACCCAAGACGATAAAATTAAAATTATCAACGAATTCAAAAAAGTTGATAGCATTACTGAATCGCAGAAGAAGTACAAAACTTTCTTAACAGAAATGAAAGAGAGTCGTAAGACTTTGACTGAGAGCGTTGAAGACAAGGTGACTACCTCAATACAGCCATCTTCAAAGCAAAAAATGGATGAAGTAGTGGAAAAAACAGCATACGCTGACGATAAGCACATTCAAAAGATGAGAAGCCTAATCGAATACGTAGAAAATAGAGGTAAAAAAATAATTAAATAAAAAATTAAAACATTATAAAATGGGATTTTTATTAGAAAGTGCTGAAGTTGGTAATATTGGATTAAAACAACTTCGTGAGCAAAGAGAAATCACTACAAATCGTTGGGAAAAAATTGGTTTGTTAGAAGGTCTTGATGGTAACGTAAAAGAGAACTGCGCACAGCTTTTCGAAAACCAGTTATCACACATGATTAACGAAAGTACTGAATCATATTCAAGTGGTCAGTTCGAAACCGTTGCTTTCCCAGTAATTCGTAGAGTATTTGCTAAATTATTAGCAAACGACATCGTATCAGTACAAGCGTTAAACTTACCGATTGGTAAATTGTACTACATTAACCCTAAAGCATCTGAGAGAGTAGAGACAATCGCTTCAACTCAGTATGCAAACACTTCACCTGACGGTGCATATCAGAACGCAGCAACTACTGTTCTTTCAGCAAGAACACAGTTCGAAAGCCGTTCTTTATATGATGCTTTTTATGCTACTCAGTATGCAGAAGAAGGTACATCATTGTTTGACCGTTCAAAAGGTGAGATGACCCTTATAGCAGGAACTGCTGCACAAGTGCCTTTCGCATATGTTGCAGGAGACAAAACTTTAACTCTTGTTATTAGTGGTTTCAGTACTACTTTTGAAGGTAAATTAGTTGGACCTACTGGTGTTCCTATGGACACTGAATCATTTTTAGCAAGTCTAAAATTGAAATCAACTGTTAACTTTACTGCTCCTGGCGCATACGCAGACGAAAGTTTGTTAATTGGTGCTTCAATTCCTTTCCATGTGAAAGTTCAGAAGTACGGACAGGCAATGGTTAACAAACTTGGACAATTAGAAGTTGTTGTTGACTTAACTTATGCTGGAACTGATGGTTACCAAGCATTAAGTGCTGCAAGTACTCCTTCATTCACATTCGAGTACAGAGTTTACTCTGACCTTGAAGAAGATTCAAGAATGGCTGAAGTTACTTTCCAACTTGACCAAGTTACTGTTTCTGTTGAAACACGTAAAATGCGTGCACAGTGGACACCTGAATTAGCACAGGACGTTTCTGCTTTCCATAACATTGATGCTGAAGCTGAATTAACAGCTTTATTGTCAGAGCAAATGGCAGCTGAAATTGACCGTGAAATTCTTCGTGACCTTCGTAGAGGCGCAGCTTGGACATCACGTTGGGACTACAACGGTATTCGTAGACAAACACAACCTTACTACGGAACACAAAAAGACTGGAATCAGACGTTGATTACTAAAATCAACCAGATTTCTGCTCAGATTCACAAAGCAACCCTTCGTGGTGGTGCTTCTTGGATTGTTGTTTCTCCTGAAGTAAGTGCTGTATTCGATGACCTTGAATATTTCCACGTAAGTAATGCTGCTCCTGAACAGGATAAGTATAACATGGGTATTGAGAAAATTGGTACTCTTAGTGGTCGTTATCAAGTATATCGTGACCCTTATTCACCTGCTAACACAGTTCTTATTGGTCATAAAGGAACAAGTATCTTGGAAACAGGTTACATCTATGCTCCTTACGTACCAATGCAGTTAACTCCTGTTATGTACAACCCGTTCGATTTTACACCGATTCGTGGTATCATGACTCGTTACGCAAAGAAAATGGTATTGAACAGATACTATGGTAGAATCTACTGCGATGGTTTAACAACCTTCGGAATTGGTGACTTGAGATAATCAAAAACCAAATAAATTAAAAAAGGGTGTCGGTTTCGACACCCTTTTTTGTTTTAAATCAGTATTTATTAACAGTATGAAGAAATTGATATTATTTTTAATTACTGTATATATGTGCATTGGTTTGAATGCACAGAATTCGGCATATGGTAAAATAATCCATCAGGATTACGGAACATTTAAAGTAAGTGATGATAATGGTAATGTTGTTTCATTTAGTGGATTTGTGACTATTGAAAAGGTTGACCCTTTAACTCATAGGGATGATATTCAATATCAATCAATGAAAATGCAGAAAAATGCTAAACTGAAAATTGAACCTGAAACAATGTATCATTATGAGATGTATTTGGTAAGTAAATCGATTTTTGAGGGGGATACTACAAGTACTTGGTTATACGGTGTAAGGGTATTTATTAATGGTGAAGATGTTTTAATTAATCAATTTCCGGATGGATTTATTGCATCAATAAAAACAATACCAACAAGTATCCATACTTATGATTCGAATAGTCGGAACGTTAAATTTGAACTTAAGTGGAAGAAGGCAATATATGAACCAAGAATTCGTAAATAAAGTAATAAAGGTAATTTTTAAAATATTAGGAAATTTTAAAATAATAAAGAAAAAGAAAGTTATGCCAACAGATAATCAACAGCCAACACCACCAGTAATACCTACTATTGGTGGGAACACACAAATAGTATTTACAGTTAAAACTTTTTTAGCAACATTAGGTTCAATCTTGGGGTTGTTTGTTGGTTTTTATTTTATGGTTTTCGTACCAAGAGCCGATAAAACCGAAGAATACCAAAAAGAATTATACGACCAACAACATGAATATATCTCAACTGAATTGGGAAAGGTTAATTCTTCGATAACAAAAAATACCGGAAGTATTGAAGACCTTACAGGTAGATTCGAAGACCTTAATGATTCCTTTGAAGATATTGCTAATAGTGGTGGTTCATTTGGTGGTGGAACTGCAATGGGTACGCCTGCGGTTACAGAGGATGAAACAACATTAGCATCTAATGGTCAGGACTAATCTTCTTTGACCTCAATCAACTGTATGTATTTAAAACCCTCTGCGATATTTTCGTATGTCTTAACTCTTTTATTGAGTTCTTCATAGGTTTTAAGTAGTAATTCCTTAATTTTCTCTAAATCAAGGTCAGTCGAATATTCTTCAACATAAAACTCAAGCCATTCATTGCTTTTGGGTCTCTTCCATTGACCACTGAAGGATAGTAGTTCTTTCAGTAAATCGATTGAAACTACTATCCTATAGTCAGGTTTATTCTCAATATTAACAGTCCATTTTTTCATTAGAATGCAAAATGAGATTTGTTTTCTTTAACAACCCAATACAGATGTCTCCAACCTGCGGGAAGATAATGCGAAATGCCTTTTGAGTCCCAAACCCTATGACCACCACTTTTCGAAACATTCAGAAGTAATGGTTCTTCGATTTTAATCTCCATATCAGGATACTGATATACTCGGTACTGCTCGTCATCTAAGTCTTTAAACTCGATGTTGTTTTCATTTACGAAATCTTTTTTTGTGAATTTTTTCTCTTCTGCCATGATTTTTAATTTTAAATGTAATTATTCGTCTGACCAATTACGGTCATATATTAATTCAGTTTTTGCCCTGGTAACAGCAACATATTCTAAATTCTTTTCTTGTAGTGCTTGCCAATTTTTAACGGTTTTCATTGGTAGTAAGTCTGGACGTACAATAAATACTCGATTTGCTTCCAATCCCTTGATTTTATGCACTGTACTTAGAACAATACCTTGAATTTCATCGGTGAAAATTGTTCTGATTTTTGTTTTAAGGTCGTCAATACTCTCTGAGAGTTGCGAAAGAAACAATAATGTTGAGACCTTATCTGACATAGCAATGAACCCAGTGTGTTCGTCAGGATTTAAAACACCCTTTGATTTTAATTCTCTCCGGAAATCCAATAATTCTTGTTCCCAATATTTTGTTAATTCAGGTATGTTGTTAATCTTTCCAATTAATTCAATAAGATGAATACCAATGTCTGAACCCTTAACAATAGCTTTTTTATGTTGAATCAGAAATTCAAAAAACAATTTTACTAAAGGCATTGTGGTTCGACATAAAACGAAATCACCACTTTCTGCTTCTGTTAAAACATCACCATCTCTCACAATACCATCAGGTGCATCAGGAAGTGCTTTAATATCGGGAACGATTTTTTGTGCCTCAAGAATAACGTTCTTAGCACATCTAAACGAAACTGATAATGGAAGTGTTTTAGTATTGGGGAATTTTTCAAACCATTCAAATGATTTTTCATCGGCAGCGTTAAAGCCGTATATGCCCTGAAAAAAGTCACCAACAGTAATTAGTCTGCCTGTAACCTTACCAGTCTTCTTATCACGCCTTAACACCTTCTCAATCATCTTTATTTGACAACGGTTAACATCCTGAATTTCATCAACAAATACATAGTCTTGAGGAAACATCCAAATACTGTTGTCAATTGCAGGTAAATAAACCATATCCGTGAAATCAAAAGACTTTCTATCAGTCGTCATTGCATCTAAAACCTTTAAAACCCTTTTAATGTCATCGGGTTTATTGAGATTATTGATTTCATATCGGTCTGCAATATAAGGTATGTAGTCAGGTTTTACTGTCATAGTTAATCGACAGAGATTCGTTAATTTCTTTATAGAGTTTAGGTAGTTGTCAAGTTTTTCTTGACTGCTGAATTCGTCATGTAAATTCCAAGATTTTGACTTCTTCAAAATTATCTTATCCGCTTTGAATTCATCAAATTGGATTCTATCACCGTATTTCCTTTTTATTGCAGAAGTACCTAATCCATAAGTTGTGTAACACCTTACATGTTCAGGTAATTTTGTTTTTAACTCTTCCTGAATGTGTTTATTGAATGCCAAAAACATTATAGACTTATCTTTTGGCAGTAATTTAACAGCTTCCACGATAGTAGATGTTTTACCGCATCCCGCAAATGCCTTAATTACAATATTCTCTGGTCTTTTTTTCAGGAATAAAAATATTCTTTCCTGTTCGGCTGTTGGTTTGAAACTCATTATTTTTTTACCCAATTTTCGTTAGTAATTCCGTCAACTAATTCGTATAATCCCGATTTCTCTTTATCATATTCTTCAAGAGGATATTGAACGTACACCTTTAATCCGATTTGTCTTTTAAATAATCTGTTATTATAGGCAAAATATTCAAAAGGCAAATTATCTCTTTCTTCAATTGAATTAACAATAACATTATATGCTGAATCTGTAAGTAAAGCGATTTCACCCATACTTCTCATACCATCGTATATGATTTCAGCCATTTCATCACCAACTTGTCCAAGTAAACGAATAGCTATATCCATTGTCTCAATAGTGTGTTTATCATACTTTATTTCATCCATACGACTATGAACTGTTTGGAGATAATATCGTGCTATCTCAAGTGCAAAGAATTTGTCTTCAGGGTTTTGCTCGTAATCATCTGATAATTCAATACAAGGTCTTCCCGTTTCATTTAATTTAATTTCATACTCAATTTTAAGCATATTAATTCTCTTTAAGTATTTATTATAAACAGAACACAAATATAGGTAATTATGGCATTAATAACAACAGTTGAGAGAAATAAATTATTCCTTCGTGTAAAACATGAATTGGGATATCCATTAAGACCCTTTGAAATCACCGATGAAATGATGATTTCCTTCCTTGAAATGGTAGTTGAAGATTACTCTTCATTTGTAAATAATTGGTTAATTCAACAGCAGTGGATTGTTTTAGAGGGAATGAGTAAGGAAACAGGTGATTTCCTTGCAGCTTTCACAAATAAAGCAAATACTTACATGGAAAGTTTTACCTATGCTTACTCACGTCAAGTAGGATTAGGTACAAATGCGCCTGCAGCTCAAGGTTGGGAATTAAAGCGTGACTATATTATATGTTCAGCACACACCCAACATTATCTTATACCCGCAGGTAGAGAATTAAATGAGGTTTTATGGGAAACACCACCCGAAATTGACTCAGGTTTAGTTGACCCATTCGCAATGAATGCATGGGCACCTGGAATGGTTGGGTGGTCGTATCTTGGTCGTCCTGCTATGTATGTTCAACCAACATTTTCAACACTTTTAGCGGCACAGGATAGAAGAATGAAACAAAGAGTATTGCAATCAATACTAACATATCGTGTCACGGGTTTGGCGAGTGGTGAAAAAATATTGCATTTATATCCTATTCCCGGAGACCGTCATGAAATTACGGGTGCTTGGGGAAAACACTATGCTGGTAGAAAGGTTTGGTATTGGTATTATGATACTAAACCCGAAGATAGAGACAAATGTTTAGAAGAAAACAATGATATTATAAAATTACCTTCAGACCCACCAACATCAATATTGGAATGGACTAAAATGAATGATGTTGCACATCAACAAATAAGAAATCTTCTTGTTGCCAAGACAAAAATGGTTATTGGTAACGTCAGAGGTTTTTATAGTGGTGAACTTGGTGTAACTGAAAAGCAGTTGACTATGGATTATCGTCATTTACTTGATGAAGGCACTAAATTGAAGGATGATACCGAAAAGTTAATCTTAGAGCAATTGGCATACTTAAGCCAAGAAAATATGGTTAAGGTTCGTGCCGAAATTGCTGAGAATGTAAATAAAGAACGTGGATATCAACCACCAATGTTCCCGATTATAGCTATCTAACATGAAGAAAAAGAAGCAAATAACTGATTTAGATAACGAAAGATACGGATTATTTATGACCCAAAACTCTTTTGATTTAGATGTCATGTATGGTAGAAATTTCTTGCAGACGGACAATGTTCAGGAAGTTATTATACATAAAATCGATGCTATTCAAACAAAGGTTCATGCATTATACGGTCAGGCGAAAACAAAAGACAAGAAATTCATGAGACCTGTTCGAATATCAGTTATGGTAACTGTTGAAGACGGAAAACAAGAGTATTATGGTAATAATCCTGGTGGTATTGTTCGTGATGACACCGGAAACATTACTTTTGGTGTATACCTCAAAGAATTAGAGGATAAAAAGGTAACTATTGACCGTGGTGATATTGTTGAGTATAATATTAGCGGAGAAAAGAATAGATTCTACGAAGTGGAAAGTGCTAATAATGTTACAGATACAACAAGTAAAACTATTGGTGGATTTAAATCATACTGGAAGAGAATAACAGGAGTACCTGTAAAAGAGGACGTTGTACCTTTTCTTAGTGAAACTAAAGGAGATTTTAAATAAAATCAATATGATTTTCGTATTTTCCGAGTATTTATATATAAATAATATTATTTAAAAATTAAACGAAATGGCTATTACTTTAACACAATGTACTTACAGACTGTGGGCAAGAATCGGATACGTTGCGGGAGTTACTGATACTGACGTTAACGTTCTCGCACAACTTGCAGCATTAGCGGCAGCAAGAATTGCTAACGAGACTCCATAATTTGGTATAGGAAAACAAAAAGGGGAAGTTAATCTTCCCCTTTTTTTTTGAAATATTTATTTTTTATCTTTTCAAGTTCTTCACACAATTTTTTGTGCTGTTCCTTGGATTGTATGCCCAAATCATCGCCATACTCTTTGAATATATCAATAACAAAGACAATAAATTCCTTTTCTTTATCGGAAATATATACACCACGTTTTATGAGGTAATATAATGCCAATGAAAGTAAAAGAACTATTATTACTAATAGTGTTATTAATATGTACAGTATTATCATTCAATTCAATTATTCTGATAATTTCTTCTGTCTCACAAGGCAAATATGTGCTTCACCCATAACCTTAGTCCAAGGGATTGGTTGACCATCTTTAATATATGCATCAAAATATTCTTGCATTTTATAGAACCAACGCACTTCTTGAGTTTCTTCGTTATGAACCAATCCACGTTCTTTCCATGTCTCACCCCAACGTTCTTCATCTTGAATAAGTTGTTTTTCAACATCAACAAAAGTGAAATCGAGTTCCTTGATTAGGTTAACGTTTTTTAATTTTTCATCCATAATTATTTCTTTTTTAATCCGGTAAATAATTCTGCTTTAATTGGGTCTAAAGCATGATATTCTTCCAATTCAAAATCATCGATAGTTAAAGAACAAATATCTTCAAGAGAATTGAGTTCTTTGTTGATATGCATGATTGGTTTTAACAAATAAGGTTTTCTACTTAGTTGTTCTTTTACCGCAAGAATATGGTCAACATATAAATGCGTGTCACCACCAATCCAATTCGAAATCCCTGGAATCATATTGCTTGCTTTAGCGAAAATCATAAGCAATAACGACATACTGGCAATATTAAAGGGTACACCCAAGAACGTATCACAACTACGCTGATACATATTCAGGTCAAGATAGAATCTTGGAACACCCAATTCGTCCATTATTTGATGAACTTCAGCATCTGTAGCATTAGGATTCATTTCCCCTCTCTGTTCTTCACTGAAACCATTTTCTTTCGCATACCAATCTTCCCTTTGATATGAATTTAGTGGTCTCACAATGAACTGATATAATAAATGACATGGTGGTAACGCCATATCACGAAAATCTGCTTTGTTCCAACCATCAATAATATGGTAACGACTATATGGATTTGATTTTAGACCATCTAAAACTTCCTTTACTTGGTCAACACCGTTCTGATTACGCCATTGGTATCCATAAACTTTACCTAAGTCACCGACAGTATATTCCCTTTCACCTGCAACCCAAGGATATGCACAATTAGAATCTTGTTTGACTTGTTCAATAAATTCTTCAATGGTTTCTAATTTTCTTAGTCCCCCTTGTTCTACACCACTTTCATCCCACCATTTGAGATACCAACGGTAAGCATCGCCATTCCAAATATTCACATTATTGTCAACCAAGTATTTGATATTAGTTTCACCCCTGAGAAACCATAGGAGTTCATGCACGATTCCTTTCCAAAACATACGCTTTGTGCTGAGTAATGGAAACCCTTCAGTTAAATCCATGCTAATATCGGCTTTTGAAATGCCGATTGTGTTAGGCATGTTTGCTCTACCACTTTCTTTTTCAACGCCTTCATCGAGTATTTTCCGTAATACGTCCAAATATTGCTTCATTATGCGTATGTTTTGCTACTTTTCTTGTTATTGATGTTGTCGATTTCTTTTTCAATACGCTTTTTGTCGGCATCGGTTAAAGCAACCATATTACTGGTTGTTCTTTTGTTGATTTTCTCCGGCTTAGTGCCACGCTTGAGTTGTGCTTCAAGCATGGCTTTTGCACTTTCTCTTCTCATCCTATTTCCAGTTGTACCCTTCATAATCTTGATTTATTTATTCTTGGCTTTCACCAACTTTTTTTATTTCTTCGAGTAATTTAAATATGTTTTCCTGTGTGTCCTCTGCTTCAATAGCTTCTGTCACATTTTTAACGAAATCATCTTCCATCTCCTTATTGAGAAGTTCGGTTTTTTCTAATCGTTCTAAAGCAAAACGTGCTTGTGCACCGCTATCCATTTCAACGGATGAAAATAGTTTACCGTTTACAGGGTGGTTTACCTCATAATTTTCTTTATTTCCGTAAAAATTTAATGCTTGTTTTAATAATTCGACCTGATTCATATAGTCTTCAATGCTATTCGTCATCTTCTTCGGTATTATGCTCTTCAATTATTTTTTTAAAACCCTCAATTTCATAAGGGAGTAATTTATATTCTCTACGATACGGATACTGTGGTTTTTTATTTATTCTCTTATGGAAAAATTGACCATGCGATTCAGCATCTTCGAATTCTTGATAGAATTCCGGACCAATATTGGCATATGAATATGTATCCCCACGACTAAACGCAATGTAAAGTCTTTGACTACCAAGAAAATATGTTGTTTTCAATATATTTTCTGATACAAATACAGACTCAATATATCCAACACTGCCATCTTCATTCAATATTTCTTTTCGTTCAACTAACATAGGGCAAATGTAATGATTTAATATTTAAAATCAAAGAGTATTTATAAGAAAAGTAATTAAAATGGCATACCCCAAAAAAATAAAATATACTCTTGACACTAATCCACCAAAGCCTGGAACAGAATACCTTAAATATGGTATGGATAGAATTGAAGAGTTGATGTTGGCAACCGATGAAAAGACTAAGTATTTGCCGAGAACCATTTTACTTGAAGATATTGACCAGATATTATTTGACTATGTTAATCAAGATGGTATGAAAGCGGTTATGGATAATAAAGTTGTTCCGACTTTTTATCTTGATAATGACCGTTGGGGTGAATTTAGTAAGACATGGAAATTTGTTGATAATGACAATAACGTTCCAACACCATATATTACCGTAAGACGTATTGATAAACAGCCAGGTACGAGGCTTGGTGCTAAATTTAGAATACCGCAACCCCGTAAGTTCAGATATGTAAACGTACCTATTTTAGATGCGGGTGAAATAATTTATTTACAATTCAGAATGCCCGAACCCACAAATGTTGACTTAACCTATGAGGTGGCACTTTTTACAAAATATCGTGTAGATGTAAATCAATATGATGAACAAATACTAAAGAATTTTGCTTCACGTCAAGAATATGTATTTATTAAAGGCAGTCCAATGCCATTATTATTTGAAGGTTTTGCGGAAGCCAACCCTATTGAGAATATTGACGGAGACCGTTTCTTTGTAAGCAAATATGCTTTAAAAGTGTTGGGTTTTATTCAAGACGAAAAGGAATTCGAAATCGTTAAGACATTGAGAAAAACAAAAATTGGTTATATCGTCAGTTAAATGTATTTTCCGTCATTAAAATCAAATGCTGTACCGTCAGGATAATTTTGTTTTTCATTATCAAAATTAACGAATGTTGCATTTGTTTTATTAATATATTCCTGACTCACCCATAATTGTGTTGCAGTAACATTATATGCTGTAGACGGAAGAAGATTCCATGTTCTATTAATAAAATCCAAATATACGGGGAAAAACATTTTTTCTGGTGTTGCACTTCCATATGCAGTATTGTAAAACAGTATAAGTTGACCTGATTTTGCATTATAAAAACTAAATTTAGTATATCCTGTAACACCAGTAATTCCTAAATCCAAGTTAGTTTTAATGTATGACTCAGGCACATATAGTGCATAGATTTGACTTGATGAACTCAATCTATATGTTGGATTTAATTGCGCATTCGTAGTGAGTTTCGTTAAATATGTTGTTAATATTTTATTCTGTGTGTTAATATCATATGTATCGTAATAATCTAAAATAAAAAAACTGTTTAGTAAAGTATTATCGTTGTATAGTATTTCCTCTGCCGTGAAACCCGCATTAGCAAAACTAATACCATATGTACTACCGTCTTGAGTAAAACTAAATCTTAAATTAGTAAGAAACCCTGCTGGACGATATTTAAATCTACGTTCCTCAACATCAACAGCAGGATTAATTAATTCGGCTGAAACATTTTGTGTTATATTATCAATTTCTTGCTGATAACCCAAAAAATTATCATTTGAACCCAAATTTATTTTAAAGTTCATATCACCACCTACTCTAACTCTTTCTTTTCTTATTGACATGGTTTTCCTATATTATCCAAATTACCCTTTGGCTTGGTGTTATTAACTGTCGGTTCACCAAATTCTATTTCGCTAAACACATCGTATGTATTATCATGATTCAAATTTGGGGATATATCTAAAATTATTGGTGCAAATAAATACCTTTTTTTATTAATAAAAGGATAATCAACACCTAAATTAGTAATTGGGTCAATAAATCCTTGTGGTAATATATTCTTCCAAACATAATTACCATCACCAAGGTCTGTTGCATAATATGGTATTGATATTTGTTGTGCATATGTTGTGCTTCCGGTATTTGCACCATTCAAATCATCACTAAAATACCTTAATCTCAAAGAAATAAATGGATTGTATTTCCACTCTAAATATTTTTGTGTTGTACCGTCTTTATATGGTGTTGTTATATAATATGTTTGTGGTGATGATTGTTCCTGAAAAAATTCTGGTTTTGAGTATGCCACTAAATCACCATACACTTTATCTCCCACGCTTAAAGGCACTGTATTATTAATTGGAGTCTTTGTTATTGTCCCGTCTGTATTCCAAGTGGTTGCTGACATGGTTTCTGGTTTAGGTGGACTATTACCGTTAGTTCCGGGTTGATACTTGGGGTATAAAAATAATTCTGTTAATGGGAATCCAAATTCATCTAAATATGGACTTACATCAAAATCAGTGTTATAATTAAAAGCATAAACCTGTTCACCATAAACATTATTCGTGAATCCCGCATTATATAATTCAAAGCTGGCGGGAGTTGCAATCACCTCAAACTGTCTTACATAATTCCCTGAATCAGAATTATTTTGATATACTCTAAAGTAGTCCATGTAGATGGTTTTCAGATAACAAGCTGCAGTTATGGTTATTTTCGTAAGGGGTGTTGATTCAGGAAGACTAAAATTATAGAAAATATCATCAACATTTGCTGTTAATACATCAAAGGTATTTATTAACGTGGCATTTGACCATATTTTAATTTTAAGGTAATCTGTACTGCTTGCAAGATACGGTGTAATACTTCCACTTGTATTAATAGTAAAATTCCCGTAAATAGGCGTGAAATTTTTTGTTAATGTAACAGTATTTGTACTTAAACTACCTAATGTAAATTTTGCTTGTGTTCCTAACGATTGTACTACTTGACTACCTGTTGTAACAGCAACAGTCCAACCTTCAGGATAGTTACTTGGGAGGCTTGAAGTCCAATTTTTAAAGTCGCTTGTTAGTGTAATGCCATTTAATGAAGAAATATTTCCACCTGAAATCTTAGTATATCCTGTTGAAGGTCTGAGTAGATAAAAATCAAAGGAATTAAAAATTGTTTTAGCATTTGCATACCCCTGTGTACCTGGGGTTTCCGGTAAAAAGAAATTACCGACCTCATTATATGTCCCACTTAGTCCATTTAATAACGACAAATACTCTATTCTTCCATATATTCGATAAATTTCACTTGCTTCTCTCTCAGCATCAAATATTTCTGTAGCACTTAAAGCGTTTTTTATGTCATATTCATTAATTAACGATAAAATATTCGATAATTCGAATTTTTGAAAGGTATCAACATCAATAGAATCAACATTCTTCTTGCTATTAAGTAATATTTGTGTCTTATCGCTCATATACTATAAATACCATCAAAAAAATTTGTGTAAATGCAAATTATTTCACTTTTTTTGTAACATTTTGAAGGTCTACTCGTATAATCAGTATGTTTAACAAAAACTTTAAAAATGAAAAAATTAACTTATCTTTTAGTATT
>Ga0307375_10003162_pt1 | contig 16355 bp, 14 predicted proteins | sample TR1MG_FD_202531 | JGI IMG/M metagenome (GOLD analysis project Ga0307375, IMG submission 202531) | Soil microbial communities from Risofladan, Vaasa, Finland - TR-1 | ecosystem: Environmental > Terrestrial > Soil > Coastal area > Acid sulfate soil | place: Finland: Risofladan, Vaasa | collected... | reverse complement strand
GATGGGCTCAAGGTACATCTGCTGCATGCGAGCGGTGGCCTTGTCGTCGTCGAGTTCGGTGATCTCGTCGAAGAGCGCCGAGGGGTCCTCGTAGCGGGTCCAGAGTCCCTCGAGGTTCAAGACCCCGAGTCCGCCCAGGCGACCGAGTTCGATAGCGGTCGTAGGCGACATCGCGCCGTCCATCGCCGAACCCAGCAGCGGGAGCTCGAACTTGTACGCGTCGATCTGCCAAGAGATGTCCACATCCTCGGGGTCACGGGTGCGCCGCGACGGCACGATTGCGATGTCGTCAAACCCGTACGCCTGACGCGCCGATTTGTAGATACCAATCTCTACTTCCGCCATTGTGACCTCCGCCTAAGAAAATGCAACCCGAAAGCGGGTTTGCGTTTGCTCTAATCTACTGGACGCGCGACGGCCGACACCCACCGTGACCAGTTCGACAAAGGGCTTCGGCGACGCCACCGAGGACTCGCCGCGCACAAGGAGCCCGAGAAAAACCCGCACCGACGAGGAAATCTCGACGCCACCACGACCAGCATCTCGAGGCGATTCCCAGTCTGAGGTTGGCCGAGGCCGCGCTCGAACCTGCACCGTGATTCTGAATTACGGTACAACCATGAAACCAGCACATTACGGGGTGACCAGGCATTTAGCACCTCGCGACCTCGCTTCGACGGGAGGCTCGCGAACGTGACGCCCACTGACCAGGCCCTGGCTCGATTTCTTCGTGGCTACCCCGACGTGGTCCTGGTCCTGAGCGGCGAAGGCCGCCTCTTGTGGGCGAACGAAAAGGCCGAGGAATTCTTCCAGCAGACTCTCGTCGACGCGATGGGAATCTCGGTGCTCTCCTACGTCCATCCCGATGACGTCGAACTCGTCCTGCGCTCGTTCGAATCCGTGCAGGCCAAGCACATTGGCCACCCCATCGAGATCAGGGCGAAAGTCGGCGACGATTGGCACCTCCTCGAGACCATCGGCGCACCGGTGGGTTGGTACGAACCGGGCGCGGTGCTCTTCAGTTTTCGCGACCTGACGGACCGACGCCGATTCGAAGTTGCCCACGATGACGTCGCCCGATTTCGCTCGCTCGTCCAGAACGCGTCCACCATCATGCTCCTGCTCTCTTCGAACGGCACCGTCAACTCCGTATCGGGGGCGATCACGCGTCTGCTCGGCCACGACCCCGAGGTCGTCGCAAACCGACCACTCGCTGACATCGTCGCTGACGAGGACCGACCGGCACTGCAGCGCGCGCTCGACGAAGTGCTTCGCGGGTCGGTCGGTCGGCCGGTCACCCAGAACCTGCGTCTGCTGCACCACGACGGCAATCCAGCGACCTCCTACGAGCTCTCCATCGTGAACCTGATCGATGATCCGACGGTGCAGGGACTTGTCGTGACGGCCAACGACATCTCCGAGAGGGTGCGCACCGAACTCGAGTTGCAGAGGGCGCTCGTCGGACTGCACGACACGTACTCACTGCTCGCCGCGACGTTGGACTCCACCGCGGACGGCCTGCTCGTGGTCGATGCGGGACGTCAGGTAGAGAGCTACAACAGGCAATTCCTCGCCATGTGGAGCCTGCCGGAGCAAATCGTCGAATGGTCCAGCGACCTGGATCTGCTCGACGACATCGAGGACCAGCTCCTTGACCCCGAGACATTTCGCTCTCGGGTCGAGGAACTGTACTCCCAGCCCGAAGTTGAAAGTGGCGACACCTTGTTCTTGAAGGACGGACGGGTCTTCGATCGCTACTCCAAGCCCCAGTATCTCGATGGTGTCGTTGTCGGACGTGTGTGGAGCTTTCGCGACATCACCGAACAGAAGCAACTCGAGGACGATCTGTCACACCTGGCGTTCCACGACACACTCACCGGGCTCGCGAATCGAGCACTCTTCCGCGACCGTCTGAACCAGGCGGTGGCTCGAAATGAGCGTTCGAGTAAGTACGTCGCGGTGCTGTTCGTGGACCTGGACCACTTCAAGGTCATCAACGACAGTCTCGGCCACGCCACGGGCGACGATTTGTTGAAGGCCGTGGCGGACCGGTTGCGTGGTTGTCTTCGTCACTCGGACACCGCCGCGCGTCTCGGGGGCGATGAATTCGCCGTGCTCATCGAGGAGGCTGACAGCCACGAGGAAATCACCAACCTGGCCAATCGCATCATGGCCGAGTTGCGGCGCCCGCTGAAGCTGGGTGCCCAGCAGGTCTCGGTGACCGCCAGCATCGGCATCACGTTCGGCGTCGAGGGCAACACCAGTGAACAGTTGTTGCACAACGCCGACCTCGCCATGTACCTGGCCAAGGCCCAGGGTCGAGACCGCTACGAAGAGTTCCAGGACCATTTGTACTCAAGCGCTGCCGCGCGATTGGAGATGGAGGCGCAGTTACGACGCTCCATCATCGATAAGGGGTTCGTCGTCCACTACCAACCGATGATCGATCTCACCACTAACGCGATCGTCGGCCTCGAGGCCCTTGTCCGCTGGATGCACCCGACGCGAGGCCTCCTCGCACCCGTCGAATTCATCGCGTTCGCCGAAGAGATCGGCCTGGTCGGAGCCATCGGCGACTTGACGCTCCGGTCAGCCTGCGCCCAGATTCGATCCTGGCAAGAAGAAGGTCTCACGAGCGAGGACCTGCTCTTGAGCATGAACCTTTCGGCTCGCGAGTTCGCCGACCCGCATATCGCCGGCAAGGTCCACGCCGCGCTCGCCTCAACCCGATTCGATTCCGCACACCTGATCTTGGAGGTCACCGAGCGCGCGGTGATGAAGGATCCCGACGCGGCTTTGCTCACGCTGCGCGCCTTGAAGGCGCTCGGTCTTCGAGTCGCGATCGACGACTTCGGCACTGGGTATTCCTCGCTCGCCCACTTGAGTCGGCTGCCGGTCGACTTCTTAAAGATCGACGCCTCGTTCATCAGCGCGGCCGGTCGTGGCGGGCCCGCCGACCTGAGTCAGGCAATAGTTCAGTTAGCGCACACGCTCGGCTTCGCCACCATCGCCGAAGGCGTAGAAGACGAGGGCCAGGTCACCCACCTGCGCTCGATCGAGTGCAACCTGGCCCAGGGCTACCACCTCGGGGCTCCCCTCAATGTGCATGACGCCGAGATGCTTCTTCGCGCGCGAACGGCCAAGGCGACGTCGTAGATGAGCTAGTGCCCCATTGCACGGGCGCCGACTCACCGCATCTTCCCTCGACCGGCCTCGACCGGTGTCGATTCACAGAACGTCCTAGGGGGCGAACGACCATATCGAGTCGATGACTCGTTGAAACGTTTCGCTGACGTGACCGAGTTCAACTTCGCTCGCCAGGATCAGACTCAAGAGGACTCGCGCCTTTCGCGCATCCAGTGATCCGGCGCTCAGCACGCCGCGCGACAGCAGGTCCCGCTCCGATCCGGCGAATCCGTACGTGTTCGAAAGCAGTTCACCGCTCCCGGTGCGCGAGGCGAAGACGACGGGCATACTCGAGGTCAATCGCTCTACTGCGGGCACCACAACTGCGGGCACGTGCCCACCGCCGAACCCTTCGATCACGGCACCCGAGTAGCCCGATTCTCGGACCGGTCCGACGAGCCGGGCGTCGTCGCCGAGCGACATGGTGAGCAGCGCCACGGCGGGGATCTCGCCTTCACGAACCACGCGGAGCGGCGCCAACGTCGACACTCGCGCTACGACGCGAACCCGATCCTCGACGACCCATCCGAGGGGTCCACAGTTTGGTGACTGGAACGTCGCGGTACTCGACGTGTGGGTCTTTCGGACGAATCGAGCGGCGTGAATCTCATCGTTGAACACGACGAGCGTACCGAGTCCCACCGTGTCGCTCGACGCCGCCACGCGCACCGCCGCCACCAGATTCGCGAGTCCGTCCGCCCCCACCGTCGTGGGGTTGCGCATGGCGCCGGTAAAGACGACGGGACGGTCGTTGCGCACCAGCAGGTCAATGGCGAACGACGCCTCTTCCATCGTGTCGGTGCCCTGCGTGATCACGACGCCGTCGGCGCTCGCATCGAAGAGTTGCTCGATCGTATGACTCAACGCCACCATGTCCGCGAGCGTGAGGTCGCCCGAAGGGACGTTGCGGAACTGAACGGTCGCCACCTCGGCGATGTCACGTAGCTGGGGTGCGGCCGCGACCAGGTCGTTCGCGCCCAACCGGGGCGTAACCCCCTCGGACGTGGCGCCGTCGTGCGTCGACGCGATGGTGCCGCCCAGGGAGAGCACCGTTATTCGCGGCTTGCCGATTTGAGTAGTCAACATCGCACCCTTCAACGAACTTTGCAAGTGAAGGATAGGTCACGGGACCTTTCGCGACTCGACCTGCACGGACAACTGGGTTGGGTGATGCGTGAAGTGACGACCGAGCGAGATCACGCCCAGATTCGATGGGCGTCGGGCCACTCAACGCCCGTTGCGCAGCACAACAGTTCCGTCAGTACCCGCGCCGTGGCGCCCCAGATCACGTCGCCGGGCACCCGATAGAAGTAGATGGGAAAGTACCCGTCGGTGTCGCCGCCCGAGCCCCGATGCTCTCGGCGCCAACGCTCCTCGAGGAAGGCTCCCTCCTCGAGGAGTGACGACAACGACGTGGTGAAGGCGCGCTCGACCTCGGCGGGGTCGGCGTTCAACGTCGGGCGCTCGGCCAGGACACCAATGACGGGCCAGATCGCCGATCCCGAGGCGAACGTGACGATGGGATTCAACCACCCCACGGGCGTGACCAGCGTCGGCTCCAGTCCAACTTCTTCGTGCGCCTCTCGAAGTGCAGTATCGATTGGGGCCTCGTCGATGTCGCTGCGCCCTCCCGGGAACGCGATCTCCCCTCGATGGCTACGAAGCGCGAACGACCGACGGGTCAACACCACGTGCGTCTCGCCCGCCTCTTCGAAGAGGGCCACGAGGACGGCAGACTTTCGAGTGATGAGCTCGCGGTTCGCCTGGGTGACCCCTTCGAGGTCAATCGGACTAGTCGGCATGGTCGACACGTCATAGGTGCGTCCTCGGTCGCGCAGACAATCCAGCACCGCCGAGAGACTGAGTCCCGTTCGCTTCGTCAGTTCCAGTTGCGCCCAGGGAGCTGGCCCACCGCTTCTGATGTCGTCGGGCTCGGGAATGACCTGGGGATACTCGTGATCCACAAAGCGCGTAGGCCATTCGCCGCTTCGCGTCATAGAATCTCCCCTAGTGTGACCGTGCCATTCGCACGTCGCAATTTTAGTAGGTCCCCCTCTCTTTCCCCCCAGGAGACGCCCCATGAAGAGCCTTGCCCGTTTGAGCGTTCGCCACCGTTGGATGATGTTGTTCGCGTGGATCGTGTTGTTCGTCGGAATCAACGTGGTCTCCCAGGTCGCCGGGTCCGCCTACTCGAACTCCTTCAGCCTGCCGGGCACGGACTCGACGCGCGCGTTGCACCTGCTCGAGACGGGATTCAAGGCGCAGTCGGGCGACACCGACCAGATCGTCTTCGCCGTGAAGAGTGGCACACTGCAGAGCCACGAAAAGACGATCGACGCGACACTGGCTCGCATCGCCAAGATGCCCGAAGTGAGCGGGGTCACCTCGCCGTTCTGTCCGGCGTCGTCCACCACCTACTGCGCGGGCGCGACCCAGATGAGCAAAGACGGCACGATCGCCTACGCCACCGTCCACTTTGCGAGCCAGGCGAACCTGCTCAGCAAGTCCGACATTCGCGCCGTCGTCAACGAGGGCTCGACCCTGCGGTCGAGTTCGCTCGAAGTCGAGTTCGGCGGCAATGCCTTTGGCCAGTTGAGTGCGCCATCGGGCAGCCCGGGTGAGGGTTTCGGTCTGCTCGCCACCGCGGTCGTCTTGTTTCTCGCGTTCGGATCACTGTTCGCGATGCTGCTGCCCCTCGGTGTCGCACTCTTCGCCATCGGCATCGCGTCAGCCGCCACGACGCTGCTCAGCCACGGGCTCTCCATCGCGCAGTTCGCCCCGATTCTCGGTTCACTGATCGGACTCGGCGTCGGCATCGACTACGCCCTGTTCATCGTCACGCGCAGTCGCCAGAACCTGAAACAGGGCATGAGCGTCGAGGACTCGATCATCACCGCCGTCAACACCTCGGGTCGAGCGGTGCTCTTCGCGGGCGCCACCGTCGTCGTGGCGCTGCTGGGCATGCTGGTCCTCGGGTTCTCCTTCCTCGACGGCCTCGGGATAGCGGCGGCCGTCACGGTGTTGATCACCATGATGGCGGCGCTCACCTTGCTGCCTTCGCTGCTCGCCTTTCAAAAGATGCGCGTACTGAGTCGCCGCGAACGACGTCGGCTCCAAGAGAGCGGCCCCGAGCCGGCGCTCGTCGAAGGTGGCTGGCAGCGATGGGCCGCTTTCGTGAGTCGCCGCCCCCGCACGCTGTCCGCCGTGGCGCTGCTCGTGATCCTGGCGCTCGCGCTGCCCGTGTTCTCGCTCAACCTCGGCATCTCAGACCAGGGTTCGGACCCCGCGGGTTCGACGACTCGCAACGCCTACGACCTGCTGGCGAAGGGCTTCGGACCGGGCTTTGCCGGTCCCCTCGTGGTCGTTGGTTCACTGCACAACGCCGCGGACAAGACCGCCATGCAAACACTCGACACCTCACTACACAACAAGCCCGGTATCGCCGCGGTCGGCCCACTCGTCGTCAATCCGCAGGGCACCGTCGGTCTGATCACCGTGATCGCCACCACGAGTCCTCAGGACACCAAGACCTCGGCCCTCATCGCCACCCTGCGTGACACCTACATACCTCAGATAGCCGATGCCTCACATACCGCGATCTACGTGGGTGGCAGCACCGCACTCTCGCACGACTTCGCGAACGTGCTCGACTCCAAGATCCCCTTGTTCTTGGCCGTCATCGTGATCCTCGGATGTCTGTTGTTGATGATTGCCTTTCGCAGCATCCTGATTCCGCTCACCGCGGCGTTCATGAACCTGCTCGCCGTGGGGGCCTCGTTCGGCCTCGTGGTCGCGGTCTTCCAATGGGGTTGGGGTAGCTCTCTCATCGGCTCGGGCACGGGACCCATCGAGTCCTACCTCCCGATCATCATGATCGCGATCCTCTTCGGACTCTCGATGGACTACCAGGTCTTCTTGGTGTCACGCATGCACGAGGAGTGGGTCAACACCGGTGATAACGAGAGCGCCATCGTGCACGGCCAGGCCAACACCGGTCGCGTCATCACCGCAGCCGCGCTCATCATGGTCTGCGTATTCTTCTCCTTCGCCTTCGGAGGCGAGCGGATCATCGCCGAATTCGGCATCGGCCTCGGCGGTGCGGTCCTGATGGACGCCTTCATCATCCGCACCGTTCTGGTGCCTTCGTTGATGCACTTCTTCGGTAAGGCGAACTGGTGGATGCCCAAATGGCTCGACCGGATCGTCCCCCACGTGGCGGTAGAGGCCAGCGACGACGTCGCGTAGAAGCCCCAGAGCTCACCGCAGCCGCCAGGACTAAGTTGGTCACCGTGTTCGAACGAGTAGACAATCTCATCGCGTGGACCAAGAGCCATCAGGGGCGAAAGCTGATCCGCTTCACCGCGGTTTCTGCGGTCTCAACGGTGGTGTCAGTGGTAGTCATCGCCCTCGTCTACGGGCTGAAGATCATCAAGGGCGAGGTCGACGCGACCCTCGTCGGCAACATCATCGGCGCTGTCCCCTCCTACAGTCTCAACCGTCGCTGGACCTGGGGCAAGACCGGGCCCAGCCACGTTCGCAAGGAACTGCTCCCCTTCTGGATAATGGCGGTGCTCGGCATCGCGTTCTCCATGCTGGGCGCCTCCTACGCCAAGCACCTGGTCCACACGCATCAGTGGAGCCACCTGTTCAACACCGGTATCGTCGACGCGGCCAATCTCGCCAGCTTCGCGGTGTTCTGGGTTCTCAAACTCATCGTCTTCAATCGCATCTTCCACGTGAGTGAAGTCCTCGAAATCGACGATCACCTCGTCCAAGAAGAGACTGCCCCCTGACGCCGCATTAGGCAATCGGCAGCGTCGGTCGCGTGCCCGCGAACGGATCAGTACGCCACACAACGAAAGAACCGGGCCCACGAGGGGCCCGGTTCTTTCGTGGTCAATAGTGACCAAGGACTACATCATGCCGCCCATACCACCCATGCCACCGTCACCACCGTGCGCGGCACCAGCCGCTTCAGGCTTGTCGGCCACGATTGCTTCGGTGGTGAGCAACAACGCCGCGATGGACGCCGCGTTCTGCAGTGCAGATCGCGTCACCTTGGCGGGGTCGATGACACCGGCCTTCACGAGGTCGACCAGTTCACCGGTCGCCGCGTTGAGTCCGATTGAGCCCTTCGCGTCGGCTACTTCGCGCACCTTGACGGCACCCTCGTAACCAGCGTTCGCGGCGATGTGTCGCAGCGGTGACTCCAGCGAGTTCGCAACGATACGAGCACCCGTGGCCTCGTCACCGGTCAATGTCAGGATCAGCGCTTCGACGTCGGCGCGGGCGCGAACCAGTGCGGTACCACCACCGGCCACGATGCCTTCGTCGATTGCCGCACGGGTCGCACTGAGCGCGTCCTCGATGCGGTGCTTCTTTTCCTTCAACTCGACTTCAGTCGCGGCACCAACCTTGACAACCGCGACGCCACCGGCGAGCTTCGCGAGACGCTCTTGGAGCTTCTCACGGTCCCAGTCCGAATCGGTGTCCTCGATCTCACGCTTCAGCTGAGCGACGCGGCCAGCGACGTCGGCCGCGGAGCCCGCACCGTCAACGATGGTCGTGGCGTCCTTGGTGACGACGATGCGGCGCGCGCGACCCAAGAGGTCCACGGTCGCGGTGTCGAGCTTGAGGCCGATCTCCTCGGAGATCACCGTTCCACCCGTCAAGACCGCCATGTCCTGGAGCATGGCCTTGCGGCGCTCTCCGAAACCGGGGGCCTTCACGGCGACTGAAGTGAAGGTGCCACGGATCTTGTTCACGACCAGTGTCGCGAGAGCCTCGCCCTCGACGTCCTCGGCGATGATCAACAGCGGACGAGCCGACTGCATGACCTTCTCCAAGACCGGGACCAGGTCGTGCACGGCAGCGATCTTGCCGCTGGTGAACAGGATGTACGCGTCTTCGAGCACCGCTTCTTGACGCTCGGCGTCAGTCACGAAGTACGGCGAGAGGTAACCCTTGTCGAACTGCATGCCTTCGGTGAGCTCGAGTTCGATACCGAACGTGTTCGACTCCTCGACCGTGACGGTGCCGTCCTTGCCGACCTTGTCGATGGCGTCAGCGATGACCTCACCGATCGAAGCGTCGGCGGCGGAAATCGTCGCGACCTGCGCGATCTGGCTCTTGTCCTCGACGGGCTGGCTCTGGGCGGCGATCGACGCGACCGCTGCCTTCACGGCCTTCTCGATGCCACGCTTCAGGCCCGACGGGTTCGCACCCGCGGCGACGTTGCGCAGTCCCTCTTTGATGAGAGCCTGGGCGAGCACGGTCGCGGTCGTCGTTCCGTCACCGGCGACGTCGTTGGTCTTGGTGGCGACTTCCTTCACCAACTGCGCGCCCATGTTCTCGAACGGGTCCTCGAGCTCGATCTCGCGAGCGATCGAGACGCCGTCGTTCGTGATGGTCGGCGCGCCGAACTTCTTGCCGATGACGACGTTACGGCCCTTGGGTCCGAGTGTCACCTTGACGGCGTCGGCCAACTTGTCGACACCGGCTTCGAGGCCGCGGCGGGCCTCTTCATCAAACTTGAGTAGCTTCGACATTTTGCGACCTACTTCGAGATGGTGGCGAGTACGTCACGGCTCGAGAGGATCAAAAGGTCCTCGCCGTCGACCGTGATCTCGGTGCCGCCGTACTTCGAGTAGACAACCGTGTCACCGACGTTGACGCCCGTGGGGATCACGTCGCCGGTGCTCTCGGTGCGTCGTCCGGGACCGGTCGCGAGGACCTCACCCTGCTGGGGCTTCTCCTTGGCGGTGTCCGGAATGACGAGACCGGAGGCCGTAGTGGCCTCGGCGACGTTGGGACGGACCACAATGCGGTCTTCTAATGGGTGTAGCTTCATTTTTATTGCCTCCTGTGCAATTAGCACTCGAAACTCGTGACTGCCAATTTAGCAGCCTAAACGGTCGAGTGCCAAGCCCGAACCACCCCGCCCTTCGTATGCTGGGTTGACGAACGGGGGGCTCATGGCGCACGACGGGGACTCGCCGGACCGCGAGCCGAGAGCGAGCCGGGAGACGCGTGGCCTTCTCTAAGTCCCAGCGCCACGACGTGCGACTGCTGGCGCTCTTTCGAGGCGCGTCGTACCTGGGCGACACGATTGCCCTGATCGCGCTCTTCTTGCGCTTGGCGCCACTCGGGCACGCCTGGGCGATAGCCGCGCTCGCCATCGCGGGTTCGCTGCCGCTCGTGGCGCTCGCGCCGCTCGCGGGCCGCACGATCGACCACCAACCCGCCAAGCGACTCCTCGTCATCACGGGACTTCTCGAGGCGTTGATCTGTGCCGGCCTCGGACTCTGGCACGGTCTCGCCGCCACCCTGGGGTTGATGTTGGCGCTTAGTTCGTGCGTGGCCTTCTCGCTCCCGGGCTACACCGCGCTGATCCCCACCCTCGCCGGCGAGGAGAACATCGAGCGCTCCCAGGGCCTCGTCCAGTCCGCCCAGGGGATCGCGGGCGTCGCCGGCCCGGCCCTCGGCGGTCTGCTCGTCGGCTGGTCCGGTCAGAGTTGGCCGCTCTACATCGACGCGATGAGTTTCGCGCTCAGCGCGCTCGCCACGACGCTGCTGCACCACGACCGGCGACCCTCGGCGCGCAGCGAGATCGAATCCATCGAGTCCAAGCGCCTGCTCGGCGGCGCGTCGTTCGTGTGGCACGACGACGTACTTCGTCCGATCATCGTGGCGGTGATGGTCTTCATGCTCTCACTCGGGATGGTGAACGTCGCCGAGGTCTTCTTCGCCACCGCGACCCTGCACGCGTCGGCCCTCGGGTACGGGCTGATCGGCACCAGCTTCGGCGCGGGGACGATCCTCGGTTCGCTCGCCAGTTCGCGCTGGCGCCTCGGTCAGGTACGTCTCGTGAAGTACGTCCTCGTCGCGATCGTGATCGTCGGAGTGCTCATCGGCGCGGGCGGTCTGGTCACCCACATCGCGATGATGTACCCCCTGCTCTTCGCGGCGGGCGTCTTGGTGGGTGCGGTGAACGTGATGTACAACACCTTGTTCATCAAGCGCACCCCCGAACCGATTCGCGGGCGCGTCTTCGCCGCGTCGGGCGCGATGTTCACCGCCTCCGAGGTCTGCGCGACCGCGCTCGGTGGCGTCGTGCTGACGCTGCTGGCGCCACGAACGGTGCTGCAGTTGGCGGGCGGCCTGTCGGCGCTCTCGATCGTCGCGATCGGGCCGTTCGCGTTGCGCGCGAGTCGCGCCGCTCGTGAACGCGAGCGTGAGTAGGCCCCGCTCAGGGCGAGTGGCGCGTGAGGGTCCAGTGCCCCGACTCGAGGGTGTAGAAGATCCGGTCGTGGAGTCGGTCCTCGCGGTGCTGCCAGAACTCGAAGAGCGTCGGGGTCAGTTTGAAACCACCCCAGTGCGCGGGCCTCGGCACGGTCGCGTCCTCGAAGAGGGTCTCCATCTCGGCGACGCGTTTCTCGAGTTCCTCGCGCGAGTGCAGGGGTTCGCTCTGGTGGCTCGCGTGCGCACCGATCTGGTGGCCGCGGGGCCGGCGCGCGAAGTACTCGTCGGATTCCTGCGCGCTCATCGACACGACGTGACCTTCGATACGGATCTGTCGACCGAGTGGCTCGCAGTACCAGAGCAGCGACGCGAAGGGATTTTCCTGGAGCTCGCGGCCCTTTCGCGACAGGTAATTGGAGTACCAACCAAAGGAGTGCTCGTCCACGTGGCGCAACAGTACGTAGCGAGCGCTCGGGTGCGCGTCGAGCGACGCGGTGGCGAGCACTATCGCCTCGCGATCGGCCATCAAGCCCTGCGCCTGGTCGAACCACGCGACGAACTGGCGGAAGGGGTCGGGGTCGCATTCATTGATGGCGAGCGGGGTCCAGTTCGGCTTCACGAGACGTCCGCCAGTTGCCAGTTCGGACGAGCCGCCAAGGTGAGATCGCTCGGACCACTCGACGTGAAGCGATGTAATCCGGCCGCAGCGATCATTGCTGCATTATCAGTGCACATCGCCAAGCTCGGCAAGTGACTTAGGACACCAAATTCGCGGGCCAAGTCCTCGACGCCGCGACGCAGGGCCGAGTTCGCCGCCACGCCGCCGGCGAGTGCGACGCCGCGCACCTCGTGCTGACCTAAGGCACTGCGCAATTTTCGCAGCAATTGCTCGGCCACGGCCGCCTGAAACGACGCCGCGACGTCACCGAGGGCGACGTCGCGGTGCTTCTCGGTCGCACGCACCACGGCCGTCTTCAAACCCGAGAACGAGAAGTCCAGGTCGGCGCCGGTCATCGACATCGGCAGCTTGAGCGCCTTGGGGTCGCCCCCTTGGGCCAGGCGGTCGATCTCGGGCCCGCCGGGATAGCCGAGCCCCAGCCACCTCGCCACCTTGTCGTAGGCCTCGCCCGCCGCGTCGTCGATGGTCTCACCCAATACCCGGTGCTCACCGGGCCCGTTCTGCAGCACGATCATGCTGTGTCCGCCCGAGACCAGCAGCGTCAGTAACGGCCATTCGAGGTCCGACTGCTCCAACAGGGGCGCGAAGAGGTGACCCTCGAGGTGGTTGATCCCGATGAAGGGCACCCCCCACGCGAGCGCGTAGCCCTTCGCGGCCGACAGGCCCACCAGCAGTGATCCAATGAGCCCCGGCCCGCTCGTCACCGCGATCGCGTCGAGTGCGGGTGCGTGGGGGTCGAGTCCCGCTTCGACGAGGGCGCGACGTACGACCGGTCCGATGGTCGCGACGTGGGCGCGACCCGCCAGTTCGGGCACGACGCCCCCGAAGGCGCGGTGCTGGTCGATCGAGGACTCGATGACCGTCGAGTGGACGTGGAACTTCTCGTCGACGACGGCGGCGGCCGTCTCGTCACAACTGGTCTCAATTCCCAGGACAACCGTCATAGGACCAGCGTAGGTCGCCGCTCAAGCACCCTCGACGGGCTCGGTGAGCTCCGCCCAGAGCACGAGGGCGTCCTCGTGGGTGCGCTCGTAGTAGTTCTTTCGGACCCCCACCGGTTTGAAGCCGTAGCGGTAGTAGAGCTGCTGGGCCCTCGTGTTGGACGCCGCCACCTCCAAGGTGGCGCGCACGACGCCTCGCGTGTGGGCGTGCGTCAACGCCTCGTCGAGCAACGAACTCGCGATGCCGCGACCCTCGTGACCGGGCAGGGTGCCGATCGTGTTCACGTGCAACTCGTCGAGTACGAACATCACGCCGAGATAACCAACCACCCGTTCGCTCTCGACCGCCACCGTGTAGCGACGCGTCTCGGTGTTGGTGATCTCGTCGAGCAGCATTCCTTTGGTCCACGGCTCGGGGAACTGCGCTTCTTCGATCACGAGCAGTTCGTGGACGTCGCGGCGCTCACAGAGCCGGATCGACCAGGCCGTCATTGGTGCCGGGTGCGCGTCGAGAAGTTCGCGACCGCGTCCGCCTCGCGCAGGTACAGGGGCGAGATCGTGGGCGCCGGGTCGCGCCGTGCTCCGAGTTCGATCGCGGCGTGCAGCGACGGCACGGATTCGTCGATGATGGTCGCGTTGGGAACCGCGGCGAAGTCCTTGAGGTAGCGCTGCACCCCGTCACCGATGAAGCTCACCGCGGCCCCGTTGGTCGCCCACTCGATCACCACGTCACGAGGAACGCGCACCGCGGGTGGCGAGAGTGCGCGCACGTCGTCATCGAGCTCGAAGCTCTGCACGAAGACCTCACCGCGACGACCGTCGACCGCACCGAGGACCGCACCACGCACGCCGCGCTCGTGCGCCGCGTGCGCGAGTAGTTCGAGCGACGTCACGGCGACGACGGGACAGCCCAGCCCCTCGCTCAGACCAATGGCGGTGGCGATCCCGACGCGGAGCCCCGTGAACAGACCGGGACCGGCGTCGACGACCACGCGGTCGATGTCGCGCGCGCTGAGGTGCAGCTCACCCAAGAGTTGCGCGATGCCCGCCGCGAGCACCTCGGTGTGGCGCCGGTCGTCGTCGAGGACGCGCACCACCTCAGCGGTGGCGCTGCGCAGCCCTATCGCACAGACCGGCGTCGCGGTCTCGATCGCGAGGATATTCACTGACCCATCCATTCTTCGAGCGCGTGCCGGCGCTCATCGTCGAGCGCACCATCGACCCGCAGCGTGCGCACGTCGTCGTCATCGACGTCGATCTCGACGCGCAGCACCTCGCGACCGAAGAGCGACTCGGCGAGTTCACCCCACTCGATCAACACCACCGCCGACTCCTCGGCGAGTTCGCCCAGGTCGAGGTCGAGAATCTCCGCGAGGCTCGAAACGCGATAGACGTCGCAGTGTTGCAGTGTGACGATACCCAGGTCGTTGTGGCACGCATGCTCGCGCACCATCGTGAACGTGGGGCTCGTGACCCGCTCGCTCACGCCGAGGCCCTTGGCGACGCCCTTGGTGAACGTGGTCTTGCCCGCCCCGAGCGGTCCCGACAGCAACACGATGTCACCGCTGCGCAACACCCTCGCGAAGTCTTCGCCGGCTCGTTGGGTGTCGGCGTCGGAGACACAACGACGGGCGTTCACGCGGCCTCCAAGAGTTGTCGCAGGATTCGAAGGTCACGGCGCATCACGTCCACCACGCTAGAGCCACCGCGCAGCGCGGCGGCGGGGTGGTAGGTCGCGAGGCCCCGGGTCGACGCCTGCGTGACATCGCCGTGGACCCGACCAGTGGCGGCGACCACGGCGATCCGTCCGTGGACCGCACCCACGCCCTCGCGGTAGCCGAACACCGCGCGCGCCGCGACGTTGCCGAGCGCCAACACCACGCGAGGCGCGTAGTCGTCCACCTGGGCGACGAACCAGTCCCGACACGCGGTTATCTCCTGGCGCTTGGGGGTCCGATTCGCGGGAGGTCGGCACTTGACGACGTTGGTGACAAAACACTCGTCACGGTCGATCCCCACCTCTTCGAGCAGCAACTGGAAGAGCAGTCGGCCGCTTCGACCAATGAAGGGCTCACCACCCTCGTCCTCGTAGCGTCCCGGGGCCTCCCCCACCACCATCAGACGAGGTTGGTGCGGGCCTGAGCCGATCACCACGCGCTGGCGAGTCGACGCGAGTTCACAACGCGTGCACGAGCGCAGTGCGTCGAGGTCGATCACGATCTAGTCCACGAGGACGCGCGGCACCCTCGCCCCGATACCACAGAGGATCTCCCAGGTGATCGTGTCGCCACGACGCGCCCACTCCTCGGCCGTGATCTGCTCGTCGCCCTGACGGCCGAGCAACACGACGTCGTCGCCGGGGCGAACGTCGTCGTCACCACAATCGATCAGCAGTTGGTCCATCGTGACGTTGCCCGCCAGCGGGTAGCGCTTGTTGTTGATCAGGACCTCGGCGCCCGCCTCGAAGAGCCGGCGCGGATAGCCGTCGGCGTACCCGAAGGGCACCGTGGCGACGTTCGCGGACCGCGTGAGTGCCCGGTTGCGCCCGTAGCTCGGCCGCTCGCCCGCCTCGAGGCGGCGCACCGCCACCACCTGGGCGTGCAGGCTGAGGGCCGGGGTGAGGACGAGCCCGCGCTCTTCGAGCTCGCTCGAGAGCCAGCCCTCGGGAAGATAACCGTAGAGCGCGAGGCCCACGCGAGCCATCGTCCTTCGAGCGCTCGGGTAGCCGAGCGCGCCCGCGCTGTTGGCGAGGTGCACGACGCGCGGACGCACCCCTCGGGCCGCGAGCGCGGTGAGCACCTCGTCGAAGACCTCGATCTGGTGTCGCGTGAAGGCCCGCGACTCGCCGCTCGAACCGTCGGCGACGCTGAAGTGCGTGTAGATGCCCTCGAGGTCGATGGTCGTCGAAGCCAACAGCACGTCGACCACCTCGTCGACCTGGGACGGGTCGACGCCCATGCGGTGCATGCCGGTGTCGATCTTCAGGTGGACCCGGTGGACTCCCCCGAGCTTGTCGGCACTGGCGACCGCGGCGCGCGCGCCCTCGAGTGAGCCGACCGTCAAGGTGAGCGAGTGGCTCATCGCGTCGAGGATCGTGTCGGGCGGGATCTCGGCGAGCAGGAGGATCGGCGCGGACACCCCGCTGCCGCGCAGTTCAATGCCCTCGTCGACGATGGCGACCGCCAGCGAGTCCGCACCACCCTCGAGGACGGCCTTCGCGGTGAGTTGAGCCCCGTGGCCGTACCCGTTCGCCTTCACCACCGCGCAGAGCTGGGTCGCGCCGAGGAGTGACTTGATCACTCCGACGT
>Ga0307375_10003158_pt1 | contig 16374 bp, 26 predicted proteins | sample TR1MG_FD_202531 | JGI IMG/M metagenome (GOLD analysis project Ga0307375, IMG submission 202531) | Soil microbial communities from Risofladan, Vaasa, Finland - TR-1 | ecosystem: Environmental > Terrestrial > Soil > Coastal area > Acid sulfate soil | place: Finland: Risofladan, Vaasa | collected... | reverse complement strand
AACGAAGTCGAGCCGCCGAATGAGGCGATATGGCGCGACCTTCCGCAGTCACGGCATGAGGGTTTCTGGTTCACCGTGGACTCGCTGGCTGAAGAGATTGCGGCGAACTGGCTACTCGACGCTCCGATGTATCGCGGCGACCAGCCTCGCCGCCTCGCCGCCGCCATCATCAAGGCCGCGAAGGAGGCCAGCGAATGACTGACCCGAAGCACCTACATGTGCGGCTCGTGTCGTGGCTCTGGACCCACGGATACTACCGAGCGGCTAGGTATCTGGCCCTTGGGAGGGACATCCCATGACTGACCAGACCCCCGAAGCCCGCCTCGCTGCGGCGCTTGAACGTGAGATGGATATGCACGCGCCATTCGATGATGGGATGCAATGCGACTGCGGCTGGCGCGTCTTTGACGATGGGCACAAGACCTTCAACGCCCACGTAGCAGCAGAGTGCGCCGCCGACCCCACCCTCGCCGCCGACCTCGCGCTGGCGGCAGCGGTACGGGGAGCAATCGTGCAGAACACGTCCATCATCGCCGCCATCGAGGCCGCGAAGGAGGCCAGCGAATGAGCCAGTGGTACACCATCCATTGCGCCGCCTGTCAGGGCCACGACTTCATCGGGCGTCCGTGTCGCGGACGGCAGATACCGCTGCAACCAGACGATGGTTTCTGGTTCACCGTGGACTCGCTGGCTGCGGCGCTGGTCGAAGTCGAAGAGTCGAAACTCGACCCCCGCTGCATCGCTGACCAGTGCGACCACGGCGACGACGACCCGCGCTGCATGGATACATCTCTCGGATGCGGCGATGCCGCCGCCATCATCGAGGCCGCGAAGGAGGCCAGCGAATGAGTAGCAACAAGCCGAAGAAGGTCCACTACTGGGACGTGGGTGACAAGGTCACCAAGTGTGGCCGCGACCCCAGGGTACTGGAGATCCCGGTGACGAACCTCATCAAGTACGTGACCTGTCAGCACTGCCTGACGCCCAACAAGCCCTTCACCGTGTCACCGCTGGCAGAACGATGAGTGAGTTGGTCGGTATGTGGTTCGGCGTCGCTGTCTTCTTCGCGGCCATCAGGTGGCTGGCGGAACGATGAAGAAGACGAACCTGGGTCGACCGAAGGGCGTCGGGAAGTACGAACGCCCGGAGCGGAAGTGGCCCCAGATCAAGCGCAGCGGCAGTAGCGTGGGCGCCTGGTGCTACCTCTGCGACAGCGAACATCGCTGGGAACAGGGCTGCATGAGGAAGAGCGCATGAGGATCTCCATCGACATCCCCGACGAGCTGCATCGCCGCGTCAGGGTCAAGGCCGCAGAGGAAGGCACCACCGTCAGCTCGGTCGTGCGGAGCCAGCTCACGAACTGGGCCATCGGCTCCTGGCAGGAAGCGAAGGAGTACCACGCCAAGGAGCCGGGGGTCCAGATGCACCCTGACCCGGTCATCACGGGTCCACCCCTGCCCCCGGCGAAGGCCCACCGGGCCATCAGCAAGGCCGACCAGGCCAAGGGCAAGAGCCGCAAGTAGTAGACTCCTCAGAGGGTGGCGGATAACGCCACCGCATGGAGGTCTGATCTTGGATGAAGAAGCACAAGCCCACCCTGCTGCGGATGCGGGAGGGCAAGCCGGGGGGCGGGAAGGGGCCACTCCTGTCGGAGGACATCAGCCTGACGGTGACAGGGGTACAGGACGTGCTCTTCACCGACCCACCCACTTCTCCACCTTCAGTGGGGTCGGAGGACTCGATCTCGGACTCGAGCGAGCAGGCTTCAGGACCCTCGCCTTCAGCGAGATCGAACCCTACCCCTCAGCCGTCCTCGCCACCCACTGGCCCGACATCCCGAACCTCGGGGACATCGTCGCCCTCGCAGAACGATACCGTCGGCACGCTGGCGACGAACACGGGGCCGATGGGGCACGACGCGGGGAACCTGATGAGCAACCAGGCGGTGGACGCGGGCTACATCATCCCGACTGGTTCGACGCCGACCTCTGGACCGGAGGCTTCCCCTGTCAAGACCTCAGCATCGCCGGAAGGCGAAAGGGCATGGGGCTCGGGCATGGAGGAACCGCCATCGAAGACACCCGCTCAGGACTCGCCTTCGCCTTCCTCGACCTCCTCGAGTCAGCTCTCATGGCTGGACGAGGCCCCACCTACGTCCTGCTCGAGAACGTGCCAGGGATATTCAGTTCCCATGGAGGTCAAGACATGGCGGCACTCCTCGCCGCGTTTGTCGACCTCGGGTATGGCATTTGCTGGAGGACTCTGGACGCGAGATACAGCGGAGTCCCTCAACGGCGTCGAAGGGTGTTCATCCTTGGCGTGCGAGTGCAGGATGACGACCCTGACGGACATCTTGCAGCCGAGCGTGCCGCAGAGATACTCGCTCTCACCGCGAGCCGCTGCGGGCATTCTGCGAAGGGCCTCTCGAAGGGGTCGCGAACTCCCTATGCATCTCCAGGAGGCGCTGGAGAGGACAGTGACTACGTCCACCAAGCCGTCAGCGCCAAGTGGTACAAGGGCACCGCAGGACCAGCAGGAGACGAGCACCACAACCTCGTCGTCCGTGAGGCGGCTGACCCCGGTGGAGACGGAGAGGCTGATGGGCCTGCCGGATGGCTTCACCATCGCGAGGGGGTGGAAGAGCAGGCCTACGGCCTCTCAGAGAACCAGCGGGGGGAAGTCAACCTCACTGACTACAGCCGACAGGTCACGACCGGAGGGGGCAAGCCCGGACAAGGCTACCCAGCCGTCTTCTCCATCGTCCCCGAAGGAGGCCAAGGGGCCGACCTCAGGGCCTCCGAAGTCGAAACCTCGCCGTCGGTCACCACGGAAGACGCCAAGCAGTCAGACCGAGGCGTGAGGGTGGCCTACATCAAGAAGACCCGCCCTCATGGCCCCGATGGAGACGAAGGGGTGGAAGAGCAGGCCTACGGCCTCTCAGAGAACCAGCGGGGGGAAGTCAACCTCGTGACCGACATGAGGGGCGAAGAGGAGGCCCAGACGCTCCGTGGCTTCGGCCACGGTTGGCAGGGCCAGCAGAACGACACCAATGCGGTCTACATCAAGAAGAGCCGTCCTCGCGGCCCTGACGGCCTCGATGAGCGGTGGGACACCGACGAGGTGTCACCCACCCTCAACGACTTCGACAACAGCGACACCAGGGCTGTGACCCTCGTCGCGCCCACCGTCAACAGCAACAAGGGTGGCGGCTGGCGCATGGACGCTGACCAAGCAGAGTCCCTCGTTCTCGGCGGCGAGGGGGGCGAAGACCCGCTCCTCCCTCCTGGGCTGGACTCGAACAGGTATCGGGCCTGTGGGAATGCCGTGGTGGTGAATGTGGCCGAGTGGATCGGGCGCCGACTGATGCTCGCAGTGGAAGGGAAGATCTGATGGTAGAAGCGCCAGGAACACAACAGCCGTGGACGGTGAAGGACCCGGAGGACTACGCGGTCCAGTTCGCCCTCGGGCCACTGGAAGTACTCCTCCGCGTCGGCCACCGACGCCTGGAGCGCAGGCAGCGGTGCGCCCACTGCGGCAACCGCCGTGTCTGCTTCGTCGTCGGCGTGGGCGACATCGTCACCTCTCCCCCCTCATGCGCGAAGTGTGCGGGCCTGCGGCGATGAGCAAGAACATCGAGATGCCGCTCATCGGCATGAAGATCACCCTATGGACGAGGGAGATGGCCTTCAAGCCGAAGGACTTCACGATGGGGGAGGAGATCACCCTCGAGACGGAGTTCGGCTACTACCGGGCCGAAGTGATCGGCATCGCCTCTTTCGGCCCTGAGGTCATCGTCAAGGCCAAGGGGAGCAGGCCGTGAGCATCGAGCTGTACCGCGAGGGTCTGCCCCGCGTCGAGATCAACTCTCCGGCCATCACCAGCCGAGAGGGCATGCTCGTGGGGCTGGTCGAGTCCGACGACCACGTCGCCGCCATCCTGATGACGGAAGACGGCCAACTCACGCTGGCCGCTCTCTCCGACTTCCGCATCCAGTTCCACTACGACGTGGAGAAGGACGACTGGGTGGACGAGCACGCCCAAACAGACCGGGAGTAGCGGGGTGGTCTAGTCGGGGTGTACGCTTTCTGGTACAACTTATACAGGGTCCATCTTCCTGGCGGCTCCGTGGTGTTTCTGGCCTGACCTCCATCGGCACCTCGTAGAGCAGTCGGAAACCCCGAACGGTCGGGCTGGCTCACCCCCTGAGTCGGCCCGACCGTTTTTTCATGTCTGGAGGCTGAGTGAAAGACCTCACGGCCACGACTTCATTCGCCACGACCCACCGGGACGAGGCGGAGAGCGCCTACAAGCACGGTCACACGTTCTTCATCACCGTCACCGAGATCGGTGAGCCGACCGCCCTTCTGGAAGCCCTGGAAGAGGTCGCTCAGGAACTTCACCTCCACGATCTCGATGACATGCTCGGCGTCCCCCAGACGCTCGAGTCCCTGGCTGCGTGGTTCATGGAGCGCCTGCTCATCAACCACCCTCGCCTCCAGAGGACCGAGATCTGGGTGGCCGACCAGCCTGATGTGCGCGTGGGCCTGTCGCGGGAGGTTCGCCAGCGATGAGTAACAAGCGGCACGACTACGACGCCCTCGAGCGGGAATACGTGTCTGGGGACATGAGCCTCCGGCAACTCGCCAAGGACCACGGCATGTCCCACTCCCTGATCATGACCAAGTCCATGAAGGAGAAGTGGGCGGAGAAGCGGGAGCAGTTCCGCGACCGCTCCTCGGAGTCAGCCATGACCTTCATGGCTGACCGGCAGGCCTACCGGATCAGCCGCGAGATGGAGCTCAAGGACAAGGCCATCGATGTCATCGAGCAGGCCCTCGACAAGCTCAGTGAAGACATGTCCGCGACAGAGAGGCGCCTCGTCAATGACGAGTTCGTGGAGGTCCCCGTCTACCGGCTCCGCCCAGCCGACCTCGTGCCCCTGCTGGATCGCCTCCAGGTGATGTTCGGCAAGCCGTCCCACATCTCGGAGGAACGCAACCTTGGTGTCAACGTCGATGCAGGACCCCTCGAGCCAGATGCCCTCAGGGCCTTCATCGAGGCTACTCGAGGCATCGGGCCTCTCGGTGGAGCATCTCAGTCAAGCCCGCTCCCACGCACTGATCGAACTCGCAAGAACTGACGGCCCGGAGGCGGTCTTCGCCTACGGTGAGTACGTCTTCGGCTACGAGCCAGCACGGCACCACAAGGACATGATCACCTCCGTGCTGGAGGCCATCTACGACCGCAAGCACACCGTCTACCTCCTGCCGCGAGGCGGCGCCAAGACGACATGGGTGAACACCATCCTGAGCTCCTGGCTCATCGGCAAGTTCCCCGACATCCGCCTCGGCATGGTGTCGAATACCGACACCCAGGCCAAGGACTTCAGCCGGGGCATCAAGTACACCATCGAGGCCAACCCGGCCCACCGGGAGATCTTCCCCGACTCCGGTCCCAGCACCGGCAAGTGGACCGACAAGGAGTGGCTCGAGAAGCGGTCGAAGTGGCACGGCTCCAAGGATGTGACGCTCTTCGCCGTCGGCGTCGGCGGGGCCATCATCAGCAAGCGTTTCGACCTCATCCTGATGGACGACATCCTCGATGAGGAGAACACCAACAGCGTGGACGCCCGCGAGAACGTCGAACGCTGGTTCAAGATGACCCTCAAGCCCTGCCTGGCCCCAGACGGGGCCACGGTCGTGGTCGGCACCCGCTGGGCCGAGGATGACCTCTACGAGCAGTTCATGGACCCCATCCACGAAGGTGGCTTCGGGTGGGACTCCCACGTCGTGTCGGCCATCCAGGAAGACGAGAAGGGCGACATGGTGTCCTACTGGCCCGAGTACTGGCCCCTCGACCGCCTCCTCCGCGAGAAGGAGGAGATGGGCAGCGCGATGTTCGCCTGCTCCTACCAGAACGACATCAGCGGCCTGCTCGAGGGCAACATCTTCCATGGTCCCTTCGACCACTTCGACACCCTCCCAGAAGGTGGGCGGTTCCTGCTGAAGATGGGCGTGGACCTCGCCTCATCGGTGCGCGAACGCGCTGACTACACCGCCCGCGTCGTGACCGCCGAGGACATGGACACGGGTGACTTCTACGTCCTCTCCGCCTACCGCGACAAGCGGGAGTCGCACCACGCGGAGTTCATCTACGACGGCTGGCTGGCCTACCCCGACATCGACCTGGTCATCGTGGAGAACAACCAGTTCCAGTCCACGCTGGTGCAGGAAGTCATGGAGACATACCCACGCATCCCCATCGAGGGCAAGAAGGCCGACCAGGACAAGACGACCAGAGCGAGGGCCGTGGCCGCGAAGTACGAAGGCCACAAGGTGTTCCACCACAAGTCCCTCGATGGCACCGAGTTCGAACGTGAGTTGCTCTCGTTCCCCAAGGCCCACGACGACATGGTCGACGCGCTGGGCTACTCGATGGACCTCGGCGGGGACACGTTCTTCTTCGGCAGCCTGAGAGGGAGGTGATCATGTCAGACCCGATCCGCGAGTACGTCGAGCTGGAGTTCCGTGACGGCGACCGTCAGGTCCCCGACTATCTCGCTGACATGATGCGGGGCATCAAGACCCACACCATGACCTACCAGCAGGCCATCGAAGCCGCCAACAAGAAGGTCGAGTCCGACCTCCTCAACGCCAAGCAAGACGATGTCCTTGCGGCGCACTTCAAGGGGCTGCGCTAATGGGCCTGATCTCGAACTTCCTCACACGTTCATACCGTACGAGCCCGAAGAACCTCCCACCGGGAGGGACCGCTGCCCTGATGATGCAGAGCAAGGGCAAGGTCGCCAAGGCGTCGGTGGGCCTCTTCCGCAACTGGTCCGAGCACTCCGAGTGGATCCGGGCCGTGACCAGCGTCCGCAAGTCACAGGTGAGCTCGGCTGAGTGGGACATCGTCCCCTTCAACCACAAGAAGCCCTACGACGAGCGCCAGATGCAGCAACTGCGCGACCTCTTCGACCGCCCCAACCCGATGGTCGAGTCGTTCCGCTCGTGGGTCGAGCCGATCATCGAGGACATCCTCATCCTCGACGCGGGGACCATCGAGAAGGAGCGCACCTTCGGTGGCGGACTCGCTGGCCTCCACGCCGTCGATGGCGGGAAGGTCAAGGTCAGCACGCTGTGGGACGGTGACCCTGACGAGCCTCGCTACTGGTGGGTGCCGCATCCCCAGTACGAGGTGCCCTTCCGCAACGACGACATGGTCTACATCATGGCGAACCCCAGGACCTACTCCGTCCTGGGCCTTTCTCCGCTCGAGACGCTGAAAGAGACGATCGACGCGGAACTCTCCGGCTCCCTCTACAACCACCGACAGGTCACGCAGGCCGCACCAGACGGCATGCTCGACCTGGGCGAGGGCGCACGCCCTGAGAAGGTGGAGGAGTTCAAGTCCTACTGGCTGCACGAGGTGGCCGGTAAGGGCGCGATGGCGTTCATCGGTGGCACCAAGGGGGCGAAGTTCGTCCCCTTCCGGTCCAGCAACCGAGACATGCAGTACAACGAGTGGCTCGAGTACCTCGTTCGCAAGATCTGTGCGGTCTACCTCATCTCCCCGCAGGACATCGGCATGTCCTTCGACATCAACCGGTCGGAGGGCGAGGTCCAACAGGAGATGACCGAGGACCAGGGTCTGCGACCACTACTCGCACTCGTGCAGGACTACTTCACCCGTGAGGTGGTCTGGGACAAGTCACTCGGAGGCCCCGAGAACAACCTCGCGTTCCGCTTCACCCGGCTGAACATCAAGGAGTCCATGTCAAAGGCCAAGATCAACGATCTGGCGCTCGCAGGCATGCCTTACAAGTCGGTGAACGAGGCGAGGATCGATGAGGGCCGCGCCCCCATCGGGGACGCCGACGACGAGTCCAACCCCTTCAACAAGCTCATGGCGAACACGCCTCCGGGCCTCGTCTTGCTCGAGGACATCCCGACGGCCCGCGAAGTGAGCATCCCCGAACCCGCTCCAGCAGAGGGGCAGTCTACGGACTCATCCTCATCTCCCGGTCAGCGGGATAACTGACAGGAGAAGAACCAGCCATGGCTGCAACACTCGTCTTGAGGGTGTCCACCGGCTCGACGCCTGACGTCGCTACGGTGACGGGCATCGACCTCATCTCTGCCGACAACTCGACCAACTCGCTGGCGAACCGGCAGGCCAACCCGATCACCGTCGGCACCAACTCCTACGAGAAGTGGGTCCGCCTGATGATCACCGCCACCCCTGCCAACTACGTGCAGAGTTTCAAGGTGTGGTTCAACAGCACGGTCGATACCTCGACCACGCTGAACTTCACTGGTGCCTACGTCGCGTACCAGGAGGGCACCACCGCCGTTTCTACCATCGCCAACGTCAACGCCACGACCTACGACTCTGGTAACAAGGCCGTGTGGGACAACGACTCCTACACCAACACCAACGACGTCACCAAGCACCTCGTGATGCAGCTCGCGGTCGGGTCCGATGCCTCCCCCGGCAACTGGACCCAGCAGACCGTGAACTACTCGTACGACGAGGCATAGTCATCCGGGGGTCAGGCCCAGTCCTGACCCCCTACACTTCATGCCAGGAGGGCAGAGATGAAGCACGTCCTTGTGACCGGCGGCAACGGGTTCATCGGTCGGTACGTCGTAGAGGAGCTCGAGAACCATGGCTACGTGGTCACCGTCTTCGATCGTCACACCTACCACACACACCCCACGATTTCCCTCCCCTACAACACCGGACAGGTCTTCGGGGACATCAAGGACGCCACCCTCGTCAACGACGCCGTCGCCCATGTGGACGGAGTCATCCATCTCGCGGGAGTGCTTGGTACACAGGAGACGGTCGCGAACCCGATCCCTGCTGCTGAGACGAACATCCTCGGGGGGATGAACGTCCTGGAAGCCTGCGCCCAGTACGACGTTCCCTTGGTCAACATCGCCGTCGGCAACTGGTGGATGGCTTCCCCCTACTCCATCACCAAGAACAGCGTCGAGCGGTTCGTGGAGATGTACACGCGCTTCCGTGGTTCTGCCTTCACCACCGTCAGGGCGCTCAACGCCTATGGTCCGCGCCAGGTGGCGTTCGCTCCCTACGGACCCTCTCGCGTCCGCAAGATCATGCCCTCGTTCATCTGCCGCGCCCTCGACGGCCTGCCCATCGAGGTCTACGGCGACGGCGGTCAGATCATGGACATGATCTACGTGGATGACGTGGCTGAGATCCTCGTCCGCGCTCTGGAGATGACCGACGAGAAGGGCGCCCAGCCCACCTTCGAGGCCGGCACAGGCCGCAAGACCACCGTGAACATGATCGCGGAGGAGGTCGTCAGCAACATCCCCGGTGCGACCATCGAGTATCTGCCCATGCGCCCCGGAGAGGACGAGCACGCAGTCGTGCTGGGCGACCCCGACACGCTTGCGCCGCTGGCCCTCGACCACATGCTCACGCCGATGGAGGATGGCGTCCGCGTGACCGTGGACTACTTCAGGGACTACCTCGCGGGGACCTACCGATGATCGTCGACGTATTCGAGTACCACAACGAGATCGAGATGCTCAAGGCCAGGGCGTATGAACTCGACGGCCTCGTGGACATGCACGTCGCGGTCGAAGGCAACATGACCAAGTCCGGTCGGCCTCGCAAGTACGCCCTCAAGGGCGACGAGATCCCCAACCTCCGGGTCGTCCAGGTGGATCTCACCGACGTTTCTGATGTCACCCTGGACTACGACATCAACAAGACCATCCAGCGTCCCGGCTACACCCCCAGCGTCTACAAGTACGCTGACAACTGGAAGCGTGACCGGAAGCAGCGTGAGGGTGTCGGCCTTACCATCTCCGCCCTTCCCGACGACGCCATCATCCTGTATGGCGACGTGGACGAGATCCCCCGGCGCTCCGTGGTGGAGGCGTTCGATAGCCCAGTCGTCGGCCTGTTGCGCCAGGAGTGCCTGATCTACGACTTGCAGTGGACCGGAGGCCAGATCTGGGAGGGCACGACCATCGGGACCAAGGCAGCGTATGGAGATGCCTCCTTCGCTCAGGTGCGGGAGGTTCGTGCCCAGAAGTACCCGCATATCGTGGACGCCGGCTGGCACCTGACCTGGTTCGGCGGTCGCAGGGCCGTTCTCGCCAAGGTGAAGGTGAACGCCCACGGGGAGATGGCAGAGGATCTCGATGTCCTGACCGAGCAATACGACAAGCACATCTGGCCGGGTGGCACCATCCAGTTGTGGAAGTACGGGGGCGATGTGCCCAGATATGTCGAGGACGGCCTACAGCCCGCCGTATGGGACGACCGTGAGGCGAAGAAGTGAGGGTCCTCGTCACCGGCTCGTCCGGGTTCATCGGCGGGCACACCGTGGACGCCCTGCGCGACAACGACCACACGGTCAGAGGCTGCGACAAGAAGGACGGCAGCGGCTGGGACCTGACCATCCCCGGTATCGCGGCCACGGTCATGGGCGGGTGTGAGATGGTCGTCCACCTTGCGGCCACCTGTTCGACCCCCGGCTCGGTCACCGACCCGATGACCACGTTCAGGGATACCGTCGTCAGCGCCGTCAACGTCCTCGATGCTGCTCGCGTCGGTGGCATCCCGGTCGTGCTGGTGACCTCCGTCAAGGCCCGCGACGGCATGACACCCTACGGCGCCGCCAAGCGCATGGTCGAGCTCTGGGCAGAGGAGTACCGCAGTGCCTACCAGTTCCCGGTCACCGTCGTCCGTCCCGGCACCGTCTACGGCCCCGGCCAAGAGGGTAGCCCCGACAGCGGCTGGATCGCGTGGTTCCTCAAGGCCAAGGAAGAGAACCACCCGGTCGTCATCAGCGGCGCTGGCGACCAGACCCGCGACCTTCTCCACGTCACCGACATGGCACGCCTGCTCACTCGCATGGTGGAACACTTCGGAGACTTCACTGGTTCGACTTGGGATGTCGGTGGTGGTGTGAAGAATGCCGTGACCGTCCACCAGATGGCGGACTACCTTGGACTCGACTACACCTTCGGCCCTCCGCGCTACGGTGACGCTGCGTCCTACATCGGCAAGGACTCCGTACCCGGCTGGGAGCCGCGCATCGAGTGGCGTGACGGGATCAACCGCCTGACCTGATGCTGACCGACCTCCTGCCTACGGCCATCCTCGTGCCCTCGCTGAACCGCCCTCAGAACATCGAGCGGACAGCCGCGAGCATCCACGACAACACGCCCGAGGAACACTTCATCCTGTGGTGCGTGAGTGATACTGAGTCGAAGGTGGTCCTCGACCGGCTCGAGGAGTGGTATCTGGACGACTCGGACTGGGAGGACCGCCGCTACGTCACCCGCATGAACCGGCTCCTCTCCTACATCGAGGACGCGGAGACGGTGTTCTTCGGCTCCGACGATGTCCTCCACCACGACCTCTGGCTTGGGCATGCCCTGAAGGCGCTCGATGAGAGCGGGAAGTCGGTGGCGATCGTGAACGACCTCCACAACGTGGCTGGCACGCAGGCCGTGGTCAGGACGAAGTACCTCCAGAGGGCGGTCTTCGATGAGCCAGCCCTGGCCTTCCACCCCGGCTACGAACACAACTTCGCGGACAACGAGATGTTCTTCTGGGCCGACAAGCAGGGCGAACTCATCAGGGTCCGTGAGTCGGTCGTGGAGCATCTGCACCCGCTCTTCGGGTCCACGAACGCCGACCCCTGGGACGAGGTCTACAAGGACTGCCGTGAGAGCTACTGGCGTGACCAGACCCGCTTCAAGGAACGCTATAAGGAGATGTCACAGTGAAGTACCCGTTCAGGGAGAAACTTGCTTTCGACCGTGACACCACACTCAGGCAATACTGGAAGGCTCGCTTGCGGCTCCATCACTTCGACACCTACAGGGGCCTGCCCATGGCGAAGATGCCTGAGGATCTGCGGACCTACGAGCATGTCATCTGGGCCACCCAGCCGAAGGTCATCGTGGAACTCGGCTCGGGCGGCGTGGGGGCTAGCGGGCTGTGGTTCGCTGACCGGCTCGATGCCCTCTGCGGCGGCGGCAAGGTCGTTTCCATCGAGGTGACGCAGGCGCCAGAGTTGCAGGACCCCCGGATCACGTTCCTCCATGGCGACCTGACCGAGCAGGCCCAGGCCGATGAGATCAAGCGCCTGGCTGGGGATGGGCCAGTGATGGTCGTGGAAGATAGTCGGCATGACTACGACACCACCCTCGCGGCCCTGCGCCTCTACTCGCCCCTCGTGCAGGAGGGCCAGTTCTTCGTGGTCGAGGACACCATCGTGGATGAGCCTGACCTCACCATCTTCGGTGACCATGGGGTCACGCCGGCCATCGACGCCTTCCTGAAGGAAGAGCCGCGCTTCGTGCGCCAGAGCCTCGACCTCTACGGGGTCACGATGCACATGGGCGGATGGCTCCAGGCGGTGAGCGGATGAGCATCCCCGTCTTGGCCTTGCCTATCCTCAACCGCTACGACCTCGCCTACAAGATGATGAAGTCTGTCGACGTGGAGGTGGACCGCTTCTACATCGTGGACAACGGCAACGGGTGGGAGTACGGCAAGCCCAACTGGGCCAAGGAGATGCACGTCTGCCGCCCAGGCGCGAACCTGGGCTGGGGAGCCGCGCTGAACCTTACGTGGAAGGCCAACTTGCAGGCTCCTTGGATCTTCTTCGTCAACTCCGATGTCGAGTTCGCCCCCGGCGCCCTCGCCAGGGCGGAGGAAGCCATCTGGGGTGACCTGGGTCCAGCAGTCGTCTTCCTCGCGGGCTACAGCGCCTTCGGCGTCAATGACAAGGCCATCGAGAAGGTCGGCTTCCTGGACGAGCATTACCACCCCTGCTACTGCGAGGACAGCGACTGGGACGCGAGGGCCAAGCGGATCGGAGGGGTGACCTTCCATGAGCCGCAGACAGGCACCCTGCATGTAGAGGGTGGCAGCGTGACCATCAAGGTCGCTGGCACCCGGAATGACAGCACGTATCCTAAGAACGTCGCCTTCCACCGCGAGAAATGGGGAGGTGACCCTTGGTCAGAGAAGTACCCTACCCCGTGGGACCAGGGTGGCGATCCCAGCGTCACGACGGCCCCCAAACTGAGCAGGCTTAGGTCGCTAGCGTGGTGACCGGCATTAGCAGAGAGGTGTACCGATGGCTGTAACCATCACTCCTACTCCCGCCTCCGGGTCGGTCGTTGCCAAGAAGACGGCTGTCCGGTTCGACATCAGCGGGGGCGACCCCAACGATGAGGCGAACTTCGACGCTGACATCTACCCGACCAGCCCCGAGTTCCGCTACGTCCTGACGATGGTCGAAGACGGGACCGAATACGGTCGGAGTCAGGTCTTCGGCGTCACCCCCGATGGGGCCTTCCAGTTCAACAACTACATCTTCCCCCACGCTGGTACGTGGACGTGCCAGCTCTACGACGTGACCGATGGCTTCACCGCCGCCGCGAACGCCGCGACCGTCGTCGTTTCCTGACGATGAAGTCACTCGAACCTAAGGCCCGCCGACCGAAGCGGGCCGGGAGCGTAGACGGCATCGACATGCAGCGGTACGAGGCCCCGGTCCCAGCCGGGGCTTCTCGTTGTGTGGGGACCATCGCCATCTGCTGCCGAGGCACGGTGTCGGCACCCACGGCCATCAGCCTGATGATGACCCAGCGGGCGAAGTTCCTGAAGCCGAATGAGTACATCAAGACCTACATCGTCGTGGGCAGCATCCTGACCTTCCAGCGCAACCAGTGCGTGCGCGACTTCGAGGGCGACTGGCTGCTCTTCATCGACTCCGACATGACCTGGCAGGCGAGCGACATCGAGACACTCATCGAGACGAGGGAGAAGTGGGATCTCGACATGGTCGGTGGCCTCTGCTTCCAGCGTTCGGAGCCCTATCAGCCGACCCTCTACAAGCATGCGCCCGACAGCGCCGATGCCTACACCTTCCTCGAGAAGTGGCCCGAGGACTCGGCCCTGGAGGTGGACGCCACAGGCATGGCCTTCTGCCTCATCCACAATCGCGTCTTCGACCGCATCACCCAGCAGCAGGGGGGCTTCGAGTTCCCCGACTTCGAAGAGCGGCAGAAGTACGTGCCCATCACGTTCTTCCGCTGGGAGGACCGCTGGGGAGAGGACTTCCGTTTCTGCCGCGAGGCCAAGGCCTCCGGCTCCCGCATCTTCGTGGACACCTCGGTGAAGCCGGGTCACATCGGTGACCAGCTCATCACCGAGCGCAGCTTCTGGCAGGGCATCGCCCACCGCGATCCGGCGAGCCAGGAGTTCCGCGAGAAGGTGCTCGAGGCCCTCGATGAGGAGGCCCTGACGAAGGAAGAAGCCATCAAGCGATTGGAGCCGTGGCATGACGCAGACTGACGAAGAACAGGTCCACCCGGTCACCGAGCGGATGAAGGCGGAGCTCACGGAGGTCCGCGACGACAAGCCCAGTCAGGAGGGCTCCGCTTGGAAGGGGGCATCACCCTTCTTCCTCGTCTTCGAACGCGGCCCCTCCGACAACATCGGCATCGACATCGATGAGGGCGGCTGGATCGCCACGAACAAGGACCTCTTCCGCGCCCCAGGCGTGTGGCTGCTGATGCAGAAGGCCCCCACCAGACCCATCTTCGCGGTGGTCCTGGAGGAGGGCGACCAGTTCTTCTTCGTCAAGCACCACACCGGCAACCTCATGGCCGGGAGCGAGGTGATCTCCTACGGCATGGGCAAGAAGCAGGCTGACGGCACCGAGGTCAAGCTCTGGCTCCTGCCCAACGGCATGGTCTGTGGCGGAGAGGGCGACGTGGACTTGCTGGCATCGCGTATGCTGGGACCACAGCAGCGCCCTTGATGGCCTAGCGCCAGAGGCAGCAGCCGCCGGATACCACCGGCAGATCGGGGATACAACCCCACATGGCCCTCCGCACCATCCGCCCCGTCTCCTTCGCAGACGGGCTTGCCTACGCGGAATACGACTACGACGATGGCACCGGCCAGATAGTCGCCGTGCGCGGCGTCAACGATGGCGCACGCGACATGACCGTCAGCGTCCGAGGCACGGCTTCCTCTGGCGTCCAAGCGAACGGGGTGGACTACTCGTACACCTTCGCGGCAGGGTCTGGCGTGACCGAGTGGGCCATCCCGCAGGGCCAGCGCAAGCGGTTCGACCTCATACCTGATGGCGGCGACCCCGGACGCCCCGACTACTACCCGACGCTGGCCGGTCTGGTCATCGAGGCGGGCTACTGATGGCATCCCCGACCGTCGCTACTACTACTTCGCTGTCGCAGACCGGCGCCCTGGACATGTACGTCAACATTCCGACTGGCCTTGTTGACGGCGACCTACTAATCGTTGGAGTTCTCACTAACGACACGGGGACATCATCCATCCTCAGTACCGGCTGGACGACTGCATGGGCGGAGGTGAGAACCGACTCTGTCGTTGGTGGTGGGCGCATCACCGTTTGGTCCAACACCTGGCGGACTGGCGATCCGACCGGCGTAGGCAACCTCCGCATCGACACTCCAGACTCTCAATCTTCGGTAGTCGCCCTTCGGGTTACTGGAGCAGATGACACAACTCCTGTCATTGGCTCCATCTCGTCCAGCTCTTCTTCAGGGGGTGCCCCGAACCCGGGGCCGGTAGCATCACATGCATCGGTCGAGATGGTAGTTGTTGCCTTCGGCGGTGGCGACGGCAAGGGCAACTCCTTCACTGCCCCGACCAACTACACGATGGAGGCCCAGAACTCCACCAGTAACGATGGTGCTGCTGCTAACTCCAGCATCGGCGCTATTAGTCGGGAGTTGACCTCTACCTCCGACGACCCCGGAGCGTTCGGTGGCAGCACCACGAGCGGTTACTGGCTTGCAGCTACGCTCGACATCCAAGCCCCGACAGGCCCGACCTCGGTCCCCGGCTCCTTCACCGCAAACGCGGTCATCGAAGCGCCGCAGACCGGAAGCCTGACCGCCGACGCGGTCATCATCGATGCCTACGACGAACTGATCATCGGAGAGTCCGGGTTGCAGGCGTATCTCCCGATGTGGGAGACGAGCGGCACCACCATCGAGGACATCGTCGGCACCTACGACGGAACGCCCAACGGCGGATACACGCTCGATGAAGCTGGCATCCCTGCTGGCGGCAAGTCTATCCGCCTTACAAGCGCCTCCAACGGCTACATCCTGCTCGACGGCTCTCCTGCCCTCGGTGATGGTCCGTTCTCGCTGGAGATGTGGATCAAGCGAGCCAGCATCAGCAACAGCCTGAACGAGGCTATCTGGGGCAACGATGCGAGCGGTCCTGCTGGGTTCGCTACGGCAGCGACCGGCGGCGGCGGCGGCGGCTCGTCCGTTGATGAGATCGTGGCGTGGTTCACGGGTGGCGAGT
>Ga0307375_10003154_pt1 | contig 16389 bp, 25 predicted proteins | sample TR1MG_FD_202531 | JGI IMG/M metagenome (GOLD analysis project Ga0307375, IMG submission 202531) | Soil microbial communities from Risofladan, Vaasa, Finland - TR-1 | ecosystem: Environmental > Terrestrial > Soil > Coastal area > Acid sulfate soil | place: Finland: Risofladan, Vaasa | collected... | reverse complement strand
GCAACTTCCAGTCCAACTGGTTCGACATCATCCTGTACCACAGGATAGTGCGGGACATAATGAAGCGGACCGGCAGTTACGCTTTCCGCAGAAGGCTGATCCGTGCCAGATTCGACTACCTCGTTCTCTTCGACTGCTTCATCAGCGTCTTCAAGCTCTTCGACGTCGTCGAAATCCTCAACTTCAGATACTTCCTCGACCTCACTCGCCTCCTCGACAGCATCCAGGACTTCGATTGCTTCTGTCTCTGCCGGCTCTTCAAGTTCTTCGGCGACCTCAGAATCCTCCGCGTCTCCGATCTCCTCCAGATCCTCGACCTCGTCGAGCTCCTCCACATCAGTATCGTCGATTATCTCTTCAACGGCGACAGGGCGGGCGTGCACTGCATCACTGTTCGCGGGAACGTTCTGGGCGGGCGAACCGCTATCGTCGTCGTCCAATTCCTGGAGCGCTTCGACCTCTTCGACTTCGTCGGCATCACCAAGTTCCTCTACTTCATCTACCTCACCGAGCTCCTCGACTTCATCTGCATCGCTGACTGAGACTTCCGACGAGAATGGCAAGGTGGGGACCACGGTGCGCGCGAGCGAGGGTGGATTGGGACGCACTGATTCTGGTTGGACCGGTTTCAGATTCTCAAATGCGCGTTGAATGAGTGCTTCGAGTCGTGCGACGTCGACAGGTGCGGATCGCTGTTCGAGCTGTTTGTTACCCAGAATAGTGAGGATTTCATCCCAGCTCTGGTTAATGAGTCGGTCAATCTCCCCGACCCGTTTTCCGAATGACCGTCCGATTCCCCTCTTGATCTCCTGCGTGACCTCGCCCCTGCGCTGTTCAAGTTCGACCTGCCATCGCTTCCAGTCCAGTTCATCCTTACTCTCGAGGTACTCGTGAAGAAGTTGAATCTGAAACCGCTTTATACGATCACTGAGCACGAGAACGCTATCCTGGCGAACATTCAGAAGAAGGAATACCAGAAGAAAGGTTGTCAGGAATGTCGCGGCGAGCAGGATCCACTGCATCAGTGGGACCATCCTGAAGTCCCCTTCCGGCGCGAGCATCAACACGTATCCGGATGCTTTCAGAGCCCGACTGAATAAGAAGTAGTTTCCTCCGTTGGAGTTCTGGAGGAGCGGAGTCTCCGCAAGGTCCGCCGGCGACCATATCTTTTCCACCGTAGCGGCAAGAGTGTCCCCGAACTTCTCTGGAAGATTGATGATGATTCCATCGTGAGGGATGAGCTTCAGCGTGGATCCGGTAAATATCGCTCCTCCGGACACGAGACGCGTCCCGAGCCCCTGAACCGAGACATAGAACAATGCGGTTCCCTGAACAACGTTGTAATTGTCCGTCACGAGAAAGCGATATATGAACGTGTTGCTCGACGGTTCCTGGAGGATGTCTGAGGGTTTTGTCTGCGGGAGCGCGAGCGTCGATAATGCTACCGGGTCCGCAATGGTTGCAGGCGGCTTATAAACGACCTGGTCTGCCGTACTTTGAAGAATGTCCGCCGGCAGAGTACTGTAGTGTAAGCGCTGCCCCTGGTTGCCGATGAAGCGAACGAACATGAACCCCGCAAGTTCGGATTTGAGGGCGCCGAAAAGCGACTCGCGATTCTGTATATCCTGCTGGCTTTGATTTGCCTGAAATACCGTCTTGATCGACGGTTGCTGAAGTATTTTCTCGAATCGAATTGTATTCTTCTGCTGATAATCTTCTACTATCGCAGCAGCGGAATCAAGGCGCGCATAGGTGTCCTGTCGGACGCGTGGGTTGTAGAACGTTGCCTCTATGTAATGAAAAAGCCCGGAAAACGCCAGTACAGTAAAACCGCTGAACACTCCTACGGCAATGAGAAGACTAAGGGCTACTTTTTGAGATGACTTCATATCCGAGAACTCGCCTCCGCCCCATTCACATTTCGATTATACCATCTTTACAAGTATCGGTCACGAAGTGCAGAGCTTGAGGTATTCACAGGGGTACAGGTGCAGTTTTTGCCCGGAGGGTCTGAAACGTTCCAGGAGTTCAGTGTGCCCCCGCAGAACGGGACTGTGGAGGGCACACGTGAGGGAAGAACTTACTCGGAGGCCGAGGCCAGTTCTTTTTCGTTGTTTGCTGTTGCAGCCGCTTCGGTCTTGCGTGCCGGCCGCTCACGCTTGTGCTCTACTCGCTCGACCAGTTCAAAAATGACTGTCTCTGCTGCGTCGCCAAAGCGTTGCCCGAGCTTCAAAATCCGCGTATATCCGCCGGGTCGCCCCTTATAACGAGGACCGATTTCGGTGAACAGTTTCGCGAGAATCTCTTTATCCTGGACGAGCTTTGCCGCTGTTCTCCGATTATGTACGCTGTCCTCTTTCGCCCTCGTTATGAGCTTTTCTGCGGTGCGTCGCACTGCAAGGGCTTTAGCCTTCGTCGTCGTAATGCGCTCATACCGAAACAGGGATGTCACCATGTTCCGGTGAAGCGACTTCCGATGACTCGGCGTTCTGCTGAGCCGGTTGAATCCGATCTTATGCTTCATCGTCAGTATCCTCTTCCTCGTCCGCCACAACCACTTCGCCGTCCTGCTCGGTCTTCTTCGGTGGCCACTTAATGTTATTCTTGAGCATGCTGTAATCGGTCATACCGAGGCTCAAATTCCATTCCTTCAATTTCTCTTTTATTTCCTGCAGAGACTTCTTTCCGAAGTTGCGAGTTTTCGCAATATCATCCTCAGTTCGACTGGTAAGGTCACCGATGCTGCGGATGTTCGCATTCTTCAGGCAGTTGCTCGAACGAACTGATAGCTCGAGCTCTTCCACCGGCGTGTCAAGGAGCTTACGAATTCGTTCCTCTTCTTCGTCGATGTCATCGTCCCCGGAAACCTCGTCTTCATCAAAGTTGATGAAGATCGTAAAGTGGTCCTTCGCAATCTTGGCAGCCTCGGCAAGCGCGTCCTCAGGGGCAACCGAACCATCAGTCCATAGTTCGAAGATCAGCTTGTCATAGTCCGTGCGTTGTCCAACTCGCGTATCCTCAACGGAATACATAACCCGACGTATGGGAGAGAACGCAGCATCCACGGGGATGGTGCCAATGACTTCCACATACTTCTCGTTCATCTCTGCTGGAATATAGCCCCGGCCAAGATCTATCTGCACTTCCATTTCGATATTGGCCTGTTCCATGAGCGTGAGCAGATGCAAATCCTTGTTTATGACCTGCACCCCGTCATCCACTTCAAGTGCTCCAGCGGATACCGCGCCCTTTCCCTTCAGTTCAACGAGAAGCGTCTTCTGCTCAAGGTCATTCGACAACTTCAATTTCACCTGTTTCAGGTTATTGATAATGTCGGGCGTATCCTCAACAACATGCGCAATCGACTCGAACTCGCTCGACAAGACATGTGGAGTACCATCCTGATCGTAGGTGGTGATCCGCACCGCCGTAATGGCGTAGCCCTGAATTGAAGAAAGCAATATTCTTCGAAGCGTATTGCCGATTGTCGTTCCAAATCCGCGTTCAAACGGATAGGCAACAAACTTGCCGTAGTCGCGAGAAACTTCGCTGTGTTCGAATATAATGCCCTTCGGCTTTTTGAATCCCTTTAGAAGGTTCTTTCGTGCCATTGATACTCCCTCGTCGGACCGTTTTTCAAGATCCCCGGCGACGGACAGCCCAGAACGCTCCGTCACCATAGACGGAATGCCGTCAGCTCTCCATTCTTACGATGAAAAACACCCGGTGTTCCGCGCTCGTCCGGTGTTTCCTTCTGATACGCCGAACGAAAGATGTTATACACGCCGGCTTTTTCGTGGCCTACATCCGTTATGGGGTATCGGCGTGACGTCCTTTATGCTCCTGACGCGAAGGCCAAGGGCGCCAAGCGACCGGATTGCCGACTCACGACCAACGCCAGGACCCTTCACCAGAACATGAACTTCACGAAGTCCGTAATCCATCGCCTTCTGGACGGCGGTCTCAGCCGTCGTCTGCGCTGCAAACGGAGTCGATTTCTTTGCGCCGCGGAATCCGAGTCCGCCGGCACTCGCCCACGAAAGCGCATTCCCGTTCAAATCGGTAATGGTCACTATAGTGTTGTTGAAGGTGGCCTGAATGAAGACCTTTCCCTCAAATACCGACTTCTTTTCTTTCTTCTTCTTTGTTTTGGCCAAAGGGATTTACCTCCGTCTCCGACTCATGTTTGGGCAGTTGGCAGCTATCACTTCGCTGCCTTCTTCTTCCCGGCCACGGTCTTCTTCTTGCCCTTACGGGTTCGCGCATTTGTGCGCGTACGCTGACCGCGGGTCGGAAGCCCTTTCCTGTGGCGAAGGCCACGATAGGCTCCGATATCCATGAGCCGCTTGATATTCAGCGAGACTTCTGTTCTCAGCCGACCTTCTACCTTGTATTCGTTTTCAATAACGTTGCGCAGCTCATTGACTTCCTCAGCAGAAAGATCATTCATGCGCTTCTCTGTATCAACACCTGTTTTTGCGCAAATCTCGAGTGCGGACGAACGTCCAATACCGAAGATGTATGTGAGCGCAATGTCGACGTGCTTGTTGGGCAGGTCGATACCTGCAATACGGGCCATGGACCTCCCTCCTATCTCTGCCGTTGCTTGTGCTTGGGATTGTCGCAGATAATCCGTACGACTCCCCGCCGTTTGATTACCTTACATTTATCGCAAATCGGTCCCACGCTGACTCGAACTTTCATGACAAACCTCTTTTTCTAGTTACTGAAGGTGTCGATGCGCCTACAGATTCCGCGGTCGAATCTTACCTTTCTTCGTCAATCCCTCGTGATGATGCATCCTGAGGTGCCCTTCAATCTGCGACATCAGATCAAGATCAACACCGACTATGATCAGCAGCGATGTTCCACCCATGAGTCGCGCCATCTGCTGCGGCATGTTGAACCACTCCTGCACCAGTGTCGGGATAACCGCGATCAATGACAGGAATATAGCCCCGGGAAAGATGATCCGATTGAGAATTCTCGTGAAATACTCTTCCATTTTTTCGGATCTGATACCGGGTATCGAACCACCATTCTCGCGGATATTCTTCGAAATCTCAACAGGATTAAGTGTTACCTGTGTATAGAAGTACGCAAAGAAGATAATCAGCAGTGTATACACGATCAAGTACGGCAAACCGAGCGGATTGAGCCATTGAGCGAAATCCGATAGCCACCGGATGCGGCCGCCCATGCTCTGCGCGATCTGGAGCGGAAAGACCAGAACCGACGAAGCAAAGATGACCGGGATAACGCCGGAGGGATTGATCTTAAACGGAACATAAGTGTTCTGCGCTCCGTACATCTTTCTTCCAACAACCCGCTTTGCGTAGTGAACCGGAATCTTCCGCATACCGCGCTGCTCGTAGATAACAAGCGCCACTACCCCGACGAACATTGCCATTACTACAATAACAAGCACCGGGTTCAGCGTCTGCTGACGAATGCCGGTAATGACCTGCCAGAGAGCATGCGGAAAACGTGCGACGATTCCCGCGAAGATCAGGAGCGAAATGCCGTTTCCGACACCGCGCTGGTTGATCTGTTCGCCCATCCACATCAGGAATATGGTTCCAGAAGTTACAGTCAGCATCGATATCATCGCGTACGCGAGATGGGGAAGAGTGATTGCATCGGGGATGCTATCCGCGTATACGGTTACCGCGAACGACTGAACGAGACAGACAACCACCGTGCCCCACCGGGTATACCGCTGTATTCGCTTCTTCCCGCCCTCTTCTTCGGAGATCTTCTTCATCTTCGGGAAGACAAGCAGAAGAAGCTGCATGATGATTGACATCGAAATGTAGGGCATGATGCCGAGCATGAACACCGAGAACTGACTGAAAGCTCCACCGGAAAAGAAGTCGAGATAATCGGTAATGGACATTGCACCACTATTCTGCTGCGCAAGGAAGTACACCTTGAGCGCATTTACGTTGATACCAGGAATTGGTATGGCCGCACCCAGCCGAAAGACCAGCAGGATGCCAAACGTGTAAAGGATCCTGTCGCGAAGATCCTTGATGCGAAACATGTCGATAAGTGGTGTTCTGGCCATGTGATTATTCCTGTCCTTCCTCGCCCGAGATACTCTCAACGCTGCCACCCGCCTGCTCGATTTTCACACGAGCAGCCGCGGATACGCGAAGACCGGCAATCGTCAATTTCTTCGATATATCACCGTCGCCGAGTATCTTTGCACCTTCAACCGATTTCTTGATGAGGTGTTTCGCTTTCAGCGTCTCAAGGGTCACTGAATCACCGTTTTCAAAACCGTGCTCCAGCTCCGAGACATTCACAACGACCACAGTCTCTTTGAATGGGTAATTCGAAAAGCCGCGCCGTGCGATTCGCCGGAACAACGGCATCTGACCGCCTTCAAAACCGGGTCGCACTCCGCCGCCCGATCGCGAGTTCTGTCCCTTGTTACCGCGTCCAGCCGTGCCGCCACGGCCACTTCCCTGGCCGCGACCTACCTTCTTTGCCTTGCGTGTTGCGCCTCTCGGCACATGCAATTCTTGCATAGCCTTACAACTCCTCGACCTGCACCAGATGGGCAATAGAGGTCACCATGCCGCGAATAACCGGCGTGTCCTTCTGTTCCACAACCTGATGCATTTTTCGTAGCCCGAGACAACGCACCGTTTTCCGGTGCTTGGGAATACTGCCGATAGGACTACGCACCAGCGTAATTCGTAGCGCCTGTGCCATAATCAACCCCAAAATTCCTTGAGTGTTTTTCCGCGATTCTTCGCCACGGTCCGGGCATCCATCAAGCTTCCAAGCCCGGTGAATACCGCCTTTACGATATTTATCGCATTCTGGCTGCCCAATGACTTGCTCAGAATGTCGTTTATGCCGCCGACTTCCATGATGGCTCGCACCGGTCCACCTGCGATGATTCCGGTACCTGGTGCAGCGGGTTTCAACAACACCTTTGCGCTCTTGAACTCGCCCTGCACTTCGTGGGGCAGCGTTGTCCGCTTTACCGGAACTCGGACCATGCTCTTCTTCGCCTTGTCGACACCCTTACGAATCGCCTCGGCTACATCGTTCGCCTTTCCGTATCCGTACCCGACCGAACCTTTCTTGTCACCGACGACCACGAGTGCAGAAAAGGAGAACCTTCGCCCGCCCTTCACGACCTTCGCCACACGGTTCAACCGGATGAGGCGTTCGGCTATGTCTTTATCGCGTGAATCGCGTGAATCGCGTGAATCGCTCACATGCTCCCCCTATAACTGGACGCCGGCTTTCCGGACACCATCCGCAACTGCCTTTATCACACCGTGATAGAGATTGCCGTTGCGATCAAATACCGCCTGCTTCAGATTGAGAGCAAGCATTTTCGCACCAAGTGCCTCTCCAATCTTTCCTGCGTCGGCTACCGTACTCTTCAGGGCCTTCAGCTCGCCGAACGCGTTGTTTGCAGACGCAAGGGTCCTGCCGGCAGCGTCGTCCACTACCTGTATGTACACATACCGATTGCTCTTGTACACGCTCAGCCGCGGGCGTTCGGCGGTACCGGTGATTCTGCCTCGAATTCTGGTGCGCCTGCGCAGCAGACGTCGTTTCTTTTCATCAAGTTTCTTCATGGCGCTACCTATTTCACACCCGTTTTCCCGACCTTCCGCCGGACGTTCTCATTCTCATACCGAACACCCTTGCCCTTGTATGGCTCAGGCGGACGCAGCGACCGCAACTCCGATGCAATCTGACCAACGCGTGCCTTATCAATTCCGCGCACATTGATCTTGTTTGTACCTTCGGTGTCGATCGTGAGATCTTCGGGAATCGGATACTCTATCGGGTTTGAGTACCCGAGACTCAGCACGAGGACCTTGCCTTTCACTTCTGCACGGTAACCAACACCGTTGATCACCAGTGTGCGGGTGAATCCTGCGCTGACTCCAATAACCATGTTATTGAGCAGATTTCGATACAGACCGTGGAAAGACTTTGCACGCTTCGAGTCATTCTTGCGAGTCACGTGCCCGGTCGAGCCATCGATTTTAATCACAACCTGCGACTGGTAATCCTGCGTAAGTTTTCCCTTCGGCCCTTCGACAGTAAACTGCCGTTCGCCGACGGTAACATTTACGCCGGCGGGAATCGCCACCGGTAGTTTTCCGATCCTAGACATATCAATACCCTCTTTTACCAGACTGAGCAGATAAGCTCACCGCCGACCTTCTTCTCGAGGGCCTTTCGTCCCGTGGTTACACCGGTGGAAGTCGACACGATAACCGTACCGTACCCGTTGTAAACACGTGGCATCTTCTTGTAGCCGGAGTATATCCGGCGGCCCGGCGTCGAGATCTTTTTCACGCCGTGGATGATAGGATTCATTTTCTCATCATACTTCAGAAAGATCCGAATGTAAGAGAAGCTATCCTGAGTCACCTTCTTGAAGTTCTTAACATATCCCTCGTTCTTCAAGATCTTGACGATTTCGAGCTTCAGCTTCGAGGTCGGGATATCAACTTTATCGAACTTCGCATCGCTCGCGTTGCGGATCTTTGTCAGCATATCAGCTACGGGGTCAGAAACGCTCATATACCTCTCCCTACCAGCTAGATTTCGTCACTCCAGGAATCAGACCATCGCTCGCATACTTGCGAAAGCAAATTCTGCACATCTGGAATTTCCGCAGATAACCACGAGGACGTCCGCAGACTCTGCAGCGTCGCACCTGTCGCGTTGCGAACTTGGGTTTACGCAAAGCCTTCTGGATCATTGCTTTTCTTGCCATTCAACCTCTCCCAATCTCTATACCGTTTCCAAAGTACCGGTCGCGACTACCGTCGAAACGGCATCCCGAACTTTTCAAGGAGCCGTTTGGCCTCTTCATCGGTCGGAGCCGTCGTGACTACCGCAATATTCAGTCCATTGATACGTTCGATCTTGTCATAGTCAATTTCCGGGAAGATGATCTGTTCAACCACTCCCATGGAAAAGTTGCCGTGCCCATCAAACGCATTCGGGTTCACACCCCGGAAGTCCTTAACGCGCGGTAAAGCAATGCTGATGAGCCGGTCAAGAAAGTCGTACATGAAGGCCCCTCGAAGAGTAACCTTTGCACCAATCTCCTGACCTTCCCGGACTTTGAAGTTCGCTATCGATTTCCGCGCCTTCGTCTTCACTGCCTTCTGCCCGGTAATCCGCGTTAACTCGGCCACCGCTGCGTCCAGCAACTTCTTGTTCTGGGTAGCCTCGCCGACTCCCATGCTTACAATGACTTTCTCGACCTTGGGGATCTGCATCGGAGTCTTGTAATGGAACTCGTCCAACATTTCCTGCCGAATCTTGGAATCGTAGAGTGCCCGCAATCGTGGCCGATAGCTAACTGTCGTGGCTGCCATTACAGTACTTCCCCCGTCTTCTTCGCAAACCGGACCCGTTCGCCGTTTTCAACTCGATAGCCAACACGCGACGGCTCGCCGTTCTTTGCAACAATCATCACATTCGAAATATGAATCGCAGCCTCGATCTCGATAATGCCGCCCTGATCAGTCTGGCTCCGCTTCTTCTTCGCCTTCTTGACCATATTCACGCCCTCAATGAGAACGCGGCCTTTTACACGATCGATTCGCAACACCCTTCCGGTCTTGCCCTTTTCTTTGCCTGCGATCACTTTCACCTGATCATTCTTCTTCAGCTTATAGTCTGTCTTTTCCTGCTTCATTCCGACCTCCCTGGATCCCGGCACAATGACCGGCGGCTACAGAACTTCCGGAGCCAGTGAGACGATCTTCATGAATGCGCCTTCACGAAGTTCCCGAGCGACAGGGCCAAAAATGCGCTTGCCCTTCGGATTATTCTGGGCGTCGATGATGACACACGCATTGTCGTCAAAGCGAATATACGTGCCGTCTATGCGCCGATATTCCTTGCGAATCCTCACCACCACCGCCTTCTCTACGTTTCCCTTCTTCACCGGTGCATTCGGAAGGGCATCCTTAACAGCTACTACGATAACATCACCTATCGACGCGTACTTTCGTTTACTGCCGCCGAGCACCTTGATACACTGAACAATTTTGGCGCCGCTGTTGTCGGCAACGTTCAGGAAGGTCTGCATCTGGATCATGGCACCACCTCTTTGTTCGGCTTACTTCGCCCGTTCAACGATTTCGTCAAGGCGCCAGTGCTTATCCTTGCTCATCGGACGTGCTTCAATTACCCGCACTGTGTCGCCTTCGTGCGCCTCGTTCTTCTCGTCGTGGGCCTTCAGCTTCTTCGTTGCACTGACATACTTCTTGTAGAGCGGATGAAGTTTTCGTTCGCTGATCGCAACGACAATGGTCTTCTCCATCTTGTCGCTCACGACTCGACCGGTAAAGGTCTTCCTTGTCTTGATTGCCTTTTCGGAACTCGATGTATCCACCGCTTACTCCTGCGCCTTGTCAGCCTGCGCCGCTGCGGCGCTCTTTGCGGAACCCGAACCGGCAGCTGCCGAATGACCGAGAACCTCCGCATGGTTATAAATCATAGTGTTCAATCGGGTGATCTTTCGTCTCAGTTCGCGCTTCTCAAGCGGGTTATCCACGTGGCCAACAACGATGTTGAACCGAAGATCCCGATACTTCACGCGAAGTTCTTCACGCTTTGTCAGAAGCTCGTCGAATGTCAGGTCTTTGAACGAATCCTTCATGTCCTACTCCTGGTCCCTTCGGCCGACGATCTTCGTCCTGACCGGAAGCTTGCTCGATGCAAGCGTAAGCGCACTTTCTGCGAGCTCACGGTCGACGCCTCCGATCTCGAACATCACGGTGCCCGCCTTAACCGCTGCAACCCAGTATTCCGGACTTCCCTTTCCTTTTCCCATGCGGGTTTCAGCCGGCTTTTTGGTATACGGCATATCCGGGAAAATGCGGATCCAGACTTTTCCGCCACGCTTTATGTGGCGCGTCATCGCGATACGAGCAGCCTCAATCTGACGGTTCGTAACCCACAACGACTCCGTGGACAACAGGCCGAACTCGCCAAACGCCACCGTATTGCAGCGACTTGCCTTTCCGAGCACACTGCGCTTCACGCGTCGCTGGCGCTTCCGGAACTTAGTTCTCTTCGGACTGAGCATTGCTTAACTCCTTCCCGCCGGCGCCCGATCGCGCCGCTTCTTTACCAGAAGGCCAGCATCTTCCTTCTTTTCGTGACCAAGAATTTCCCCATGAAAAACCCAGACCTTTACACCGATCGATCCAAAGGTGGTAAACGCTTCAGCAAAACCGTAATCGATGTTCGCACGAAGCGTATGGAGCGGTACCCGGCCCTGCATGAGAGATTCCGTCCGTGACATTTCAGCACCACCGAGGCGCCCGGCAATCTTGATCTTGATTCCCTGGACCCCCGCCTTCATCGCACTGCTGACTGCCATTTTCAGCGTCCGACGAAATGATGCACGGGACTTCAATTGGCGCGCAACATTCAAGGCAATCAACTGACCGTTCGTCTCCGGTCGTTTAATTTCCTTGATCTTGATCTGGATCTTCTTTCCTGCTTCTTTCTGCAGTGAAATCCCGATCTTTTCGATGTTTGCGCCCTTCGTACCAATGATTACACCAGGCCGGGAAGTATGAATGACCAGACTGATCCGTTGCGGATGCCGAATAATCTCGAGATCAGCAATGTCGGCACTGCGGGTCTCAGGCAGGCGCTCGATCAGCTTTCGCAGCTTCAGATCCTCGTGGAGCGTGTTCGCATATTCCCGCGGATCCACATACCACTTCGATTTCCAGCTCTTGTTGATACCGATACGAAACCCGTACGGGTTTACTTTCTGTCCCACGTTATTCCCCCGCCTTCACTTTCGCGATCTCGTCAACAACAACCGTGATGTGGCTCATCCTCTTCTGAAGCATGTCCGCTCTTCCACGGCCGCGAAGCCACATCCGCTTCAGCCTCGGCCCTTCGTCAACGCGGAGTTCCTTCACGTACAGCATGTCCTCGTCCAGGTTCTTGTTCTGAACAAGCGCGTTTGCGCCTGCTGACTGGATAGCTTTCCTGAGCAGCTTTGCACCTTTGTGCGGCAGGCTCTCAAGTATCGCTATGGCGTCTGAGTAAGGCTTGTTTCGAACGTTGTCGGCAACTCTCCGCACCTTTGTCGGAGAAACCAACAGGTACTTTGCAATTGCCCGGTAGCCGCTTTTGTCTGCCATTCAATCACCTACTTCCTTGAGGCTTTCTTGTCGGAGCCTGCGTGACCGCGGAAAATGCGCGTAGGAGAGAACTCACCCAGCTTGTGCCCAACAAGGTTTTCCGTTACGTAGACCGGAACCCATGTCTTTCCGTTGTACACGGAGATTGTGAGTCCGACCATTTCCGGAATAACGGTAGAGGTTCGGGAGTATGTCTTAATCATCTTCCGGTCCCCTGACCTGCTCATATTAACGACCTTGGTATACAGGCTCTTCTCAATGAACGGGCCCTTTTTAATGGATCTGGACACTGCTCACTCCTATTTTCTTCGTTTCACGATGAACCGACCGGAAACCTTCCGCTTGGTTCGGGTCTTGTAACCCTTGGTCGGCTGTCCCCACGGAGTGACCGGATGACGTCCGGCCGCGGTCTTCCCCTCTCCACCACCATGCGGGTGATCGACAGGGTTCATAGCAACTCCGCGGACTTTCGGCCGCCTGCCCAGCCATCGGGCCCTTCCCGCCTTGCCGAGCGATTCGTTCATGTGGTCTTCGTTACCAACTGCGCCAATCGTCGCGTAGCACCGCTTGAAAACCATTCGCATCTCACCTGAGGGAAGGCGCAATGTTACGTAATCACCCTCTTTGGCAGCAACTGTCGCGCTTGCACCGGCCGATCGGGCCAGCTGACCGCCGCGCCCCAACTGGAGCTCAACGTTATGCACAGCCACGCCGAGTGGAACCTCTTCCAGCGGAAGAGCGTTTCCGGTAACCGGCTCAACGCCCGGACCGCTTTTTACCGAGGCACCACGCTTCAACTCTTTCGGTGCGATGATGTACCGCTTCTCGCCGTCAGAATAGACAACAAGAGCAATATTCGACGTCCGATTGGGATCATACTCGATTGTTGCCACCGTACCTGGTACACCGTGCTTATCGCGTTTAAAATCAATCTCCCGATAGCGCCTCTTGTGCCCGCCGCCACGGCGCCGAACACTGATGCGTCCGTTGTCGTCCCGGCCGGCGCGCTGCGCCTTGCCGCTTGTCAGCGACTTTTCCGCCTTTACATCATCGAGATCCGTTCGCACAAGCGTAGTTTTGAAACGCAGTCCCGGCGTGATCGGATTATAGTTCTTCAGAGCCACGGCTTTCCCCCTATCGTCCTTTACGCGCCTTCAAAGATCTGGATCTTTTCACCCGATGCAAGGGTCACCAGAGCCTTCTTCCACGCTGAAGTGTAACCGCGTTGATAGCGGACACGCTTGGGCTTTCCCTTAACGTTCATCACGTTGCAGGATACCGGGTGCACGGAAAACAACTGACGCACCGCGGACATAATTTCGATCTTGCTCGCGCTCGGGTGAACCCGAAACGCATAGGTTCCGGATTCTCTTTGACCGTTGCTCTTTTCAGTCAGCAACGGATGAATTATCACCTTATCAGCTTCCATGAATTGCTACCCCTATTCGCTCGCGACGGCCGAACTATAGACCTCACCAAGCCGTTTCGCCGCCGTTTCAAGGACGAGTACGTTCTCACCATAGTACAGGTCATGCGCCCGAAGCCGATCGAAGGAAAGGAACGACACTCCGGCGATATTCCCGCCGGCACGCTTCAGAAGTGGATCGTTGTCCTTCAGGATCACTACCGTTTTGCCGCGGCCAACGAGATTCTTCAGAATCGCAACAAACTCTTTCGTCTTGCCGCTCTCGATCGTGAAATCCTCAACGACCTTCAGACTGTCATTTTGAGCCTTCATACTCAACAGCGACCGGAACGCCAGCCGCTTCACCTTCTTGGGGAGCTTATAGCTGTAGTCACGTGGCCGGGGGCCGAACGCGACACCGCCACCCACCCAGATTGGTGACTGCTTGGATCCCGAACGTGCTCGACCGGTACCCTTCTGCTTCCATGGCTTCTTATGGGTACCAAGAACTTCGCTTCTTGTCTTCGTTGACGCTGTCCCAACACGGCTGTTCGCAAGCTCGTTTCGGATAGCGTGATAGATGGCGCCTTCGCTCACCCGTATCCCGAAGACCGAGTCTTCAAGAGCTATGGTGCGGAGTTCTTTGCCTTCTACAGAAAGGACCGTTTTGTCCATGTCAACCTCTTCCTGACTTCCTGAGCAATAGTCTGCGCAGCGTGGCGCGAACTACTACTTCTTCTTCGCGTCGCGGATAACGACAATCGAATCACGCGATCCCGGAACTGAACCGTTCACGAGAATTAGTTCGTTTTCCGCGTCGATTCGTACAATCCGGAGATTCTGCGTCGTAATGCGATCCCCACCCATCCGTCCGGCCATCTTTCGGCCCTTCAGAGTCTTTCCAGGATAGGTATTCTGACCGGTGGAACCGGCTGTGCGGTGAAACTTGGAGCCGTGTGTCTTGCGACCACCACCAAAACCGTACCGCTTCACAACGCCCTGATAGCCTTTTCCCTTCGAAGTGCCAACGACATCCACGTACGCAAAGTCGGCAAACACGTCAACTCCAAGGGAATCGCCGATGCTGCACTCCAGATCAAAGTCACGCATCTCGACAAGCTTCTTCCGCGGAGTGACTCCCTCTTTGAACTGGCCAAGGTGCGGCTTCGTCGCGCGGGAGGCCTTCATCTCGTCGGCTCCAAGGATTACGGCACTGTAACCATCGTTTTCCGCGGTACGAATACCGACAACAACGTTTGCGGTCGCCTTGATGACGGTCACCGAAGTGAGCGCACCATCATCACTGAACACCTGGGTCATGCCGACCTTTTTTCCAATCAGTCCTACCATCGTTTTCCTGCCGTACTACTGCTTGATTTCGACATCGACACCAGCGGGGAGCTCGAGTTTCATAAGAGCATCCATCACTGCCGACGTGGGCTCAATGATATCGATGAGCCGCTTGTGCGTACGCATCTCAAACTGTTCCCGCGCTTTCTTGTTCACATGTGGTGACCGAAGTACCGTGTACTTGTTTATCCGCGTTGGAAGCGGAATCGGTCCGGATACTTTCGCGCCGGACTTCTGCACGGTCTGCACAATCGCTTTCGCACTCTGATCGATGAGCTCAACATCAAAGCCGCGCAGCCTTACGCGTATCCTTTCCTTAACCATTGCTCCTCCAATCGACACCCGGAGAGCCGCTGTGGCACGTATAGGCCATGCAGCTCGGCGGGTTGGCGCGCGTTCCCGAGCACCGCTCGCGGACAGAAATGCCCGTCAGGCGGCACCGGTTACGGCAGCACTCTTACTCGGCGATTTCGATTACCTGACCGCTCGCGACCGTTCGGCCACCTTCGCGGATTGCAAAGCGAAGTCCCTTGTCCATCGCAATGGGGTGGATCAGCTCGACTTCGATCTCGGTATTATCCCCGGGCATGATCATCTCTTTTCCACCCGGCAGAGTAACGGTACCGGTGATGTCAGTTGTCCGGAAGTAGAACTGCGGCCGGTAGCCGGAGAAGAACGGTGAATGGCGTCCACCCTCTTCCTTGCTCAGACAGTAGATCGTGCCCTTAAACTTCTTGTGCGGATGGATCGAACCCGGTTTCGCGAGAACCTGGCCACGCTCAACCTCTTTCTTGTCGATTCCGCGAAGCAGACAACCAACATTGTCCCCCGCCTCACCCTGATCGAGAAGCTTATTGAACATTTCAACACCGGTAACTACCGTGTCCTTCGTGTCCTTAATACCAACGATTTCAACTTTGTCGTTTACCTTGATGACACCAGTCTGAACGCGCCCGGTAACTACCGTGCCACGTCCCTGAATCGAGAACACGTCCTCGATCGGCATCAGGAAGTCCTTATCTATGGCGCGCTCGGGAAGCGGGAAGTAGCTGTCCATTGCGTCCAGCAGCTCACCGATGCACTTGGTCTTCGCCGCGTCGTCGGGATTCTCCATCGCCTCAAATGCGCTTCCGCGAATAACCGGAGTCTCGTCACCAGGAAACTGATTGGCCTTCAAAAGATCACGAACCTCTTCTTCGACCAGGTCGATAAGCTCGGGATCGTCGACCTGATCAGTCTTGTTCAGGAACACGATTATTGAGGGAACGCCGACCTGACGAGCGAGAAGTACATGCTCTTTGGTCTGCGCCATTGCACCGTCGGTTGCCGATACAACGAGGACTGCGCCGTCCATCTGAGCCGCGCCGGTAATCATGTTCTTGATATAGTCAGCATGTCCCGGACAGTCGACGTGGGCGTAATGTCGCTTCGAGGTCTGATATTCGACATGCCGCGTGTTGATGG
>Ga0307375_10003152_pt1 | contig 16395 bp, 17 predicted proteins | sample TR1MG_FD_202531 | JGI IMG/M metagenome (GOLD analysis project Ga0307375, IMG submission 202531) | Soil microbial communities from Risofladan, Vaasa, Finland - TR-1 | ecosystem: Environmental > Terrestrial > Soil > Coastal area > Acid sulfate soil | place: Finland: Risofladan, Vaasa | collected... | reverse complement strand
CCAAACTCGCATTATCGTGAACCTCACCCCACGAAGCACCATCAAGATTGAGGGCGTAGGGGTTACGAGCAGATTCAAACGCATTGACACCCGTGATGTCCTTGTTTGCCGTCAACCCTTGAGGGAGTAATACGGGTGAGGTTTGGGCGGTTGCAAGGGTTGGAATATAGGATGCTGCGTAGGAACCCGCTTCAATCTGCGCTCCGTAAATAAATACGGATTCTTCAGAACCCACATAAGCGCCGCCATCTCCTAAATTGAAGCCAACAATTCCGCTACCAGTTGCGTTTGCTGCTTCCGTTGCGCTTATTCGGTACCATCCATTCCCATAATCTTGAATAGTACCCGTTCCGCTTGTTACTGTTCCGTTGATTAAATTGAATACAATTTTAGTAGAGGAAAAACCCGCAGAAGTAAAGTTTATAGCAAAATCACCTTTATCATCGTTTTTCACGAAAATAGATGCGGTGTAACTTGTCCCACTTGTTACCGAAATAGTTTGGGTTACTCGGTGCTGATTGTTGTTTGCGTTGTCGGTTATTTTATCCGCATTCGTATACCCATCGGGAGAAACCTCATCGTTTGCCGTTATGGTTACGTTCGTTTTAGTCCACGCGGCATTATCAAACGACTCCGAATACTGCACCAAGTTAGTTCCCTTATTCCACGACACCAGCGCCGTCTGCGCGACGGGTGCGCCTATGCCAGCCGTCCACGTTGCGCCGTTGATGGTGCCGTCGTTGCCGTTGCCCGAGCCGTCGTAGGCCGATGCGCCAGCGCCCTCCATCATGGGGAGCCATAGTTTCAACGCGGACGAGGCTACGCCGTCGGGGACGATCTTCTCGGGGTTGAGGTATAGGTCGGCTACTTGGGCGGGGGTGAGGGCGGTGTTGAAGATTTTAAAGCCAGCGATTTGGCCGTTGAAATAAGACGCATTTTTACTATATCTTGCGCCTATTGTTGCGTTGGTTACGTTTGCGAAATTTAGTGTTTCTCCAATATCCACCGCATCACCAAACGGCACTCCGTTTGCATAACATTTCGCCGTGCTACCTTCTACGATAACGGCAATACCATACCATTTGCTGCTTTCAAATGAACCAAAATATCTCCAACCTATTGACGAGGTATAAATTCCAAATGACCCGCTTACATCTCCTTGGCCTATTGAAACCCTCGCACCTTCATTATCAAAAACGAATTTTGAAATTGCCGCGGCATCTTGCTTGTAGTTAAAAACAAAAGTAGCATTGTTGCCGCTCATTGAAAATGAACCTATATCTACGTTATCATTCACCCCATCAAAATCCAGCGCCTTGCCGCTGAAGATATTGGCGCGGTTGTACCCTTTGGGGGATAGGTCTTGCGCTCTTGGGTTAAGCGGCTTGTTCGTTGTTGTTGTCGTTGTTGCCATTAGTATGCCGTTGCGTTATAGGTTCCCGTTGAATCGGGTACATCGGTTCCCGTGATGTCGTCAAGAGCGTACCACGCCACCAAGCCCGTCGATTCGCCAGCGGTCAAAAGGTCGTAACGCTTCCACATGATCGAGTTAATCTCGTCCGATGTTAGCGCGCGGTTCCATACGGCGACGTTGGCGAGGTTGCCGCCGAGGTGTTGAGAACCTTGGTTTGCTCGTCCAATTTGCCAATCTAAAGCCGTAAAATCTGCCCCAATCAAATTTGCATTTGTTGCGGTTTCGGAAAGTGAGCCGTCAAAATAAAGTTTTCCCGTTCCCGTTGTAGTGTCAAAAGTTAAGGTGTGATATTGCCAAACATTAGGAGTGAATGACGAACTGGCAAAATTGATATAATCACCATTGGCGTTTTCTATGTTCGTGTTATACATAGTATAAATAGGAGTGGAACTTGCCATTTGAATGCCAACAGCGTTGCCAAACGAACCCGTGCCTCTATTTTGTACGCTTCGCCAAGTTGTGTTCGTAATATACGCCCAATAGGAAATTGTAAAACTTGACGTTTCAATTCCTATGGTATCCGTTCCTAAATCAATATAGTCACTCGACCCGTTAAAGACGGCCGACCCGTTAGAGGGTGAGGTTAGGGATAGGTTCGCCATGTCGTTAAAGTTTGGGCGCAGCACTAGGCCGTCCACGATGGCGCCACCGCTGCCTGCGTAGAGGTACTGCCAGAGGTAAAGTAGCTGCTTTCTAGTCATTGCTTTGAGTGTAAAGATACGAAATTCTGTAAAGGTAGGCGCTAAAAGCTAGCGGCTTAGCCCTTGTCTTTTTTCTGAATAACCCACCACTCTCCAGAGTGGCAGAGGTAGGTGGCTCCGTCGTAGGATCGCGTCATGCTAGAACTGCTCTCGCCGTCGATAACGACGCCAGTATCTCCAGCGTCTGGCACTATGCTGATCGCGTTAGAGTTGCTTATGGTGCTGTCAGTCTTTACGCGGATCATGCGGCCCTCTGAGCTCTCCACTGGCGGCAGCGCTATGCTGAAGGTCCCAGTGTCTCCGCTCCATGTGACGAAGAGGATGTAGTCGGTGCTAGCTACCTCGTAGGTGCCCGAGGCCGTAGCTGTTACGTCTTCTATGGCCGCGTACCATCCGCCGTTCACGCTTGCCGTGCCGTTGAAGTTAGCGGCGCCTTCTATGTTAGTATTGCTTAGCGTGCTGGTGCCAATTACTTCGAGGTCCTGCTCTGCCGTGATCTTCTGCTGCACGTCGAGGGTGCCGAGTACCTTGCCGCCAGTGCTTACCTTCTGGAAGGGGCCGATAGTTTGGTCGGCTTCATTCACTACCATGCCACCGATGCGACCAGCTCCTAGATCGTTAGGACTTACGCCGATCGTTGTGCTGGTTCCGAGTGCTGGTATAGACTGCAGCTCTTTAACTTCGTCCAGCTCAGTGATAGCCTCACGGATGCGCTGGATGGCGTAGAGCTCACCGTCCCACTCATCCATGCGGGCCGTGAAGGTTCCGCCAGTGCGTAGGTATGCGGTGCTTTCAAAGACAAGGCGAGGCCCGAACGGATCCGATCCGATGGTCTCACCGTTGTAGCGCTCGATAGGCTGAACGTGCAGCGATAGCGCCTCTGAGGTTAAGAGCTTGAGGATGCGCAGCCCCGTGCCAGTGGATCCCTTACGCCAAAGCGCAGAGCCTACCCAGCTCGTGCCGTTGTAGACCGATAGGTGGCCAGTCTGAAGTGGTCCCTCGGCAAAGAAGATCTCGCCGAGATCCAGAGTAAGCTGGCTATCTATGCCCGCTTGATTGTTTACAGAGGTAAAGATCTCACCTGCTGGCGCGTTCTGTCCTTGCGTTGAGGTGCTAAAAAGGAAGATGCCATCGAAGAAGGCCTGCGCAATGTTGAAAGGTATGTTACTCGTGAGGTTTATCACGTCGTAAAACTCGAAGCGGAAGTCTAGGTCACCGCTCACTGGCAGGTCTTCGGTCCAGATCTGCAGCACTTGGTTCACGCTCGAGGGGCTGTTGAGCATGAAGAAGGCCTTAAGGTCGAAGTAGTACCAGCTGTCGGTGGTGGTCCACTGTGGCGTGCCGAACATGGTCTGGCTGTTCGTGCTCACGAAGTCACGACGGTAGTAGTAGAAGGTGCCAGTGCTCACGTCCTTGAGTCGGATGCGCACGCGGAAGATAGGCACCACTGGTGCGCCCGTGATCGTGCCGTTAAGCACGAATCTAAACTGCGCGGTACCGAAGCCGAGCTGGATGCCTGCGCCGCCAGCGATGAAGCCAGCAGTAAACTGTCCGCCGAAGCCGCCGCTGGACTGAGTACCGAAGAAGCGGTAGCCAGCGAAGCCGAACGGGTTAAGGAACTTCTGCACGTAGGCTATCTGCGCCTTGCGCATAGCTGGTAGGAAGTCCCAGTTATTTCCTGCCTTGCGTGCCGCGTAGGTGGTCTGGTCTAGCGTGATGTCGTCGCTGATGAGTGAGCGGCCTAACTCTGTGCCGTTGTAGGTGTATCGGCTGACGTAGCGGCTGCCAGCAGCTCGCTGTCCATACTGCTCGAATACCCAGCGGCCAGCCTGCAAGTAGATGCGGCCAGCGAAGAGCGTCGTAATCTGGCGAAGCGCCTCTAGAGCATTGTTGTACTGTAGCGTGCCGTCTGAGTCAAAGCTCTGCAGTAGTCGGGTATCTACAGCTGTAAGGTGCAGCGGGTCGGTAGCAGTGCTGTAGGTGTGCGCAGTAGTCTCCCACCAGTCTGCAGAAGTCTCAAGGAACGGAGCGTCTGAAGGCCATAGGTCATAAAGCCCCGCGAGCTTTAGAGCGTTGAGCATCATCTGAGTGAGGCGCGTAAGCTGTAGCCCTTGGCCTTGAGTGATGTCGTTGGCTACGTCGTAGTCGATATTAGCCAGCTTACCGAGTCCGTCCGTGGCAGTGATCTGGAAGATGTACGGCTGAGGGCCGTCCTCTTGGCTTACGAGGTCTTGAGTGATCCAGCCAGCCCACCAAAGCGAGTATTGGGTCTCGTCGCTGTCAATTAGCAACGGGTCGAAGACTAGGCCGTCGTTTACATTGCGGCCCTCTGGTGACTCTGAGCGGTATACCACCACGCGGAAGCGGTTCTCTTGGAACGTCTTCAGTGTGCTGATAAAGGTCTCAAAGGTGTCATTTTCTGAGTAGGCTCCGAAGGTCAGCTTCGAGCTTACTATGGGGCTAATAATATCGTCCGTCTCACCGTCGTAGGTAAGCTGAAAGCCAGCGCCGTCTACTTTAAAGGTGGAAGACGGTGCAGCGCCCCAAGCGCTGTCATGTATTTCAATTTTGTAGCGGTTGCCCTCTGAAGAGCTGAACTCGCTGTAGAGCCTTACTGCCATGGTAGTGACTTAGAAGCCACGGTAGCGGCTCCGCTGGCGCTGTGCCCTCTCATTGCTTAGGAGGATGTCGCTGCCTTGGATGCGCCCCGTGACGGTTACGTTATTTCCGCCCATCATAGAGCCGAGCTTATCGAGTGGGATTACCGCCTCTGGTCCGTCGCCCTCGCCGATCATGGCAAGAGTAGGACCAGTTACGATACCACCTTCTGCGAGCATAGGTATACCCGTCATCTTCCCGAAGAGTCCCTTCGCTAGGCCTGCGCCAGTGAGTAGGTCGCCGCCAGAGCTTAGTGCAAAGCCGCCAGGGAAGACAGCGCTTAGGGCGATGCTGAGCACGATGGCTGCAGCAGCTGCTGCGAGGAGCTTGGCGATCATGGCTTTAATCATGTTCCCGAAGACCTTAATAAAGCTCTCGCCGTTCACTAGGACCGCATGGAAAGCGCCCTGCAAAGAGTTGGCGAAGTCATCGATAAAGAAGCGGGCGCGGTCGAAGGCGTTGGCGCTGGTCTGTGGTATGAGAGCGATCTGCTCCTCCATGCCAGCGAAGGCGCCAGTAATCTCCTCAAAGGTTGGCTCTAGGCCGTCCATTGTTTTCTGAAGCCATTGCAGACTCTCGTCGAGGTTCATAATGTGAGGGTCTCCCTCTAGCATCATGTTAGTAAGCTCCTCTGCGCTCTCTGTGAATAGGTCAAGCACTGGAGGCATGGCCGCTAGGTCCATCTGCAAGATGGCTACCTTACGGCTGTACTCGTCCAGCTGCTCCAGTTGCTTCTTCTGCTCTTCCGTGAGCACGACGGTGGCAGTGGTCTCGTCCTCTGTCGCCTTGGTCATCCCTTTGCGGATGTTCTCGACGTCGGCCTCTGTAGCGCCTAGAGCTTTAAGAATCTCGTCGCGTTCTTTGGTTACGAAGTTGAGGCTCTCTTGAGTATCGCTAAGCATGCGCGAGCGACCGTCTACGGCCTTAAGCGCGTTATTTAGCTGCATGTACGAGCCCAAGATGCTACGGTTAGCAGTCTTGCCTTTGTTCTGCTGATCGAAGACTCGAAGCAGGGCGGCAGCGTGCTGCTCTAGCGTCATGTTAGAAGCATCTACTTGGATGTTCTCGTCCTTCTGAAATTTGGCGATCTGCTTAGAGAGTGCGACCTTGTTCTCGCCGAGCTTGTTAATCATCTCGGCACGCTTCTCGGCGATCTTGTCGAGCTTCTCTTGATGCGCCATAATTACGGCGCGGTTGACTAGCTCCTTGTTTAGGGCCGTCATGGCTTGAGTTACCTCTTCAGTCGAGCTCTTCTCGGCGTCAATGTTACCGAGGTAGTCGGGGTACTTCTTCTTGAGCTCGTTAAGGATCTGCTGCTTACGGTCTAGCGTAGTGTTAGCGGCTTCGTACTCGATGCTAAGAGCCGCCACTTGGTCAGCCTCTTGCTGGTACTTCTCGCTAAGGTCGGTGCCGAGCAGGTCGCTCACGGTGCTGAAGATGCCCGAGAGGGTGCTTAGTACTGGTCCGAGTGCAGCGTTCAGCTTCTCGCCCAGCGCCATCTTTAAATTATCTACCGAAGCAGCGAAGGCAGCGGCTCGGTCAGCTGTAGAGGTGAAGGCACTGCCTGCCTTACCCATCTCCTCCTTTGCGATCTTGGCGACGGCTGCAGTTACTTGCCCGATGCTCTGGGCCTCTACCGCTGCACCTTTAAACTCGTCCTTGAGTCGGGTGGTGGAGATGCCAAGGTTATCGAGGATCATGGGCGACTTACGACCGATACCCGTTACGATGGAGTTAACTAAGAAGTCCACGCTCTCGCCAGTCTCTTGAGCTCGGCGGCTTGCGAACTCCAGCAGCGTGCTCATCTCCCGCATAGGTATGCCGAAGTTTTGAGCCTTCACCGCCGCCTGCATAAGCTCGAGGTCGTTAGTGGTGCCTCTGGTGGCCTTGCGGAGGTCGTCTAGAAGTGCAGGATCTGCGAAGCGGTTGAAGGCGTTCTCTACGCCCTCCATCTTGCCAGCCATCTCCGAAGCCTCACGGCCGAAGCCGACGATGGCATCCGTTACAAAAGCGGCGCCGATGGCCTTACCGACGAAGCTAAAGCCACGCGATAAGTCCGAGATGCCTCGGTCTATATTACGCAACGAGCTACGGAAGTCCTTAAGATCCGCGCCAATTTTAAAGTTGATACTAGAGAGTGATGCCAAGGCCTTCCGCTTGTTTTAGTAGTTCTCCAAAGTTAACACTTTTTGGCGGGTTTTTTGGCCCCTTCTCCCATGCGAACTTCACTAACTGCGAAGGAGTTATGGGCTTCTTAAGGTGCGGCGTGATGGTGGTGGCTACCATCCAGCGAGATCGCTCCCAGTCGGCCTGCATGTTGGTGGTCTGCATCTTCGCCCAGCCTCTGGCTTTGTTCGCGAAGACGCGAGGAGTGAGTAGCATAAGCTCCTCGTAGTCCATACCCATCTGCCCGAGCGCTAGCGCCTCGAGCTCGTCCCAGCTCAGCGGCTCGGCCTCTACTGCTGAGCTGTCTGCTTTCCCTCCGCCTTAGCGCTGAAGGAGCGGGTAAATACGTCGATGCACTGCTGCAGGACGCTCTGGTCTTCGTCGAGGATGTCTGCCACCTCGTCGATGGTTAGCTTAAAGGGGAGCTTCTCAGCACGGTGCCCGTCCTTAAGGCCAGCGTACATGAGTGCGATGGCATGCTCTAGGCTCATGCTGTCGCTGAGGCCTTGCAGTCCTTCGAGGGTTACGCCCGTGGCGGTGGTGAAGATGCGCAGCGCATTGAAGCCGTACTTCACTGGGGTGCGCTTGCCGTTAACTTGGATGTATTCTACCATACCTCAAAGATATAAAAAAGGCGCCCCGATTGGAGCGCCCTCGTTTTTAAGGTTTTAAGCCTTAAGCGTTCGCGGCTTCCGTCAGTACGCCAGAGCCTTCAAAGCTCACGGAGTAGGTGACGTTATCCTCAAAGCCACTGTCTTGGCTGATGGCCGTAATAAAGGCAGTACCAGAGTAGACCTTCTCGCCAGTTCCTGCAGAGCCGAACTTCACAGTAATGAGAGTGCGGCTACTAAGGTGACCGAAGAGGTCGGTGATGGTATTCTTACCGCTTACGTTGAAGCAGACAAGACCGTCGGCGCTAAGGCTCCAAGACTTAAGGCCTTCGAGCAGCTCACGCCATCCAGCAGAGTCCTTGTTGGTGGTCTCGCGGACGTCCATATTAACAGACAAAGAAGCGCTAGTAGCGCGAGCGATGCTGCTGTAGGTTACGCCGCTGTCCGTAGAGATCCCGATAACTACGTCGGTCGAGTTCATAACTGAAGTAGATGCAGCCATGGTTATTTAGTGTTTAGTGGTTTAACAGCTACGAAGCCTTTGGCCTCCAGCTGCTCGGCGATGTGGACGGGTACCTCTACCGAAGCGCCCACCTTGATGGTGTGCTCTCGGACGAGTTCCCAGTCCTTAGCCAAAATTATAACTTTCGTCATGGTTTAACGATTCTAAAGGTGAAGTCCGCCTGCACGCCGAAATATTCGTCTGAGTCGCTGTAGATGTCTCTCTGAGTTTCAAAAGTGCACGACTGGACGGTGGTACCAGCTACGGTTCGGCTAGTGCGCACGAAAGCCGAGCGCATAGCCTCTACGCCACTCTGACAAGTGGAGTATAGGGGAGCCACCACAGTGAGACGCACGCTGGTCTCATCTATGTGGCTATCTTGATCTTTGGAGCCTTGTGGGTCTAAGCGAAAGATGTCGTAGACCACGTAGGGGGCGGCTGCTCCTTGTGCCGCGATGAAAGGGTAGACTCTGCCCGCAAAGAGGCTGAAGAGTGTGGCGTCGGTAGTGAAGACGCTCTTAATTACTGGGCCGATCATTTGCTGCTTATTTTCTGGATGTAGCGAGAGGCGTACTGAAAGAATCGAGCCTTAAAGTCTGAGGCAGTTACGGCCATAGCCTTCTGGCGTGCGCGGTCCGCGAAGCCTAAGTTATGACCTTGGTAGCGGCCGCCCAGTAGGTAGCCGTAGTTTACGAAGTGGGCAAACCAGCCGCCCTTCTCTGGGTTGCTGAAGCCTCGCTTCACTTGTGGGCCTACTATGGTTACCATCATGTCGCGGTACTTAGAGTATACTTGCATGATTCCCATAGACTTACGAAGTTGGCCTGGGGTGATGGTGGCGTAAATTCCGCCACTCTTCTGGTAGACGTTGAACTCGTCCTCTTGTAGGTCGTGTATCTCGGAGCGGTAGGCGTCCAGCATAGGCCGAGCAGCATGCCGACCAGCTTGGCGCATGACCCTCTTACGGATGTTCTCGTCGAGCATCCTCATCTTCTTAAGTGCCTCATCGAGGCCCTCTACTGCGACGATGGCCTTAGCGATGTCAGTGGCTCGGGTGGAGCGCATGGCTCCGCCTTGAGCTCGGCCGCGAGCGGCTCCTGCCATTAGTTGCTTCTTGAAGTAGCCCATCAGTCAACGAGTCGAGTAATTAGGTGCATGAAGCGCTTACGCTCCACTGGCAGAACTGCTTCGATCTCGAAGCTGTCGCCGTCCCAAGAGATAAGCTGCTTCTCGTTTACTGAGGCGTTGTAACGGATGACGAACTCGACGCGCTTGGCTGCTTCGAGTCGGTTGCTGTCTTCGCCCTCTACGCCGCTAACGTAGTCCACCTTAGCCCAGAACTGTCCGAGCGCAGAGTAGGTGCGCACCATCTGCCCGTAAGAGTCCACCGTCTCGGTGGTCTGCTGTATGGTGATGCGGCGGTCTAACTCGCCTAGGTCTTTGATGGGAAGGATGGCCACGGCTTAGAACTGGAAGACGCGGTAGGGGTTCATAAGGTACTCGGATGCACTCGGCAGCTGCTTTATGCTGTCCTGCCGACGTTCGTACATATCTCCGATCATGAGCAGCATGGCCTGCTTAAGAGGTGCAGGCACGCTGGCAGCGTCGGCATAGCCCACGACGTAGCGCACTGTGACGCTGTTCAGTCGGTTGGGGTCGATGCCGTCCCAGCTAGTAACTGGTAAAATACGGGCGGGCTGGCTGACCGCATCCACGCTGTAGCTGGTGGAGGTGATGGTCTGCTCGTCGCCGTTACCGTCGAAGTACTTAATAGAGCTCACGCTCTGCACTGGGCTCTTCTGTAGCAGCATAATGTCGTAGTCCGTAAACCACTGCCCGCGAGTATCTCGAGGGGCTGAGGCGCTGGAGTACGGGAAGTCGTCCCAGTACTGCTCTACCGTGGTGGGCATCATCACCTGCTGCGTGTACTCCTCGCACATAGTGCGAGCGGCAGTGATCAGCACGCCGATAAGAGCGTCCTCTGCGCTGGAGTCAACGCGAAGAAAGTCTTTGACTTCAGAAACCGTAAGAGGCTCTGCAGCGGCTGGGGTAATGACCTTTACCATGGTTTAGCGGGTATGCTTTGGTGCTTTACTTGTACTTTTTTCCATCTTTGCCTGCGCAGGCTTTGCGATGGCTTCAGCGAAGCCAGCGGCGCAGTATTCGGCGCCCATCGCGTCGGGGAGGCTTGCTACCTCGCCAGCGGCGAAGTAGAAGCCATCCCCTGCGATAGCGGTTAAAAACCGTACCTCCATGCCTTAGGCTTGTACGAGGTGCTTAATAGCAGCACTCTGGAGGATGTCACCGTCGACGCGCTTGTAAGCGATGAAGCCCACAGCTAGCTCGTCAGCGTAGCGCTCGTTAAGACGCAAGAACTCGAGACCACCGTTAACGCGCACAGCGTACTGGTTGAAGTCACCGAAGAGGATGGTCTTGTTAGTAGTCGCGATGGTAGAAGCCATGTCGTTATTCACGTAGATAGGCTTACCGAAGAGCATGTCGTTTTCGCCGATTCCCATGCCAGGAGTGAAGATAGGGAAGTCGTTAGCAGAAGCGATGCCCAGCTTACGGATGGCAGCAAGTACGTTCTGGTGGCACATGAAGCCAGCGGTTGGGTTGTTGGCGTAAGCAGCGTCTACTGAGTACATCAAGTCCAAAAGCTCGGCAGCAGTGATAGCTGTAGCAGAAGCCGAAGTCTTACCAGTGGCAGAAGCAGTTACGATACCGTTAGGCTGGCTAGAGCCGCTACCAGTCGTGAAGGCAGCGTTAGTACCGCGTGCGATACGTGAACCAAGAGCGTCGACCAAGAAGGCATTCAGATCGAAGGCAGAGTCGGCCATGAGCTGACGAGATACCTTAACGATCTTAGAGCTGTAGGTGTAAGAGTCGAGCTCTACGTTACCGAAGGTCATGTCGCTAACGATCTCACCAGCAGCTTCAGCCAAGATGGCAGCAGCTACGGCAGTATCGTCTACGGTTGGGTACTGGAGCTTACCAGTGTTCGAGGTCGTGATGACGCGAGAAACGCGCTCAACAGTTCCCGTGAACTTAAGGGCTACGCTCAAGTCGTTAGAGAAGTCCTCTGGTACCAAGAAGCCACCGAGTGAGTCGGTTCCTTCGATTTGGTCAGCGGTTCCACGCTTCTCGATCAAAGCACGCTCTTCAGATGACAAGGCACGAGCACCGTGGCGCAAGTACTTGGCGAAAGCAGCGCGAGCTTCTGGCTTAGCAGCAGCTGCGCTACGCTCGGTACGCTCTTCTTTAGCGACCATTTCCTTACGGAGGTTCTCGAGGTTCTCGAAGCGCTCGATGTTAGAGCGGAGCTCTTGCTGAGCGGCTTCCATTTTGTCGAACTGATTCGACTCTTCAGTCGTGAGGCTGCGGCCTTCTGAGGTAGCAGCTGATACGAGAGCCTCCATTCCTTTTACAAGGCTGGCACGCTCTTCGCGGAGTTTAATAGTGTTCATGTTAGAACTAGAGTTGGGTTTTTATTAGACGAAGGCGGTAGGCTGTCAGACCTGCGCCGACTGCAGGAGCCTCCTGCGAGGTTGCTGTCTCGTCCACAGAGCGAGGCTCTGAGGTCGCCTTGAGAGTAGCGGTAGTAGCTGGATAGGCTGGGTAGGTGACTGGGCTCACGTCGTAGAGCCTCGCCACTTTCTTGATGTAGCGGTAGGTGACGCCGTTCTGCTTACGCCACTCGTCCTTCTCGATAGTGAAGCCGAAAGAGCTCTGCGTTACGTCGCCTCGCTTTAAAAGCTCGAGCAGGTCGTTACCCGTCGAGGTGTTAGGTGCATCGAACTCATACCAGAGGCCGCGCTCGTCTACTCCGATTTTAAGCGTGCCGCTTTTGGTGCGGGCTAGGAGCAGGTTCGCGTCGTGGTTAAATAGAGCCCGAACGTCGTCGCCAAGAGCCGAGTCAAAGGCTCCCGCTTCGATGTATTCGATGAAGCCGCCGAGGTCTTCGCTGGGTGAGTTGTAGACTGCAGCGTAGCCGCGAACGGTGCGGCCAGTGGTTAGCGCCATCTCGCCCAGCTCTCGCTTCTCGCGGATGGGTGTGTTATTACGGAAGTCCGCACTAAAAAGCTCCAGAGTGCTGAAGCGGTGGACCACGTTCAGAGCAGGCATCTGCTCGACGAAAGCCTTAAGCTCTTCGTCGTACTGGTAGGCTCGGATCTTGGCGGCGGGGTCGTCCTCTGTGCCAGTGATGGTAAAGCCACTGTCTGCGCTCATCTCGCCCTCTACGGCGATCTCAATTATACGGCCTTGAGCGAAGCCGTTACTCGTGTTCCAGCGAACGAAGTCGCCCACCTTGAGCTCGTTGGGTAGTGCTCTGTGCATGTCTGGGCTGATTAAAATACCGACGCCCTCGAGCGCGGCGATTACTTCTGGCTTGTCATCGTAGTGGCGCACGATGCCTAGCTCCTTTACTTTCTCGACTTTAGCCTCGTCGCTGCCAGTGGCGAAGACGTACTCTGGCTTGATGCCGTGCTCTTGAGCGAACTCAAGAAGCTGCTCCGCCTCTTCGCGTGCTGAGATAATGTATACCTCGCTTTGGTCCGAGATCTCCTTCGCTAGGTGCGCCATGCCCATGGGTGTGGTAAGAGTTCCGTCGAAGTCGAAAGAGACCAGCTCGCCTTCTGCACGCTTCTCTGCCTCTTCGATAGCAGGCTCGAACTCGATGTACTCGAAGTCGTGGTCTTGAAGCCACTGCTGAGCCTCTTCAGCTGTAAAGCGCTCGGAGTCAAAGCGGATGCTCTGGAGCTCCTGCTCGCCATCCTCTTCGATGCCGAAGATGGCGTCGACGCCAGCCTCGAAGAAGTCGTTCACTCGGTTAAAGCTCACGTATTCGGCTGGGTCGTCAATGCGAGCGGCGTGCTCGTTAGGGTAGGGGCGAGCCTCTTGGCTGCGAGTGTTAGCTGCTTCCTTGAGAACGTCCTCGGTCCACTGCAGCATAGGCTGGCCGCCCCATGCGGCGTACATGACCGAGCCGCACACTTCGGTGCCGTCTGGGTTCATGAACTCGCCAGTATTGTAAACGCCTGCGCGGCGTAAAAAGCTGTAAGTGCGCACGATCACCTCGTCGCTGATCTCTTCGCGGTTAGCCAGCTGATTAGCACGAGCCCAGCCCACAGCTGTCCCGCACTCGCTACCGAACTCGGTGCGATGGTCGAGAGCCTTCTTGGCCTCGTCGGTGGCGGCTTGTGGGTAGTCGTTGCGCATTAGTCTATGGGTACGTCGTTGGGCTGCGTGGCAGCGTTGACCATGTTCAGAGGCTGGAGGTATACATCTCCGCCCTCGATCGGGTTCATGTTCTCGAGGTCGCGGATGTCGTTAACGCTTAGCCAGCCCCACTGCCGTGCTACGGCGTAAGAGCTGAAGCGGCTGGAGGTATCTCCGCGCAGAAGGCTGTCTAGGTTAAAGCGAACGTACATGCGGCCCTGCTCTGATGGCATGAAGAGCTTCTTATTAAGCTCGTCCTCCCACATCGTAACGATGGGGCGGATGGTATCGCGAACGAAAGAGATGCCCTGCTCTTCAATGTTCGCACGGCTGGCGGAAGCGTCGAGCTCGCCGAGCATGTGCGGAGGTACACGGAAGATGCGGGCAATGTCTAAAATTTGGAATTTGCGGGTCTCTAAGAATTGCGCTTGGTCTGGCGGTATACCTATGCGCTCGTACTTCATGCCCTCCTCCAGTACAGCGGTGCCGTGACTCTTGTCGTTGCCTTGGTAGTTGCGGCGCCAGCTGTCCTTCAGTCGCTGCATGCTGTCTGGCGTGAGCTTAGCGGGGTGAGTGATGACGCCGCCAAGGTTGGCACCGTTGCCAAAGAACTCACCTCCGAACTGCTGAGCAGCTAAGCCCATGCCGATGGCCTCGCGAGCTGCCTCCATCACACTGATGCCCTCGATGCCGCTAAAGCTGAGGCCCATTAAGTGCAGCATCTCGTAGTCTGCGAAGACTCCGACCTTATCAACGTGGAAGTACTTCTCGCCGTCGCGCATCTTGATGGCGACCTTATCGGGGTGCACTGGCGTGAGCTTAATGGGCTGGCCTGCAGCGTTGCGCTCGATGATGCAGTAGGCGTTACCGTGGAACGAGTCCGAGGCTTGCAGGAACTGCTTCCATACGAAGGAGGTCTGGTAAGGGTTGGGCTTCTCCAGTAGCAGAGCCACTGGGTGTTCATCGAGCCGCCTACGTCCCTGCCCCTCACGCTCATAAACGTGGAGCGGCAGCGAAGCGACGGTCTCGGAGATCACGCGAACCGCAGCATATACCGCCGATAGCGTCATGCTGCTGCTCTCGTTTACGGTCGCGCCTGACTTAGACTTTACGAAGAGGTCTAATAGCCAGCTTGCGGGCCGTGAGAGGCTCGTGCGTGGGTTCTCTGGACTAGAGCGAAAGATGCGCTGTAGTAAGTTCGGCCTATCGTCCATCATTCAAAGATACGAAAATTTAGTTACTTTATACCCTTCTTGCGCAGCGAGATACGAAGGTGCACGAGGTAGCCGATGAGATCGTCCACGGTGTCTACGGTGTGCTCATTGAGGCCCGCCATGCGGACGCGGTTTAGCTTGTCGTCGAGGCGTGCTAGGATGCCGACGCTGGCCTCGCCTTCACTTAAGAAGGTCCGCTGAGGGTTCTGCAGGCTGTCCTTATACTCGATGTTTTTCTGCACGACCATAGCCTTGAGGCGGTCGAACTCTTGAGCCAGTAGCTCTTCGGTGGTGTTCTGAATCATAAGAAGAAGATGTCGCGGTCGTTATATACCGACTCGGTGCTGCCGCCCTCGGCTCGGTCGATCATGTAGGCGCCCATGGCCATAGCTAGAGCGACCATGCCGTCGATCTTGTCGGAGCTTTTGCTTTTGTCAAATTTGATGTTTTCGCTGGCGTCCTTTTTAGCTTGGATATTAGAGGCCATCCAGCGCAGGACCTCGTGCCCGTTGTGGTCTAGGTTGCCGTTTCTGATGATCACCTCGAGCTGCTTAATCGGTGCGCTCATCGAGGCGAAGCCTTGACCGAAGGGTGCGCAGGGCACTCCCTCGTCGGTAAGGTCTGGGACGAGGGTGGAAGAGTTCCAACGGTCAAAGGCTAGTGCCTTGATTTTATACTTAGCGTGCAGCTCGAGGATGTCGCGCAGCAGCACTTTGTAGTCGGTAGAGTTGCCCTTGGTTACTGTTATTAGACCCTTCCGCACAAAGGTATCGTAGTCAGCTCCCACGCGGCCGCGCCTTCGTTCCACCGCTGCTTCGGTTACCCAGAAGCGGCAGAGGACCTTAAAGCTCTCACCGTCACCAAAGATAAGGACTAGCGCCGTGATGTCTTCGGTAGCTGCAAGGTCAAGGCCTCCCCAGCACTCCATGCCTTCCACGTCGTCCTCGTCAAAGCCCACCACGCCACTCATAAAGTCCTCATCGCTAAGCCACTTCTCCTCTGAGCTGGTCCACTGGTTTAGGTGCAGGCGTCGGAAGGTGTTCTCGTAGCTGATGAGCTGCCGAGCCTTGTCACTCTGCTGCTTCAAGTACTCGAGCTTTACAGCTGTCCCGAGCGCTGGGTTCACCTTGTGCCAGACCTCTGGGTCGTGGATGTCGTCGCCCTCGTCTAGCTCGTAGATCACTGGTAGGAAGGTGGGGTCGGTGATGATTCCGCTCTTCACCTTCTTGGCGTAGTCGTACTGCTCGTAGCAGATGCTCTGCTTATCGTGGCCCGCTGTGGTGATCGCCAGAGTGAGCGGCTGGCGGCGTGCTCCCGTTGCCGTTGTGAGCACGTCCCACAGCTCTCGGTTTGGCTGGGTGTGCAGCTCGTCGAAGAGGCAGGTGGAGATATTGAAGCCGTGCTTCGTATCGGCGTCGGCACTGATCGCTTGGATAAAGCTGGCGTCGTTATTCAGTACGATGGAGTTACGGTAGACCTTACACTTCTTTGATAGGATCGGGCTATTGAGGACCATCTGCTTCTGGATCTCGTGGATGATGCCAGCCTGCGAGCGGTCGCCTGCCGCCACGATCACCTCGGCACCTTGCTCACCGTCGGCGAAGAGGTGGTAGAGTCCGAGTGCTGCGATAAGGTTACTCTTCCCGTTCTTGCGTGGTATCTGGATGTAGGCGGTGCGGTACTGGCGCAGGCCGTTCTCGTCCATCGTATCGTAAAGCGGCTGTATTATATGATTCTTCTGCCACTCGTCTAGGATGAACGGCTTACGAGCCAGCTCTCCCTTTACGTGGCTGCAGAGGTTCTCGATAAATTTAACTACGCGCTGGCTGCTCACGAGAGTAGGTCTTCA